>ERZ651768.2916-NODE-2916-length-11639-cov-1.871735_pt1 | contig 11639 bp, 11 predicted proteins | sample MGYA00514754_ERZ651768 | MGnify/ENA metagenome assembly ERZ651768 | reverse complement strand
CCGGTTCCCACGGCGGTGGCCGCCTCCATTGGGCCGGCTAAGACGACCAAACCAGATCCGGCCCCGGCGGCTGTCAGCCCTCCAGCAGCCGCAGTGGATACCAATGAGGCGACCGGTAGCGCACGCCGTTTTGTCTTGCCTAGCGCCCAAGGCAATCAGGTTTCGTTGGAGGAATACCTGGAGCGGGGCAACGTCGTCCTGATTTTTTACCGAGCCTTCTGGTGAGTCTATTGCCGAGCGCAACTGGTGGAGTTGCAAGAGGATTACGATCTGATCAAGAGTCTGGAGGCGGATATCTTGGCCATCAGCACCGACGATCTTTCCGGCGCTGCATTTGCGGTTGATGGTTTGGGCCTGGAGTTCCCTATCCTGTACGATCCTGAAGCCTCGGTCGTCAAGGAGTACGGCGTTTTCGATCTGCTTGGCGACCGCATGGCTGCCCCCGCCACATTTTTGCTAGACCGGGCGGGTAAAGTTCGATGGCAATACATAGGGAAGAGCATCAACGACCGCCCTTCCAAGCGGGAGATTATAATCAGGCTCAGGGATTTGGCCGAGGGGTAGATGTATTTGGGGTAGCCATAATTGTACGATCAGGGCAAGGTGAAGCTTCGTCCTAGCTCCTACCCGTCCTCAGGGAACAACTCGGAAATCTCCCGGTCCAGCCTCTCCTCATGGGTCTCGATGGTCTCCCCTCGGGCCGGCGCCGTCCACCCTGCGGCGCTACGGCTCAACTGCTCGTAGGAATCGGTGGAGCCGTATTCCCGGGTGTGGATCACCACCGGCATCGGCAGGGCGTGGCCGAATATAAGGGCCTGCTGCTTGGGCTCCAGACGAGCTAACACCGTCCTCAGTTGCCGGCTGCCCGGTGTCCCCTCTAACACTGCTTCGATGTCGCGTTCGTTGTCCAGCAGACAGGTTAACCGGGTGCCGACCTGGCTCATTACTTCGGAATCGATGCCGCTGGGGCGTTGGTCGATGACCATCAACGTGACGTTGTACTTGCGCAATTCCCGGGCGATGGTCCCGAAGATGGTGTGGGACGCCACCGATTGGCTGAGAAACTTGTGGGCCTCCTCGATGACGATCACCAAGGGCCTGGGCTCGCGGCCCTGCCCGCCTTCCGCCTCCTCTTTCCGGTCCACGTACTGGTTATGGATGCGCCGGGTCAGCAGGTTGGCGACCAGGATGTAGGCCGTCAGATCGCTCCCGTAGCGTCCGAACTCCAACACAACGTGCATGCCGCGTTCGATGTAGTTCAGAATCTGGTTCACCGAATCGTGGCCGCTGTCCTTATCCATGAAATGGTACCGATCCAGCCTCGCTAGCCGACTGTGCAGGGTTGAAAGAGCGCGTTCGTTGACGTTAAGCTCCTGGGCCAACTCTCCCACATCCGAGCCGGTTGGCAGGTCCAGGAAACTTTTCAGCCACCTGCGCCGACCGAATTTGCGTTGGAGTGCGTGGGCCGCATCCGCTGCCACCTCTGACAGGTTGAGGGTGTCCCTGAGCATCTGAATGTCCTCGGGTTCGATCTCCTCATAGCCGATCCGCACTATATAGTCGGGGCTGAGTCCGCGACGCCGCGAGCTTTCCTCGTCCAGCGAGAACACGGCGACCTTGGAGGGGAACAACTGTTTGAGGCCTTTGACCTCGCGGTTGTCCGACTCGCTGGTGCCTTTCCATCCGTACTCGCCGTGCATGTCGAACACGAGATTGCTGGCGGTCCCGTTCTGGAGGATTCCCAGCAACAGTAAGCGAGTTAGGAACGTCTTGCCTGTGCCGGACTTTCCGAACACCCCATTGCTGCGCTTGACCAACTCCTCGATGTTCAGGCACAGGCGCGTCTCCATATCCAGAGGGTTGCCGATATAGAAATGGTTCTCGTCCTCCTCTCCAAAGACGATACGGATGTCGTCGTCGGTGGCCGTGCCCACGGCGGAGAAGTGAGGAGGGACGGTCTTGGCAGGCTGTGGGCCGTCGATGCCCGCGATGTCGCCGCCGCCGCCGATGGTAAGCATCGGCTCGACAGTGATGGTCCCATACGCGGCGGTGCCGGAGATAACTTTGGCGATGAAGGGGTTGGACACGTCGGGAGGCGAGGTCACCATTGTATGATCCATCGCTTTGAGTGCAACTTCAGTTACCACTCCGAAGAATCGCATCCGCTGGCCCTGGATGCTCACGAAGGTGCCGACCTTGATGTCCTCAATGGATGTCGAAGCGTCCAGCCGTACTTCCATGCCCTCGGTCAGAGAGCCGGAGACGACCATGCCGAGGTTCTTGGAAGGAGTTTGGCCGACCAAAGATTCGGGCTGCATGCTGCCGTTCTGAGTCATGGAGAGAGCCTCCGGAGAATGCTGTTCAGTCGCTGTAATTGGTCTCCCAGGAGCGGGGTTAGCTGACGCCCCGCCCGTATCAAGAACGATTCGGGGTCTGGATGAGACACGCTGGCCCGTCGGAGAAACGACGCCAGAACGTCGTCGGTGGCCGCTGTGGGAGCCGATAGCAGGATGGGCACGAACTCCAGCGAACCGGCGAACTCTCTCAACTCATCTCCGTGACACGGAAGCACAAATGAGTGGATTCGCGGAGGCAAAGGAGCCAGCCAACGACGCAGGGTCTCGTGGTCTCGATGCCCGACAGTCTGCGCTCGGAATTCGGTGGTCAGCAGTCGGTTAAGCTGGGGATTCTCTTCGTAGATGGCAGCTTCGGAATCCTCGTCGCGTCCGCGCGCTATGGACCGACGGGCCGAGTCCAGGCTGCGAGTTGCGACCTCGAACACTATACCGTACACCACGCCAGTCTCGGACTCACCGCCGCAGCGCACAAGCGTCCCCAACGGTGGAGCGTCGTAGAGGTCATAACTCTGAGATGTGAACTCGGTGGTCGAGGCCTCGATGACCTCGCCGAGCCGATGGTTATTGTCTGTCATATGTATCAGGAATTGTCCATTCTGAGTCCGCAGACGAAGAATCTAGTCGTAAGCAATACAATAGTTGTCTCAAAATCGACCAGATGCTTTACTCCGTTCAGCATGACAGGTTTTGGTCAATTGTTAAACGTGTGCGGGAGCACGAAAATTCACAACCTCAGCCGTGCCATTGTGTAGGATTGCGCGTATAGGCCATCCCGAAGGGCATGGTCGCGATGCGTGCCTTCGATCTCGAATCCAAACTTTTCGTACAACGCAATGCCCGGTTCGTTGTGAGTATAGACCTGAAGCTCGATGCGCTGGGGGTTGAGCCAGTTCTCGGCCAGGCCCATCAAGGCCGCCATGAGTTCGGTGCAGATACCCTGACCCTGGAAGTCGACACGCACCGTCATGCCGAGGTTCGCAGAGTGGGCGAGGCGGCTATGCCCGCAGTTCAGAGCGATGTTGCCGGTATCTCGGCCAACCAACTCGGCGACCAGAGCATGTACATTAGGTTCGACGTTTTCCAGCCTGTCCTTCCTGACATCCAATGAAACGAACGGCGGTTGCAGCGTGTTTCTGACCACTCCAAGGCGTTGAGGGAGCCGGCACCTGAATCGTTGGCGTGTATCCTGACCTGGGAGAAATCAGACTGGAACGCTCGTTCCAAATTTACGCGCACCCGGTCCGGCAATGCAGTAACGCCATCAGCCGAAGCATTCTGGGAGGAAAAACGTTTAATTTACTGATACTGCGCCCGTGACGCTGGGAGTTCTGTGACGATTCATCTGGCAGCGGCGGATGGCCTTGCTGTTTCATCGCCGGCGCTGGGAACGGATGCGCGGACAAATTAACCGACGATAGGTTGGCTGAGGTTGCGTGGGATGTTCTGGAGGAGTGAGTACGCGTTGTTGCCTTCGTAACCTCGCTTTGGCCGATTGATGCTCGTCAATCCCGGAATTTTCCAAGTTGGAGCCTGGAGCTTCCATAAACATGGCACTTCAAGGTAGCACGAACTGATGACAGTTCTGAGAAGTTGTAAACTACTTTCAAACGCATGAGCCACGGGGTTTGACGGGTATCGGTTCTGATTTCGTTGGTTACAACAACTAAAGCCAACGCAGGCGTTTTGAGCGGTTCTTCTCGGAGGTGAATACAGCCATGCGGTTGTCCTGGAGGGATTCCTCTACCAGATCGACGAAATACCGGCGATCCGAGGTTGTGACCACGGCCTGTTCGTGGGCCTCCATCAAGGAGATAGGATAACCTGGCCCTCGGCGGCACTGGTCCAGAACCAAGGCGTGAGTGAGGCTGAGCATCGCCTCATCTTGGGCGATCCACGAGGGTATCTCGACCCGCCCGATTTCCTCTCCCGAGTTGATGTAGAAGAAGCTGATTCCGTGGCTGTCGTAGTAGTTGACGACCAGCGAGCTTGTGGAGTCGAACACGGCGGACCGTTGACCTTTATCCAACAGTCTCGAGAATACTTCGCGGTCCAGGATTCCCTCAGCGGCATCGTCGCAGGGGCGACTGCCTACCGGCAACTGACCGCAGTGGACAGCGCAGTCGGAAATTTCGTATGGGCAGGCGCTCACTCGCACCGCGCCCATGAACTCGGCGTAACCTGGCAAGCTGACGTAGGCCGCCACAGCCAAAGGGCGCTTCTCTGCCAGGCTCCGAAGATCGTTGAGTGCGGCCACGAAGCCTACCTCCATAAGCTCTTCGATCACGAAATCTTGATATCCTCGGTCGATAAACATAACCAACGCGCCGTCCATCAGGGCCAGAGTCGGCAGGTCGGGAGGCAGTTTTCGGACCGCATCAACCAGCCCGCGAATCTCCTCAACCGCGCGTTTCGCGCCCAACACTCCGCCCTGGATGTACTGCTGGCGGTGCTTGGCGTTCTGGTCTTGGATGACCAGTTCGTCTTCGTGAGCGTACAGGTGCGGCTCGCTGGTCAGCACGGCGTCGGGTTGGGAGCCGTAGGTCAGGACACAGGTTCCAATGTTGATGAGAAAGCACCGTGCCGGGATGTGCCGATCCACGTCGATATGGGAGCCGTCCACGGCCACGACGCAGAAGTCGTCGGGCAGCTCCGGAGACGAGTGTCGAGCAGATGGAGGTTCGCTGACAATTGGAACGGAAGGCCACGCCAGGGTCTGGGCGGATCGGGCGCGCTGATCTTCGTAGGCTTCGGTGTCGAAGCCGTCCACAACCTCCAGCGCATGATCCAACCTCTGGAGCTTGCCGGACTGCTGGGCGCGCAGGTCGTCGGTCATGCGCTCTATCTGGATGGCCGTCTTTCCCAGGTCAAGGGCCATGATTTGAGCTCGATGTGCGGAACACTATTCGATCTCCAACTGGTCGCCGTTGAAAGATATGCTCCGTTTTCCGAACCTTAGAGTCGCCCTGGAGAAGTGTCGAAGCTCGACTCGAAGCTCGTCAAGCCTGCGGTCGGTCTCGGTTTCGATACTGCTGGGGCCTGAGCGTCGGGCTACCCGTCCCCACAATCCAAGCTGAGGGAGCAGTTTGAGCAGGTTTTCGAATTGAACCATGAAGGGGTCGAATGCCTGTGCGGAAAGATCCATCATCGGCTTGGAGTTGGCGGGGTCAGCAAAGAAGATCTGCAATTGCAAATCAGGGCCGTCAACCTCTGTTGAGAGCAACAGCACAGGCTGTGGTTGATTCTCGAACAGATCGTGAGCACCGTCCACGCCTCTGGCGATGTCTCGGACTGCCGCTTGAAGCACTCTCAGCATCGACGACACATAGGACACTTGCAGATTATTGGAGTCCAGCGTTATATGGAGTTTGCCTGTTTCAACCTGTGAAGTTTTTGAATCGCTCATGATGACAGAATCGACGCCTTTATGTATGCGAATAGCCAAGTTGTCATGCTCGCGACCAGATCCTTCGCCTCGGCTCAGGATGGACAATTCCTGATACCTGACCACCTGACACCTAAAACCTACCTCAGCACTCTGGCGTCGCCTACTCTACGGGTTATGCGCTGGTGGTCCATATGATCCATAAGCGCCAGTGCGTATTTTCGGCTTGTGCCGAGGAGATCTCGAACATCGGCCACCGTGATCTCCCCTTCATCCCTTATGTGCGAGGATATTTTATCAACCATCTGCCGATATGCCGTAGCTGAAAAGACCACTGTTTCGCTGACTTTTACCACACGACCCTGCTCATCCAGCAGGCTGAGAACCTCTGGGTCAATGGGTGAGTCGGTTGGCGGGGAGAAGGGATCAGAGTCCAGCAGTTTCAGGTATCCCGTGACCGAGCCTTCCTGAGTGTCTGAGAGGGACGGCTTGTGGTCAGGCAGGCGCACCAGAGAGCCAGACTCGACCGTCACGCCGCCTTCGTTTAGCAATGGGAGTGCGTCGTTGAAGTCTTGGGGAGTCAGGTTGATTCGCGATCGAAGCTCCTCTTTGGGAGAACCCGGACGCAGCGGGAACTGTTCGTGATAGCTGGCCAGAGCGTTTCGCACTCTCATGCCCAGCGCGGTCCAGCCTCCGCTGGTGTAGAATCGTGTGCCATTGCGTATGGCCCCGTTCCCGAGAGTCACCACCAGACCCTCGGAGCCCATGCCCGATAGCTCGTCTTTTGCCATATCGGGGTTGAGATTGGCCCGGTTGACTATATCAACGAAACCGCTAGGCTCCGACATCTCAATGGTTTTGAGCAGAATTTCGCGGTCTGAACCCTTCTCCATTGTCTCTAAGCGGTCGATGGTGGGAAGGTGGTTGCGACGAGGGCGTCGGGCGTGAGTGTCCACGATGTTGCCGCCGCCCAGGGTGGTCAGGTTGGACCTGATTACGAAATAGTCGCTCTTGGCGACGGCTAATGGAGTCTCCAGCTTCAACTGCGCCCAGGTTGTCTGGCCTGGCTCTACCCGGTCGCCCTCCAGCAAACGCAGGCGGGCTATAGCCTCGCTGGAGCCGGTGTGCACGGTCACGAACATATTGTGGCGCAGCGATTGGGGCGCGTCGGGGATGACCCGCAGGTGAACATCGAAGGCCGTGGTGGGCCTGAGCCATCCGGGGATGGTCAGCACTTCGCCTCTGTGAATCTCCTCATGAGGGACACCGATGAGGTTAGCCGCCACACGAGTTCCCGGCTCGGCCATTTCTTCTTTTTGTCGGTGAGTCTGAAGCCCTCGGATGCGAGTGGTGCGGCCCGACACGGCCAACTCCACCTCTTGGCCGACCTCCAGAGAGCCGTCCACCAGCGTTCCGGTGACCACGGTTCCGAAGCCTGTGATAGTGAATGAGCGGTCTATTGGCAATCGCGGGCGGGCGACGTCCTTCTTAGGGTTCGTCTCAGTCAGCATGCTCTCAATCGCGGCTATAAGCTCCGGGAGGCCGTCCCCGGTCATGGCTGACACGGGGATGATCTGAGAGCCTTCCAGTTTTGTGCTTTCCAGAACCTCCTCGACGTCTGCTGTCACAAGCTCCAGCCAGTCATCTTCAACGAGGTCTGTTTTGGTGAGGGCGACAAGGCCGCGTGGTATCTGAAGCAGGTCCAAGATGGCCAGATGCTCGCGGGTCTGGGGCATCACCGACTCGTCGGCGGCCACAACCAGCAGGGCGAGGTCGATGCCTCCGACTCCGGCTAGCATGTTGTTTACGAAACGCTCGTGCCCCGGAACATCAACGATAGAGACCTCGTTCCCGCCGGGCAGTTGGAGCCATGCGAATCCGAGGTCGATGGTCATGCCTCGGTCCTTCTCCTCTTGGAGCCTGTCCGGGTCTATGCCAGTTAGCGCCTGCACCAGGGTGGATTTCCCGTGGTCAACATGTCCCGCCGTGCCAACAACGAACATACAATTCCGCCTTCCAGATTCGTATGAATCTTAGGTTATCAGGTTTTAAGGTTTCACGGGCCAGGAACCATGAGTCCTGGCACCTGATAACACGAGAAAACTCTAAGTGACCCCTCATGAACACGTCGCCGGAACCCATTAGCCCCAACGTTGAGCGAAGAGAGGTGATGCTCAACAGGATCGAACATCTCATAGAATTGCCTTTGTCGCTGCTGTCATCCGCCATCATACCACTGCTGGTGGGCCCCAAACTTTGGGAATTATCTGATGCAAGAGAGCAGTTGTTTTTTACACTGGAGATATTCATCTGGGCGATATTTGCCGCTGACTTGATACTCAAGGTTATCGTGGCGCCGCATCGCCTTCAGTACATTCGCAGGTGCTGGCTAGAGGCAAAAGTGGTTTTAGTCCCGTGGTTCCGGCCTCTGCGGATCATCCGAGTGTTCCTGTTTGGATTCAGGGGAGTCATGGGTGTTCGTAGGATGATACAGGTGGACCTTTTCCTGGTCTATGCGATGGGTCTGGTCATCATCGCGGCCACAATTGCGACCTCCGTGAAGACCACCGCCAGCTCTCATAGTTTCGTTCGAGGACGCGCTCTGGTGGGCGATAGTGACAGTGACAACTGTGGGATACGGTGACTTTACGCTGGTCACAGCCACAGGACACGCAATCGCGATGGTGCTGATGCTGGTTGGAATCGGCCTTTTTGACGGGCTGACGGCAAACCTGTCTTCTTTGTTGCAAAAGTCCGGCCAAACCTACGGTGACGCGCTCCTCGAACTCGCAGCCGAGGTCAGGATATTGAAAGAGGAGATAGGCTTGCTCGCCAGGAGGAGGCAGGCAGCTAAACGAAGAGGTTGTCCCATATCGCTTCGCTGGGTTATCCTGATCGTCGAATGTTTGAGAACAGTGGTAAAAGGAAAATGTACAAATGCCAGACAATGTGAAATGGGACGAATACGAGGGCTCTGTGGTCATTCCCAGCGAGACAGATCAACGCGGTTTGACTGCGCTGATTGATAGAGAAGGGAAGGCCGTGACCCTGCGGTTTAGTGAACCAGTGGCAGGCTCCGATCAATGGGTCGGGAGCAAGGTAAGGGTCGTCGAGCGATTGAGGTACGACGAGATACAGTTTGCCACCACCGACCTGCCTCAAGAAACGATCGAGCTTACGTGGAAATTCAACGCAGGCAAGGAAGAAGACACCATCGCAGGAGTCGTCATCGCCAGGCCAAATGATCTGCGTATATCCGGGGAGAAGGGTTTCATCCTAAAAAGGACGAAACTTTCAACAGAGTAAATCGACCGCTTGTGCGTCGGTGCAGTAGCCTGATCGAAGTGTGGCACGGGGTGTTTGGCGGACCCAAGAATAAGCTGCTGACTCAGCAATGCAAATATCCGAACATATAAAAAACAAAGCAGAACAGACTCATCCAGCGGGCGTTCGCGATGCAAACGATCTCTGGACAATGTCCAACGCTCTGGATCAAACTCGCCTAGCTGTCGTCATCTCGGATACCTCGAGTGTAATTCAGTACGTGAATCAAGGTTTCATGCGAATGATGGGCTACACGTCTGATGCGGTCATTGGCCGAAAATCGCCGATTTCAACAACCACCCCTCTGGGGACGGCGGAGAACTCCACGACACGCTTGTGTCCGGCTGGACATGGCGTAGCGAATATCGTGCCGTCCGTAAAGATGGCTCTACCGTCTGGATCTATAATGCCGTAACTCCAATCATCGACGATAGTGGGGTCATAACCCCTCACGTGGGTATTGGCGAAGATATTTCCCATCTGTTCGAGCATTTCCATCGAGGGCGAAACGCCTCTTCGTATACCGAGAACGGGTTGGGATTGGCGATCGTTCAGGCTATCGTGGTAGCGCACCGGGGAGAAGTTGTTGCGGATAACACGGAGCAGGGTGCGCGGTTCACATTGACGTTGCGAATCATGGATAGCATGAACTGACACGAAAAGTTAGGAAGGTTTGGGGACTGATGTCATTCCACGCCGTTCTGAGGTAGGTAGCGGTCGATGTTGATGGCGCGGCCGCCTCGGGTGTAGTGGACCTTGAGCATCTCTCCGATTTCCAGGATTTGGCAGGTGGCTTCGTCAACCTCGACCCTGGAGTCGGTGACGTGGATGTAGAATTTCCCGTCGTCGCAGGTCTCCTTGGCGTCCAGAATTCCCTGGGCTGTTCGATACGGAGGAAGGGCGTCGGTAAGAGACTCCACCACGGACTCCAGCCGTCCAGAGAATGCTTTCACCAGAGACAATACCCCCATGTGGCCGCCATCCCCTTATTTGAGAGAGCGTTTGTTCATCAAATTCGGGACAGATCTAGTGTTTTGTCCCTCATATAGATGATACCGCATGGCGAAGCGTCTAGCACGACGATATAAGTGCTCGAATTGCGCAAGTTTTGACTGGAGCCAACTTAGCCAGACGAATCAGCAGCGAATTCTTGTCCAGAGATTGTCCATTCTGAACCTACGCAAAGAATCTGGTCTGCATTGAACAGAGGTTGTCACACACGACTCGATGCTTTGGCTTCGCTCAACGTGGCGGTAGATGGCGTTGAGTGTTCAATCCTGGATTTCTCAGGGCAGCCGAACCATGACTGGCCGCTCCGACGTCAATTGTGAACGTGACACATATATTGAGCGGATTAATTTCCTTCATCCATATTAATCACTCACAAATCGAGGCATTGTATTCTGATGACGAAATCAGGCCGGAATACCCGATCAGGTAATGGGCGAAATATCCCTTTTGAGTTGCTCTGAAGTGCGTACAGCACAGGACGTACCCAGCCCAATGTTGCGCTTAACTACGGTCCGACCCCGCTACGGTAGCCCAACAGGGTAACTTCCCACCGCTTTTCCAGTTGACCGGAAGCAACGTCGTGCAGGTGGGCAGTCCTCTTATCAATCCGTTCACAACGGCACCGGAATATACGTCCGTTACCGATCCGTCGCAAGCCAGAGACATCCTCGGTCAGCTTAAAGATGCCGACTACAACTCGTTCACCTTCCTTTCCTAACCTTTGGAACTGGAAGACCGGGCGGTAACTCTAGCTGGCCGGGGCATGCCTAGTCACTCTTCGCTCAGAGCGTATCGGGCTGCCTCTCCGCCGGCTATCTTCCCGAACACCGCGCCGGCCATCAGGCCGGAGCCGCCGGGGTAGTTGTGGTAGAACAGACCGCCAGTTAGCTCGCCTGCCGCGTATAGCCCCGGAATCGCGTAGTCCTCGGTGTCCAGAACATGGGTGGTGTCGTTGATCTTTAGGCCGCCGAAGGTGAATGTTATGCCGCAGGTGACTGCGTAACCCAAGTACGGAGGCTCGTCGATCGGCACAGCCCAGTTGGACTTGGGCGGCTCGATGCCCTCGGTGTTCTTTCCGTCCAGCACTGTGGGGTTGAATTCGCCTTCCTGCACGGCGCCGTTGAACTCGGCAATCGTTTTTACCAGTTGATCTTTGTCGATGTCCAGACCTTCGGCCAATCCCTCTATGGTGTTCGATTCGGCCATCGAAACCTGGGCAACGCTGTATTCGTCTCTCAGCAGGTGCTTGGTCTTCTGGTCGAATATCTGGAAGGCGGCCCGCTGGGGCTGGGACAGAATTTCCCTGCCATATTTAGCGTAGGTGTAATTTCGGAAGTCGGCCCCCTCATCGACGAACCGGTTGCCCTCGACGTTCACGATCAGGCCGAAGGGGTAGGAATGCTTCTGGAACAGGTCTGCGACGTTTCTGTCTCCAGTGGGCGGGGCGTTGAGGTCCCAGGCGACGGCGTGACAACCGCTCCAGTGGCCGAAGGACTGCGCTCCGATGTCCAGGGCCATTCGGATGCCGTCGCCGGTGTTGAACTGAGTGCCGCGAACCTTTGCCA
>ERZ651768.2914-NODE-2914-length-11641-cov-23.306641_pt1 | contig 11641 bp, 8 predicted proteins | sample MGYA00514754_ERZ651768 | MGnify/ENA metagenome assembly ERZ651768 | reverse complement strand
GTTTAAGTGGTGTAAAAAAGAATCGGGGTGTTGCTATGCGTCTTACATCAAAATTTAATTTAGCTGACATAGCAAATGCATCGTTTACTTACAGTCGAAAGGATGCCGATTTCCATGTGCTGCAACAGCGCCTCGGTACCAATCAAACAGGGGAAAACTTTTCGCTAAATACAAATGTACAAATACATAAACTATTGCCTAAATCATGGGGGATAAGCTTACCGGTGAACCTATCGATGACTAATGTAACGAATACCCCAAAATATTTTCCAGGTTCTGATATTCTTGTAAGTGAAGGAACCGCTCCTGATTCGATCCTAACTAGATCTACAGGCATGAATTTTAGTACATCTTTAACAAAGTCAAGTAAATCGGATAATAAAATTGTTAAATATACCTTGGATAAATTGAAACCAAGTTTTAGCGCTAGTAGGTCATTATCGTCAAATGAGATCAATAAAGAAGTATTGAATGAAAAATACTCTGGTAAATTGAGCTATACACTTCCTTTTGGCCGTAATAATTATATTAGTCCATTAAAATGGATAAAACCTATACCTTGGCTCGGACCAAAACTGAGCGAGACACATTTTTATTATACACCTTCAAACTTGAATGCATCTATGAATTTTAGTGAAGGTTTAAGCCAAAGGATAAAGCGTGTTGGTGGAAAATCACCTGATTCATATAATTTTGGTTTAAATAGGAATTTATCTATGGATTATTCGCTAACGAATTCCTTAAAAACTAAATATACCCGTGGCGTCAAAAGTGATCTCCAGGATTTTCGCGGTTACGCATGGATGGCAATGAGAGACTTGGATCCGGGCGTTGTAGAAAATATTACAGAAAATTTAACCACATCATTTAATCCGGTAATTTTTACCTGGTTAAAACCAATCTTCAATTACTCTTCAGCATACAGTTGGAACCAGGATAGAAAGAGCACGCTAGGGGGGGCCAATATTGGATCACAGTTGCGATTTTCATCAAGCATTGCTTTGAATTTAGTTAAAATGTTTGAAGTAATTTATAAACCACCTTCAAAGACAGCAGCGCCTAAAGGAAGATCACGACGAAGGGATTCGAAACCTGGATTGGAAAAACCACCAGAAAAGCCACCAGAGAAAAAACAAAAAGATATACCTGTATTAACTTTTGCACATGGATTGATCAGGAAGGTCAACCCGATTAATTTTAGTTATACGGAAAATCTTAACAGAACAGGGCGTGGTGTAATAGGTGATGTTCCATTGGGTTACCGTTTTGGGTGGGAACCTGATCATGGTCTAGATCACTCAGAAAAAGTTGGTTCTGATGTCGGCGCTTGGGATCACAAACGTGATTTTTCACTACGTTCTGGTTTGAATCTTACAAAAAGTATCAGTACCAGTTTTAATTATGCGCAAAATGTTTCCACAACAAGAAGTGGTTCTGGAACCGAGCAAAGAAACATGTCACGTGATTATTTTGCTTATGGAGAAAAATTAGAAAATGGCCTACCCCTTCCAGGTTGGAGTGTTCGTTGGTCTGGTTTGGAAAAACTACCCATATTGAAAAAGTATCTACGTTCTCTGTCACTGGAACATGGATTTAGTGGTAAAGAAACACGGTCTTGGCAATTCGAGAATTTTGATGGTCCCAGTATGCCATTATTGGATTTAGAAAATTTCATCACTGATTTTGAAGAATTCGAGCGTTCATCCAGAGTTAACACTAATTTTTCACCGCTGGTTGGATTAACTGCGAATTTACAAAAAGGTATATCGATGAATTTTCGCCATAATTTATCAAAATCACTGGACCGGGTACCTACTGGAATTACTGTTCATAACGATAAAAGTTATACATCGAGTGCTAACTACAGCCATAGAGGCGGTATAACTATTCCACTGCCTTTTATGGAACCTTATAAAATTGAAAATACTGTTAATTTTCAATTTAATTTTGATATGAATGAAAGCGAGACATTAGGTAGTAAAAATGAAGGGCTGGAATTTGGACAAACGGCATATAATTCCGGTTGGAAAGTGGGAATTCGTATTACTTATACCTTCTCCGCTAAAGTCAGCGGCAGCATGATCTACGGATATCATGAAAATGATTCTATGACTACTGGTAAAAAAATTGATCGTGACTTTGGATTTGATGTTAACATAGCAATTAGTGGATAGTTAAATGAGAATTCAAATCAAAATAATCCTAATTATTTTAATAATTTGTATCCTATCCAGTTGCAACAATGCAGTGCCTAAATTTGATAAAGAGAATGCTTTTCGATATCTAGTCAAACAATGTGAATTTGGTCCGCGAAATCCATATTCAGATGGGTACAAGCAATGCTTGGTTTATCTACAAAAAACTCTGGCCGGATTTGCAGATACAATTCTTTTGCAGCCTTTTGTCCTGAATGATTTGGTTGATGAAAAAAGTTATGATTTAACCAATATTATTGCTCGCTTCAAAGTGGATGACCCTGAACAGCTCTTGATTGGGGCGCACTGGGACACAAGACCATGGGCCGACGAGGATCTAGAAGCAGAAAAGCGTAATGATCCAATAATTGGTGCTAATGATGGTGCCAGTGGCGTGGCAGTGGTGTTGGAGCTAGCGCGAATATTAAATGCTTCACCACCCCCAATTGGTGTTACACTTGTTCTATTTGATGGTGAGGATATGGGTAGATCCGGCATTCCGAAAAGCTATGCACAAGGATCGCTAGCATTTGCTAAAGATTTACCCATAGAGAAACCTGATGAAGCGATAATTTTAGATATGATTGGCGATGCTGAATTGCATATTCCAATAGAACGTTTTTCTTACCAGCAAAACAGACAACTAGTGAAAAAATTATGGAGCTTAGCAAAGGTATTAAACTTAGACGCATTTGAATCACGTATAGTTCATACGATTTACGATGATCATGTCCCGCTATGGTCTGAGGCAAAAATACCAGCAGTTGACATTATAGATTTTAATTATCCGAATAATTATGCGAATTTTTGGCATACAACCCAGGACTTGCCTGAGAATTGCTCTGCAGAAAGTTTGGGGCAAATCGGTACACTATTAGTTCATTATATTTATGGAAGGCAAAAGTGAAGTTTCAGTATTTTAATCCTATGCGTTTTTGCTTTCTAGTCATACCGGCATTAATTTTTTGGGGTTGTCCTGATTCGGCCAGTACGACAGATACAGATTCACCATTAGGTGAACTACAATTCACCTTTTTACAGGATGACCACGTTTTATATTTTGCGATTGATCTAGCCCCAAGTTTTAAAGGAAATACTTTAGAAACAGCAATGGTATCTTGGTATGGTACGGATTCGACTAGAACGGTTACTGATGATCTTGAATTAAAAGATGAAGGTGAAAACGGTGATATATTAAAAGATGATGGTTTGTATTCCTTAAAAGTAATCAATGATACAGCCACCCTTATACATCCAATACCAATACATCCAATACCAATAGATTCAATTGATATAGAAAGGGTATATGTGGAATTTCAAGCAACCTATGGTAATGTTTCACCATTCATGGTAAAACATTCATTTTACTTGGGAAATATTATACCAATAATTCTGTCCATATCGGCACCGGATACGATATTTTTACCCGATAGTGGCAGTGTAATATTTGAATTGGTTGAAGCGGAAGTCCATGATGCGAATGAATTGGATGATATTCGCAGAGTTGGATTTGTTTCATACCATGTGGAAGGTGATTCATTTTTAAATGAAGGGAATATTATAAATCTTTACGATGATGGCAGCGAAGTAATTATTTATCCACCGAATTTTACCAGCGGTGATGTGAAAGCAGATAATGGAACGTATAGTTTCAGGATCCCTGTGTTTGGTCCAGGGAACCCGGATCCTGCGTTACAGACCAAGACAGGTACATTCAATTGGACCTTTGAAGCCATGGATATGGCCAATACCTATTCGGATACCGTGATTCACAGGGTAATTGTACAGTGAGAAAATCCATTTTTTTAGGAATTTTCCTTGTAAATATTCATTTGCTGCCGGCACAAAAATTAGTGCCAACTGATTTTTCTTTTCGATCCATAGTTGCTGACAACACCGATTCTCTGACAAATAAGATGCTAAGTAACGTCGTAACGGAGGTAATTCTACAAAAAAATTCGTTAGTTTGGCTGGGCACAGGATTGGGCGTGTCTGTTATCCGCGATTCTATTACTGTAGAAACATTACCAAGTTCAACTGAGTTAATAGAAGGCTTTCAAGATACTTTGTTACCCGAAGGCGGAATATCCGCAATGGCCGTAGGTGACCAGGGTAGCGATTATGAGAATATTATATTTATAGCCGCTGCTGGTAGTGAAAACGATATACCAGTTGGAAAAGGTTTTGCGTACACAACCAATGCAACAGATACCGTTATAAGTTGGGTGTATTATGACCAGCGGGTAGACTTAACAATTCAGGATACCGTAGGTTGGGCTGGTGGTGGATACAATTTTGCCGTTCTTCCCATAACTGTTACCCAGGCAAATGTTACTTATGATATTGCTTTCTCCTATCATATTGATGAAGAAGAAGAGGTTGAATTTGCGTGGACAGCCAGCTGGGCCGGAGGGCTGCGCCGTTTCGAATTACCGGAAAATCCAACGGAGTTAGGTATATGGGAACGAGTACCACTGCCAATGGATGACCAGTTTGAACTCAATACATGTGAAGATTCATCCTATACAGAAGTTATAAATAAAAACTTTGACCCTGATGAACCTGAATATAGTAAGTTTTTACTAACAGATTATTATCTAAATCCGAGGGATCCAGAAGATGACTGCGATTCTCTATGCGGTAATCATAACCATAAAGCTTTTTCTGTACTAGTTTATGGTGATACAATATGGGTTGGAACGGCAAATGGTATTAACCGTGGGATTATTGATCCTAGTGAATATTATTGTATAGACTGGGAACATTACTCATATCCAACACAGGGTCTTTCCGGAAATTTTGTAGTTGGCCTAGCTTTGCAAATGTACAAAGGTAAACGTGTAATCTGGGCAGCGACAGTAAACGCAGATGATCCAACCGAACAGCGTGGTGTAAGTTATACGACAAATGATGGATTATCCTGGAATACAGCACTGTTAGGTGAACGGGTGTATAATATCACCGCGCATGATTCGTTGGTATTTGCTGCTACTGCCAAAGGTTTATGGAAGACAGAGGATGGAATAAATTGGGCCAGGTATAAACCGGCCCGGCAGGCTATCCCCGTACCAACATATCCATCACCACCTATCCATATTACAGATGAAGTGTTAGCTAATGAAGTATATAGCGTTGCATTTGATAGTCGTCCCTATTACGGTGATAATTCAATATGGATAGGTACCGGGGATGGTGCAGCACATTCGTATGATTTAGATGGACTAAACTGGAAAATATTTAGGGCAGAGTATGATCAGGATGAAGATTATGCTTACCCGAACCCGTTTTCGCCATACACCCATAATGTGATTGGTGGAGATGGTTACGTTCGTTTTCATACAAATGAATGGTCAGGTACATTTGTCATTGATCTTGATGTTTATAATTTTGCGATGGAAAAAGTATTTGCAGGATCATTTGATAGACGGGATGCATCTTCTGGCGCGTTGAAATGGAATGGACGAGATACACAGGGTAGATTAGTTAATAACGGAGTATATTTTGTTAAACTAAAATATCCTGAAAACCAAACCAGTAAACCTTCCGCGCATTGGGTAAAACTGATTGTGGTAAAGTAAGTGCATAAGTATTTAATTATTATAATAACATCATTGAGTTTCGCAGCGGATTACGCCGGTTATTCAGGGGCCTTTCTGCGCATGGGAACATCAGCGAGATCTTTGGCAATGGGCAGCGGCTTTACAGCTGAAATTGACCAGGGGTTTAGTGCATATCACAACCCGGCAAGTGTAGCTTTTCTTAATAAGAGACAACTAGCATTTTCACACCATGCGCTAAACCTAGATCGTCGCTTGATGATGTCTAGTATTTCTACCGGCATACCACCTACTGCAGGTTTGGGTGTGGCCTGGGTTAGCAGTGGAGTCGATAATATTCAGGGTCGTTCAACTTCTGGTTATGAAACACAAATATTATCGACCAGTGAAGATGCAATATTTATCAGTTTTGCTCAGCGGATAACGCCCTGGCTTGCACTGGGTATAAATGTAAAGATTCTTGGCCACCAATTACCCATGAATGAGAGCCAATTAGCAGGTAAAGGGACTGGATTTGATATTGGTTTTATGGTACTTCCAGAAGAAAAATTGCGTTTTGCATTCATGATTCAAGATCTAAATACCAATTACCAGTGGAATACTGGGCAGGTATTTGAAGGAGAAGGACGGATATATAAAGAATCTTTTCCTACAATGTATCGCCTCGGTACAACATTTACTTTTCAACGTATTTATTTTGTCGGTGATATTGGGGTCGTAGCAAACCAGGATGATATCCTAGGAATGACGATGAGATTTGGCGGAGAGTATCACATTTCGGAAAACTATTTTATACGAGGCGGCTTCGGTAATTCCCGATTTTCGCTCGGCGCAGGTTTGAACTTTACCTTCCTTAATTTAAATGATGCATTCTTTGATTATGCGGTTGTAATTGAACCGCATTCTGTATCACAGGGCATGATTCATGTTTTTACCTATGCGTTTAATTTCTAGAGTTTTAATTAACACAGTCATACTGGTTCAAATAACATTTGGGTTAGGGACCCAGTTTTTGTCTGTACCATCCAATGCAATTGATCTGGCTTTTGGTTCCAGCCCACTTCTTGGTAAGCTTGCATTGAATAATCCTGCTCTACTCACTGCTGCTCCCCAAGGTATCAATATGCACATGTCCTACGGTTCCTGGCTAAGTAATGTTTCAGCCTCTTCGTTTGCATTGGCATCAAAATTAAACCGTGGGAATGTTGGTTTTCAATTGCGACATATGGGGCTTAATGATCTTGAACTTCGTACTACTACACCTACCGATCTTCCATTGGCAACATTTGGTTCTAGCGCCTTTGCTATAGATGGTGGTTATTCGCGATCTTTTGGTGGTCTTAAAGTTGGCGCTTCTTTGAGATACATATTTGTTCAGTTGCATACAGAAAAGATCACTGGTTATGCCGTTGATGCGGGTATCATACATTCGATTAGTAAAAATATTCAAGTGGGTGTTTCTGCATTAAATCTTGGCGTCATGGAACGATCAGCTACTTATAACCCATCTTTACCAACGCGTTTATTATCAGCAATATCTTATCGATTCACTAGACCCACGTGGGATCATACTGTTTGTTTTTCTGCGGAAAAATCCTCGTTTGTCAATGGGCCAATTTTTAGAGTTGCCAGTGAAACAAGATATAATAAGTTGGACATTCGTTTGGGATCTCATTTATCCGATAAGGTTACTGTTCTTTCAGGTGGTTTCGGAATTCGATTAGGAATATTGGAATTGCATTATGGCTTACAAGTCGGATCCCAGCATTTGGGCATACCACAAATGGTGGATTTATCATTAAGGTTGCCTTGATCAAGGTTGATCTATAGACACAATTTGAAAAAATAAATTGAATCAATTACGCAACTATTTCGTCTTGGCGGTACTTGTTCTATCTGCCTGTATTTTGTATATATTGAAATCAAAAACAGACGAACCTGCTCCGACTACCAGAACAGTTACTTTACCGAAAATTGAAATTGAAGAAGATGTTCGGGGCAATATTGTTATCATAATAGATGATTTTGGTTATAGAGATGATAATGTTTCAGAAGGGTTTTTATTATTGGATGCAAATCTTACTTTTGCAGTTATACCAGGGCATCATAATAGCAAGGTGTTCGCAGCAAAAGCGGCACAGAGGGGCTTCGAGGTTATTGTACATATGCCAATGGAATCCAAAACTAAAACCCCAGGCGAAAAAGAATATATGCTAACCACCTCCATGACTAGTAGTGAAATAGAAAATAGGGTAGAGCAGGTTATTGCGGAGTTTCCTGAAGCTGTGGGAATGAATAACCATCAAGGTTCAAAAGCAACAGCAGATAAACGGATCATGAATATTGTAAGCAATATATTAAAACGTCATGGAAAATATTTCATTGACAGCCGTACAACTGCAGAGACTGTAGCTGAAACAACAATGCGTTCCCGCGGTATCCCTACGATGCGGCGTCATGTCTTCCTTGATAATGAAAATAAAAAAATTAAGATACGGGAACAGTTATACAAACTGGTTGATAAAGCAGAGTCGAAAGGGCTAGGTGTAGGAATCGGACATGCAAAAATAAATACATTTGAAGTCCTAAAAGAGGAAATCCCAAAACTGAAGGAATATGGTTTTAAATTTCAATTCGCTTCTTTTGCAGTAGAGTAAACGATGCCTATACTCTGTAAAATACATCGTGGTGATTTTATTGAGAGTATTCATGTTGCCTATGCAGTGGCAGTTAATGAAGCAGGTGAAATTTTATACAGTAGCGGTGACCCTGATTATATTACTTGCATTCGTTCAACGCTTAAACCTTTCCAAGCCTCCGCAGCAGTAAAAGAGGGTGCTATCAAGACCGCTGGTTTTAATTCAGCAGAATGTACGCTTATGTGTGCTTCACACAATGGTGAGGATATACACGTAAAGACTGCAGAAAGTATGTTGCAAAAAATCGGCTATGACACGTCACACTACGAGTGTGGGACTCATTTTCCATATGATAAGGAATCCAAAATAAAATTGATCCAGAATGATGAAAATCCTTCTGCGCTACATAATAATTGCAGTGGCAAACACGCGGGTATGTTATGTCTCGCAAAACATTTACAGATAGACCCTAAAGGTTATACGGATTTAAATCACCCTGTCCAGCAACTTATTATGGAGCAGGTAAGGCGTTTTTCAGAATTAGATGATTTTCCTCTGGCAATAGATGGTTGTAGTGCTCCAGTGCCATTTTTACCTCTTTTTAATATAGCTTTGATGTATCAGAAGTTTGCCGGTGGAAATTATGATGAATTAAACACCCTTTTTGATGCAATAACCTCAAATCCCTATTTGATCGCCGGACAAGATCGTTTTGACACTGATTTTATTAAAGCAATGGCTGGAAATGCAGTTACCAAGGTTGGCGGTGAAGGTGTACGCGGCGTAGGAATTCGCACAGCGAAAGGCGAAACGTATGGTGTCGCTTTAAAGGTTTTGGATGGAAACCAACGCTGTAATCCAATTGCGACCTTGGCTGTCCTAGAAGACATGGAGTTATTAACAGATGATGAATTAGATAAGTTGAGTACCTACAAAAAAATAGTATTACAAAACCATCGAAAAATAGAAACTGGTTCAATAAAAGTGGAGTTATAGACAAATTTCTCAATATAGAATCCATACCATATTTTTTATATTACTATCTTATTCTGTCGCGCAATCTGATTATACTTTTTTGACCTATAATCTTCTTAATTACGGAGATGACGATGATCGTGAATCTTACTATCAAGAAATTATCGGTGAGATCCAACCGGATTTAATCGTTTGTCAGGAAGTAGTAGGAACCACCGGATATAATCATTTTCTGGATGATGTATTAAATATTGTTCAACCAAATGAATGGTCCGGGGCCGACTTCACCAATCAGTCTGCAAGTCAGGACATAGCGCTTTATTATAAATTAGAGCATTTCTCTTTTATCAGTACAGCAATTATTAATACAGCACAATCATCGGGAACAAGGGATGTAGTAGAATGGGTGATGGAACATCTTGAATCTGGAGTGCAGTTTCGTGTTTATAGTTTACATCTCAAAGCCAGTTCAGGTAATGATAATGCCCAGGAGCGACTAGAAGAAACGACCATATTACGGAATTATTTAAATGAATTACCCAGCGGATCTCATTTTATTGTTGGTGGTGATTTTAATATTTACAATAGTGAAGCCGAAGATGATGATGAGCCTTACTACCATGAGCCTGCTTTTGATATGCTTACAGGGTTAGGATCGGATATAGATGGCCAATTGTTTGATCCCATTGATCGTATTGGTGAATGGCATGCGCCTACAAGTGAAACAGGTTCAGAATGTGAATTTGCAGATGTACATACTCAATCTCCTAGAACTACGCAATTTGGAGGTGGCGCAAATGGAGGAATGGATGATCGGTTTGATTGGATATTTGCTTCTTCTTCTGTGATGGAAGAATCCTATGAAATGACATATATTGAAAATACATATACTGCTTTTGGTAACGATGGTCAGCATTGTAATCAAGCAATTAATAGTGGTACCAATAGCGCTGTAAGTGAAGAAATGGCCGATGCTTTACATGCAGCATCTGATCATTTACCTGTGTTTGCTGATTTTCAGTTTCCAAGCGGAGATGAATCAGATTATCATATAGTTATTTCGGAAGTAATGCCAAACCCTTCTGCTGTATCTGATTCGTACGGAGAATGGTTTGAAATTATTAATATGGATTCTCTTACAATTGATTTGAATGGATGGACTATTATGGATGGAGGAGGTGACTCGCATGTAATCAGCTCTAGTATTGAAATCCAACCAGGCCAGTATATGGTGTTAGGGCGAAATGGAAATGAAAGTGTAAATGGTGGTTATGTTTCTGATTATACCTATTCATCATTTGCATTAGCAAATAGCGATGATGAGATTATTTTATTGGATCAAGATGAAAAGTTTGTAGATGATATTTCTTATGGAGGAACATTTCCCTATTCAAGCGGTGTTTCCATGTATCTGATCGATCATACTAGTGATAATACTATCGATTCTAATTGGGCATCATCATCAATGGTGTATGGTGATGGAGATTTGGGTACACCCGGTAGAGCTTGGAACGATAGCATCGTAGTTTCTATAATAAACAATCATTTATTGCCTGATGCAATTGAATTATATACACCATATCCCAACCCATTTAATCCAAATACACAGATTTCATTTTCTGTAAATCATACAACTCTTGTTTCATTAAATATTTATGATGTTAATGGACGATTAGTACAAAATATTTATCATGCAAAAACTTCTCCTGGATATTATCAATCAATATGGAATGCAGATAATTTATCTAGTGGTATATACTTTCTTTCACTTGAATCTGAGAAGAAAATAATAACACATAAACTGATGTTAATGAAATAATCTACCCTTCCAATCCATTGGTAAATTCAAATACGTTTCATTAATTTGACTTAGAGTATTAGTTGTCCAAACCGGGGAGAGGGTGAATAGACTTTTTTATATTATAATTGTTGGTATTGTATTGCCATATCATATTATGGCACAATCAGTGTCTGATGTGTATGATAAATACACTTCGGTTGGTCAATTAGGACTTACGGTAACCAACTTTGGTGTTTTAGGAAATGGATGGAATAAAATTGATGGAAGAATTTTGCCTTCTTGCCAATACAAGCAGAATACAGAAATTCTAAGAGATCAAGTGGAACATTTTTCTTATGCTGGTTTATGGGTGGGAGGCATTGTTAATGGACAACGCCGTGTTTCATCCGCAATTGTTGATGGTGTATTTGAATCAGGCCAGGAGGGCTTTGAGTTTTCTGCAGTTGAAAATATAGATATTGAATCTTCCATATC
>ERZ651768.2910-NODE-2910-length-11646-cov-4.120322_pt1 | contig 11646 bp, 4 predicted proteins | sample MGYA00514754_ERZ651768 | MGnify/ENA metagenome assembly ERZ651768 | reverse complement strand
TCGCAACTATCTGGCACAAGCGTTACGCTAAGCGCACCAGAGGAAGCGACAACAACGTTTACTGCACCCAACGAAGAGGGTGTTTTTATGTTTAAGTTGGTGGTTGTTGATAATGAGTTTGGTAGCGATACGGACACAATAAGTGTAACAGTTGTTAATACAAACATTAATCCAACTGCTGCTGCCGGGCTAGACCAATCTGTTGGTTTTGGTCAGGTGGTTACGCTCGACGGCTCTGGAAGCTCTGATTCAGACGGCACGATAGAGGCTTACCAGTGGTCGCAACTATCTGGCACAAGCGTTACGCTAAGCGCACCAGAGGAAGCGACAACAACGTTTACTGCACCCAACGAAGAAAATATTTTAGTGTTCTCCTTGACTATTACCGACCAACTAGGTGGTACAGACCGCGACACGATTTCTGTGTTAGTGCAAAACACAACCACCGCTATTGATGAAAACCTTCTCCCTAAAGAACTAAGACTTGTTGGAAACCACCCAAACCCATTTAACCCTAAAACAGAGATCGTTTTTGAGGTGTTAAACCGAACAAAGGTCAGCCTAACCATATATAATGTTTATGGACAAAACGTATGGACCACAAACATGGGCTTACTAGAAAAAGGTCGCTACACTTTCCCCTGGAACGGAGAAACAACACAAAAAAAACCACCAGTAAGCGGTATTTATTTTTATCGAGTCAGTGCTGGCGATAAACATCTAATCAGCAAAATGTCATTGATCAAATAAACCAAAAAACAAGATAAGGGCAAAATTTATTTTTAAGACTACACTGGCAAGTCTTTGTTTTTTTTTAACATTCCCACGGCTGTTTGGGTTTGACGCTGTCACAATATCTGGAACAATATCCGATGTTTCTGGAAACCCGCTTCCCGGTGCAAACGTTATGTTGGTCAACACCCCCCATGGCGGAGCCGCTAACCCACAGGGGTTTTATAGTATAACGGTTCCCACCGGTTCTGTGTCTGATAATAGTGCTGTTATGCGAGCTTCTTTTATTGGCTATCGCTCTACAGCTGACACAATAATTTTTTCTGGACAAAAAGATATTACCACAGACTTTGTTCTTGATCAGGATGTGTTGGGTCTTGAAGCGGTAATTGTTACTGGCCTTGGGGGACTGGAAGAAAAGAAAAAACTAGGGGTGTTAATCGAGTCGGTAAAACCTGAGGCTGCTCAAAAATCAGGAGAAACAAACATTGTTACAGCCCTCCGGGGAAACGTGCCAGGTCTTGAAATTAGAAAAACAAGTGGAGACGCAGGGACCAACGCATACTTTAGAATTCGCGGAACCGGAACGATATCAGGCGGACACGAGCCTTTAATTATTGTTGATGGGTCGCCGATAAACTCTAGCACAAGAACAGTTGGGGGAGACGAGTCTGTGCAAAGCCCAAGAAACAGGTCTGAAGCTTCTTCTAGAACCGCCGACATTAACATTGATGATATAGCCTCAATTGAGGTTCTTAAGGGCGCAGCAGCCTCGGCAATTTATGGTTCCCGGGCTTCAAACGGAGTGATCCTAATAACAACAAAAAGTGGCAAAACCGGTAAGATGCAGATCACCTATAAAACGCAGTATGGTATCAGTGGTATAAACAAAGACTACCCACTTCAAAACTGGTTTGGACAAGGAGCCGGCGGAGACACAATAACAAACTCAGCCTTTAGCTGGGGCAGGCCCCTAAACACTTCTAGCGCCCCCTGGTACAACCCGAGCATAAAAGAGGACCAAATATATGATCACCTTGCCTCTATCTCTGGCTTGGGCATGACTAACGAACAGAGCCTTATCGCCGCTGGCGGAAACGACAAGACAACGTTTTATCTTTCATTTGGCAGGGCATATGAAAAATCACACTGGATAGATTGGAAAAACTATAAAGATCTTGTTCCAACTACGTATGGTCATACTCCAAATCGCGAGACACCATCTGACTATACAAGGTATACAATTAGGCTAAAGGGGAGCCACCTTATTCGAGAGAACCTGACGCTATCTAGCAGCATATCCTATGTTAAGGTAAACACAAATAATATAGCAAGAGCGCACACCACGGACGGCATCGGCAGGGGCCTTTTGGCAACGCCGCCAGATTTTAATTTATTACCATATTTAAACCCACTAACACAGTATCACCGATCTTCAACCAATGAATCATCAACAGTTCCCCAGGGACCACACGCATGGAACAATCCCTATTGGGTATTGTTTGAGATGATGCAAAAACAAGAGCTAAACAGATCCTATGGAAACATTAAAATAGACTATAAACCAATAGACTGGGCCACCATAAGTTATAATATCGGTGCCGACTACTCATTTGATAAGCGGCTTGATGTATTACCTCTTGGTACGTACAGAAACGGCGGCATTGGAAGGATGTTTAGAAATTTAAATAACAGCCTAGAGTGGGACGCAAACTTTATTATAACACTAGATGGGAACAGGCTTCTGGGTCGCCCCACAAAATTAACAATGGGTCACAATCTTAATAGTAGATCATCAAACACAATCAAAAACCTTGGTAATGAGCAGATTGTTCTAAATTATTTTCAGATGGAAAACTTTACCAGCCAGACAATCACGGAGTACCTATCGCTGATTCACACAGAATCTATTTTTGCTCAGATATCACACGATATAAGGGACGAGATTTACCTAACCGCTGCGCTCCGGCAGGATGGTTCATCCACGTTTGGCCCAGCAGACAGACAACATCTATTTAAAAAACTTAGTGGTGCCTGGGATTTTACAAAAAGATTTAACATCCCGTTTGTTCACTATGGAAAGCTTAGGGCCGCGTATGGTGAAGCAGGGGAACAGCCAGAGGTGTACAGTATATATTCTGGTTATGTGTCTGATAATATAGGTTATTTTGAGAATAAAGTTAGCCTTGGCAAGACGGGCGTATATAGTGGGGTTCTTGGCTATGTTTCTGACTCAAGACTTGGGAACAAGGCAATACGCCCAGAGAGAAGAACAGAAAATGAAATAGGCCTAGACCTGGAGTTTTTGGATAATGGGTTTGGTCTTAGTCTAACTAGTTACAAAGCAATAAGCAATGATGTGATTTTTACCATGGACGTGGCACCATCAACCGGGTCAGACACATACACAGCTAACGGAGCGATTATTGAAAACAAGGGGTTAGAGCTTTCGCTTAATGGTAATATTATCAACAAGAAAGGTTTTAAGTGGGCCTCGCGAATTATCTATGCCAGCAATGATAATATGCTTGTGGAAATGAATGGCATCACAAAAGAAGCCGCACAGTTTTTAGACCCTTCAAACGTTCCAATTGATCAACTTTCGAAGTTTACTTTTGTTGCCCCCGGCCATCCAATAGGGGAGTTTAGGGGCTACAGTTGGGCCAGGTTTGGTTACGGAAGCAAAGCAACCGATAGAGATGAAAACGGGAACACAGTGTCTGTTAATATTGACTCTGTATACGCTGGTATCTGGGAAAGAAACGATGTGTATGTGCAGCGGGATGGTTATCCAGATGTCAACTGGAAAACAGCTAATGGCGAAGCAGGTGGTTACCTATGGAGCGGCTACAGTCCAAACCCCGATTGGACAGGAAGCCTTTATAATGAGATAAAAATTTCCAACAACATTAGTATATCCTCTTTGGTGGATATTAGCTCAGGCGGGTATGTGGTCAACTATACAAAAAACAAATTAAACGAGGTTGGGACCCACCAAGAAACACAGGAGCGCTATCACGAGCTGTTTGATGATCCAAGCTGGGAAGGATATGAAGAAGGAGTTTCAACAGAGTGGGGCAGGGGAACCTTTTCCAGGTTTTTAAACAATGGGCACAGTGCAATTGGTCCGGGCGCCGAAACCCAGATCGATTATAATGAATCTTTTTTTACATCCACAATGGGCACAGCAACAGATATCATCAACAATATTGAGAGCGCAAGCTATGTTAAACTAAGAGAGCTATCCTTTTCTTATCGGGTTAACTCAAATGTTATAGAAAAATACGGTCTTAGCGGGGCAGATATTCGGCTAAGCCTCAGGGACCTAATCACCATATCAAAATATTCAGGCTGGGACCCAGAAACCAATATGATGCAAAACAGAATATCAGGAGAAGACTATTTTAATCAACCACAAACATGGGGCGCGAGTCTCTCAATATATCTTAGGTGGTAATGATGAAACACATAAGCGCTATTATACTGTTCTTTTTTCTACTCTTTGTTTCTGGTTGTGAAGATTTTTTAACTGGGGACAACCTAGACAGCAACCCAAACAAGGTAGACGATGTTGACCAGGTCTCCGTAGAGGCTCTTTTTGTGGGCTCACAGGTAACCATGTACGGTGTCATGGAAGGATACTTAAGTAGGCTGGTTACCATGTTTATGCAGCAGCTTGCCGGGCAACTATATAGCCACGCAGATGATTATAAGTGTGCTCCGCTTGATTGGCGACTGGATGATCGCTGGTCTGATTTATATGGTACAGGGGGGCTTGTAGACCTTAGAATGATACAACAAAAATCAGAGGTACAAGAAAAATACTTATTAAAAGGGGTCTCGCAAATGTGGGAAGCGTTAGTCTTTAGCACGGCCGCCGATCTTTGGGGAGACCTTCCATACTCTCAAGCGGTTAACTCATTATATACTGAGCCAGGCTTTGATTCACAAAGGAGCATACATAACGCCACAATATCTCTGATTGATGCGGCCATAGAAAACATTGAAAGGGGTCAGGCCTTTTCAAATCTGAACGATTTTACATTTAGTGGAAACCAGGAAAAATGGGTCTCATGTGCGCGAACCCTTCAGGCGAGAATTACACTTAACTGGGCAGAGGTAAACGGAGCAGCGGCCTATACCCAGGCTCTTGCCTTAGCCCAGCAGGGGATTAGTGACCCAACGGGAGAGAGCGACTGGAAACCCTTTCATCAGGCGGGGAGCGACGGGGAGGAGTCAATCTGGCACCAGTTTTTTGATGAAAACCTATACGTGATGGGAGCGGGCGCACTTCTGGTAGATATGTTAAAAAAAGACAACGATGGAAGGTTAACAATTTATTTTGACCCAGAGTCTGCGTTTAATGATACTGTTGTTGGGATTTCCCCAAGCAGTCCTGTTCCACCATATGCTTCGCAGTTAAACCAAATGACAGTTGGCTCTGAAAGTTGGGGCGTTGAGTGGGTTTCCTGGCATGAGAACCAGTTTATCATTGCAGAGTGTCAGTATAATTTAGGCCAAGAGGAAGCATCGCTGGCGACATTAAACAATATTCTTGCAAGCCTTGAGCAAAGATGGAAACAGTTTGACCCTGAGTGTCAGCTTCCCAGGTATGCAAACATAAACAGCTCTAATTTGATAGCAGCGATTATGAATGAAAAATACAAAGCCATGTTTTTAAGCATGCAGACAATATCTGACTGGAGAAGGACCGGATACCCAGTATTTCAAGATGGGGCCGGGAACAGCACGGAGTGTGAGGGTGGGACTCCTCGAAGATTATTGTATCCCGAACTAGAAAAGAAAACAAATTCAAACGCCCCCTCAGGTGACTCCATTTTTGACAGGGTTGAGAATGACCCAAGCTAGAATAATTTTATGGACCCAGGTTTTTTCTTTTTGCTGTTGTGCTGGGATTGAACAGGTGTCTCCTCCGTGGGGATTTGTTTTTAAGGATTGGGCCGGTGATCCCATTGATGTTATTGTATACATTCCCGGCGGTGCTCACAAAAACACGGACATATTAATGGTTGTTCCCGGGGCCTCCAGAGACACACAGCGGTTTCACGCATCGTGGCTCTCTTTTGCAAAGGAGGATACGTTTGTGGTTGTCACAATTGGGGCCAAGAAAAATCACTTTCCAGATGAGTATTCATATAATGCGGGAAACGTTGTTGACTCATTAGGAAACCTGGTGGACAATAAAAAATGGCTTTTTAGTGCGATTGAAAAAATATTTATCACGGTGAAAAAGCAATATGCTTTTCAAACAGAAAAATTTCACCTGTTTGGCCACTCAGCAGGTGGTGGTTTTGTGCACCGGTATATGTTGTTTGTCCCGGACGCCCCTGTCGTAAAAGCCGTAGCCGCAAACCCAGCGTTTGTAACACTGCCAGATAGAACAGTCGGCTACCCATTTGGAATTAAAAATGTGCCCATTAACAGGACCATGGTTAATCAATGGCTGGAGAATAAACTGGCAATTTTTTTAGGTGCAGATGATACAGGCCCAAGGGCGAAGCCACTAAGCAATGGCCCAAGGGCAAGGGCACAGGGCCCAAACTGTTTGTCTCGTGGTAAGCGATTGTTCAGGCAGGCGAAAAAAGAGGCAAAGGCCAGGGGTGTGAATTTCGGTTGGAGCTTAAGTGTTGTTCCCGGGGTCGGGCATGATAACAGGCTGATTGCGCCTCACGCGAGAAGGTTTCTATTTCATTAGATTATATATTAAATGTCAAATAAAAAAAACAAGAAAAACAAATTAGCGCTGGTCGCTGGACCGGTTTTTGGGTTTGTTGTTGGCCTTGTTTCAATCGCCCTGGGTCTTGATATTGTAGCGGGTATAACTCTTTGGATCACGGTTTGGACAGCCTCTTGGTGGGTGTTTGAAGCGGTTCCTATTCCGGTTGCATCTTTGGTTCCCCTTTCTCTGTTACCACTTTTTGGGGTGCTAGACTCAAAACAGGTTGCCCAGGCATATGGCCACAAACTGGTTCTATTGTTGCTGGGGGGTTTTCTCCTTTCAAGGGCAATGGAAAAATCTGGAGCCCACAGAAGAATTGCCCTAAAAATGGTTTCGCTTTGTGGCGGCGGCGGCGGAAAATCACTGGTCCTAGGATTTATGGTTGCCTCCGCCGGGCTAAGCATGTGGATCTCTAACACAGCTACTACCTTGATGATGCTTCCTATGGTGATCGCTGTTTTAGAGGGAGCAGAAGACAAAAAAATCAGGATACCGCTTTTGCTTGGGGTCGCGTTTGCTGCAAACGTTGGCGGAATCGGAACCCCAATTGGAACACCGCCAAACATGGTTATGATTGGTTACTATGAAACAATCAAGGGCATAGAAATCTCGTTTTTAGAGTGGATGAAAGTAGGCATACCCATTTCAATCATAATGGTGGTTGTGATATGGTTATGGCTAACCAGGAACATAAAAAGCAAGTCGGCAATTCCCCTGCCGGATCCCGGCAGCTGGAGAAAAGAAGAAAAAAGAACCCTCTGTGTTTTCTTTTTTACTGCCCTTGCGTGGATGACCAGGTCCGCGCCTTTTGGTGGTTGGAAGGGTTTTTTTGGGCTTGTTTCTGAAAATGACATCGGGCTTTACAATATTCTGGCAAACGCAAACGACGCCAGTGTTGCTTTTATTGCTGTTATTGTTTTGTTTTGTGTGCCAAGCGGGAACAAAAAAGAGGAAAAGCTTTTAGACTGGGAAACAGCCAATCAGATCCCGTGGGGACTTATAATTTTAGTGGGCTCTGGTATTTGTCTGGGAACAGCAATCTCAGAATCGGGCCTGAGTGGATCCATAGCCGGCCTGCTAACGGGTATCGAAAAGGTTGAAACAGTGGTCCTTATTTTATGTGTCGCCTTGTTGGTGACCTTCCTCACAGAGATAACAAGCAACACAGCTACAACGGTGATACTTATGCCCATACTAGGGGCAGCCGCAACAGCAAGTGGGGTCGACCCGACCCTTCTTCTTATCCCAGCAGCAATAAGCGCAAGCTGCGCGTTCATGCTACCGGTCGCGACCATGCCCAATGCAGTGGTTTACGGTACCGGTGAGTTTTCCATAAAGCAAATGGTCAGAGAAGGGTTTGTACTAAACCTGATTGGAGCCCTTGTTGTAACAACAATTTGTTATCTAGTGTTGTATTAAAATCTGACTCAAATCAAAAAAAAACCAAACTTCAATCAAAAACTTGACCCAACGGTCAACAGGCACTAAATTATTTATGGATATAGGATATTTGCGGGCGAATTAATAGTATCTTTTTCCACGACACATACCAAGAACATTTAAAGAACTAACTATTCTAACAGGGAATTAGTGGATGAAAAAAAGGTATTTCGTATTTAATCTACACACAAAACTATCTTTTCCAGGCTTCTTATATAGAGGTTTCCCACAAACTAGAATTTAGTTTCAACATGATAATATCATATTAATATGGCTAATCAAGGAGAGTAAACATGTATCGCAATACACTAACTACTATAACAGCAATATTTACGCTAACCATTAATCTTGTTTTCACACAGGTTGTGATTAATGAGATTCACTATAACCCGGGAAGCGCACAGGGAAGTGACGCTGACTTTGAATTCCTAGAATTATATAATCCAGGAACCACAGACATTGATATGTCTGGTTACTCTTTTTCTCAGGGTGTTAATCACGTGTTTGCTGATGGAACGACCCTTGCAGCGGGGGCCTATATGATTGTAAGCATATACTCATATCAAGCATCTGGTAACGTAAATGGCAATATTACAGAAAATGTTTATGACCCCGATGGTGATGGGCTACATGAAAACGGTGCTGTGGTAGTAGAGTGGACAAGCGGTGGTATTAGTAATGGTGGCGAGGATGTTACAATTATAGACGCAGCAGGAGCAGTTGTTGATTCTGTGGATTATGAAGATGGGACAAATGCTTTTGGTGACTGGGGAACCAGTCACGATGGCGGCGGCGGCTCGTTGGAGCTGATAGATGCTACCTCAGACAATAGTCTAGCGGCGAGCTGGCAGACCAGCTGGGTAATTGGCGGAACACCCGGAGCTGCTAGCTCTACAGAGCCCGATGCTATAGTTATGACCATTTATAATATTCAGTATACAACCGATCCTAATGGGGCCTCTACGGTCGCGGATCAGTATGTCCAAACCAGCGGTGTGATTACCGGCGTGGATCGTTTGGGAACCAACTCTGCTTTTACCATCCAGGATGGCTCTGGCGCCTGGAAAGGTATTTATTGCTGGTGGGCGGCTCCAGACACACTGGGACTTGGTGATGCTGTTACTATTAGAGGATATGTTGTAGAGTATAATGGATATGGAGCACTGGGCGACACCACCGCGGGAATGACCCAATTCACAGCTGGTAGGGTTATCTCTCATGACAGTGAGGGCAACGCCCTTCCTGCGCCTGTTGTTCTTGACCTAGAAGAGGTGGCTGATGAACAATACGAAGGTGTGCGCATTACCACATCTGGCAAGGTTGTTGAGGCGGCTAACGATGACAACAATGGAGAGTGGAGAATTTCAAACAATTTAGACGCAAGCGACACGGACGCGGACACGATTAATGTGAACGATAGATTTGCAGTAACAGACCCAGCCTATGGAACAATTGCAACAGTAACCGGTCCACTTAATCAATGGGGTGGCTCAGACAACTCTGGGCCTTCATGGAGAATTGAACCGGCAACAGGGGCAGATGTTGTTGTTGCCTGTGAAAACTCTAACCTTACTATTTCTGTTGAAATGATCGATTCTTATGGTGATGGCTGGAACGGAGCCATGTATACTATTTTAAGCTATCAAGGTGCTGTAGTTGGCAGCGGTGGTCTTGATGGTGGTTCATTTGGTGTTGACTCTTACTGCTTATTTGAGGGTGATTTTAGCATTGTCATTGGTGGCGGCCTTTTTGATACCGAAATAAGTTTTAACATTGTTGATGCATTTGGAAACAATCTTATTGCGGGTGGTGTTGCCAATCTAAATCCAAACCCGCCTTTTATACCTAATCCTTACTATGCGTTTACCGTTACCGGGATTAATGAGACCTCTGGCTGTACAGACCCGACCGCGGTTAATTATTTATACCAAGCTATCTTAGATGATGGCTCTTGTTATTATCTTGGAGAGGTTTGTGAGTCTCCAATTGCCGTGGGCGGCAGCGGAGTCGCAGCATCAGATATTGACCAGTTTTTTGCTTACACCGCAGCCGCGACTGGTAACATGACCGTAAGCTCTGTTGGGCAGACACAGGAAGACACATACCTGGTTGTCCTAAGCAGCTGTGATATCGGATATGAGTATGAGATTGACCCTGGCACAGGGGACACCTTATATGTAACCAGCTACTATGAAGATGTGTTGGCAACTAATGATGATGCTGACTATGGTACAGGCGTTTATCAGTCTGAGGCCACGATCTGTGTTGTTGGCGGAGAAACCTATTTAATTGCGTGGATATCTATGTACTACCCATATGATGAATCGTTTGTTTTTTCTGTAGAAGAAACACCCGACATTATCACACCTGATAACGTGAGCGCGTATGGCTATGAGGACGGGATAGAAGTTAGCTGGGCACCAATCCCAACGGGTTGTGCTGGTGATGACGACACCCGCTCTACCACATCAGCCTCTAGTTACGGTCCGCTTAAGTTTAAGCCGGGCGCAAGAGAGCATATTGTGGGTAAAGTAAGACAAAGACAAAGCTCAGAAAGAACAGAAGTTCGTGTTCCAACGCTTACCAGAGACTGTCCCGCCGGAGAATCTGAAATAACCTTTTATATGGCTGGCAGTAGCTGGGCAAGCGAATGTGGCTATACCGTTTATGACAGTGAAGATAACATCATTGCGACCGCAACAGGTACAGCGACAACAACACCAATAGCTGCTTGTCTTGCTGATGGTGACTATACGGTTGTTGGAACCGACAGCTGGGGAGACGGATGGAATGGTGGTGTTTTTTATGCTACATTAGACGGATCAACAATATTTTCTATGGGGATGACCTCAGGCGATTTAGCAGAAGGGTCATTTAATCTGAATGCTTCTGCAGTCTATGGTTGTACCGACGCGACAGCGGCCAACTATGATGAGACCGCAACTGTCGATGACGGCAGTTGTTACTGGACGGGCGATCTTTGTACTGCCCCAATTGTTACCGGTACAGCGGGTGTGACCGCTGGCGCGGCTGGTTGGTATAGTGTTGACATCCCTGCGGCCGCAGGAATGCTAACAGTAACACAAACCACTGGGTATCTTTATGTTGTGGGTGTTTGTGACTACAGCTTGTCCTGGCCAGACTATGCGGGTCTTATTGCCTATGGGTATGTCTCCGAGAAGGTAGTTTCTTTTGGTGAAGGTGGATTAACCTATGGTGGTAGCCCAACAGATGTTTATCTAGGCACTACAGTGCTGATTAATTCAACGACTGGAGATGTGTCTTTTAGTTATGCGGAATATGTATACGGTTGTACCGATCCAAACGCGACCAACCATGATCCTCTCGCAACGATAGATGATGGTAGCTGTGAGTGTGGTGGAACCACGGTTATTATGACCATGTATGATTCTTACGGAGACGGCTGGAACGGAAACACGTATGCGATTGTGGATGCGGCTGATGCTATTGTTGCCTCTGGAACAATGGCTGACCTTGCTGGCGGTGGCTCATCCTATCCTGATGTACATGAAATTTGTTTACCTGGAGACGGAACCTATTCTGTCTATGTTGGTTCAGCTCCGGCAGAGAGTGGATCATATCAAAGTGAGATAAGCTGGGAATTAAGCTCAGCAGACAATGGTCAGGTTATTTTAAGTGGAGGCGCCCCATATGGCTCCGCTGGTGGAAACACCTTTCCTATACCACTTCCAGAGTACACGTTTACGCTATAT
>ERZ651768.2909-NODE-2909-length-11648-cov-2.791721_pt1 | contig 11648 bp, 10 predicted proteins | sample MGYA00514754_ERZ651768 | MGnify/ENA metagenome assembly ERZ651768 | reverse complement strand
AGATTTGTATAATCAGGCCCATCATATGGTTGCCTTTTCATACGCGTGTGTGGATATTTGTCTAAAAATGGTATTACTTGACCTACATTTCCACCGATTCTTTGTATTCCATTGGGATCAAATAAATCAGAGCCTTCAGAATGAGAACCAGACATTCCTAGGTTATACGGTTTAATAACTCCGTATATTTCTAACCCGTGTCTGTGCGCTATGGGAGCAGCAGCCTTTAGGGGTTCTCCTATATCTGTAATTGTTTGGGGTCCGTAGGTAAAAACCCCATTATATTCGTAGATATTACCTGCCCAATATGAATCCTGTTCTACGTCACCGTAATATAACCAGTAGACACGTGACGCTCCCATGTACCGGATTTGACACATTATTTCATCTATTAATTTTTTATCTAACTGCAACAAGGGTTCACCGCCAGTACATACAACAAAACGTTTGTGGTCATTCTCTCTTGATGGCCATAAAGATAAAACTTTTTTAGCAAGATCTTGCGCTGTACTGAATTTTCCTCCTCCAGGACCATCATTACCTACAAAATCTGTATCACAAAAATTACATATTGCCTTATTTCTATCTTGTTCTTTTCCCGACCATAAATTACATCCTGCAAACCTTAAAAATACAGCAGGACGTCCTGTTTGGGCGCCTTCACCTTGCAATGTGTAGAATATTTCTTTGACAGAATATGTCATTTTTTTACTAAAGGATCCTTTATCCCGGCTTCTTCAAATCCCTTTTTACGGAGCTTACATGCCATGCACGATTCACAAGGTGGATAGACACCAAGATAACATGTATGCGTCATTCCTAATACATCAAGGATTCCAAGAGATACTGCCAATTCAACTATTTCTTTTTTTGATAAATTAATTAAAGGTGTGTGAATTTTGAATGAACAGTCCATGCCTAAAGAAATTGTTTTTTCAAGTGATAAAATTGTTTCATTCCTACAATCAGGGTACCCGCTATAGTCTATTTGAGCGACCCCTGTTATCAAATCTAAAATGTTTTTATTCCAAGCGTAAGCTGCAGCATAAGTAATAAAAATTAAATTCCTGCCCGGGACAAAAGTGTTTGGTAACGCCGATGAATTATTAACATTACTTTCAATAGATATTTCATTATTTAAAAGTGCGTTATTAGCGAATTCTGAAAATGTATTAATAGATATTATTTTATTATTAATTTGTGCGTATTCAGCTATTTTTTGAGCTGATTTTATTTCAATTTTATGTTTTTGCCCATAATCAAAAGTTAAAGACTCAACATTTTCTTTTCCAAATTTTTCTATAGCCCAAAATAAACAAGTAGTAGAATCTTGTCCGCCGGATAGTATTACAAGGGTTTTTTTCCTCAAATCTATTTTCTCAAGTAAAAAATTAGTATTTAAAAGCTATAATTAACATTAAGTTATAAACATTATATTATTGTTTTATATTGGTTTTTAAAGTTATAATTCTAATTATTCTTTATTATTTGAATGTTTTTTTACAAATTTCCAAGCGTAATAAAATATTAATGCCGCAATCCATATCGCTAGTATTATTAGAATAATCATTAAAAGATTCATAATATATCTATAATAACACTACTTATAGACTCGTTTCATTTGATAAAATTAATCGATTAAATAAAAACGTAACTAAAATAATAATGAAATCTGATAATAAAAATACTAGTGAAAATGAACTATCATTAGATCCTGATGACTGGAATGAATTCTCTAAACAATGCCATAAGTCACTTGATGATTTAATTGCATATCAAAAAACAGTTCGCTCTAGACCCGTCTGGTCAACATTACCAAGAGAATCAAAATCTCTATTTAAAGAAAACCTCCCACGAAAAAGCATGCCGCTTAAAAAAGTCTATGATCAAGTTAAAAAACATATACTGCCTTATCCTACAAACAATATTCACCCTAGGTTTTGGAGTTGGGTTGGAGGCACAGGGACTGCAACTCAACTTTTAGCAGATATGGTAATTTCTTCAATGAATTCTGCAAGCCTTGGTATGGATGAAGCTTCATCATCATATGTCGAGCTCCAATTACTTGATTGGCTAAAAGAAATGCTTGATTACCCTAAATCAGCAAGTGGCTTACTTGTTAGTGGCGGCTCTATGGCCAATTTAGTTGGACTTGCTGTTGCTCGCACTGAAGCAGCAAATTATAACGTTCGTGACGAAGGTATTAACACAAATAACCAACCAAGATTAATTTTTTATACTTCCACTGAAACACATTCTTCTATAAAAAAAGCTATTGAGTTACTTGGTATAGGCGCGCAATCATTAAGATTAATAAATGTGAACGATGACTATACAATAAACATAAATTCTTTGAAAAAAAATATTGAACTAGATCGTTTGAATGGAAATAAACCGGCTTGTATTATTGCTAATGTTGGCACTGTTAACACTGGCGCCATTGACCCTCTATTAGAATTAGCCTCTATATCAAAAAAAAATAATATTTGGCTACATGCTGATGGAGCTTTTGGAGCTTTGGTTAAACTCTCAGAATCTTCAAAAGATTTAGTTAATGGCCTTGAGAAAGCTGATTCTATAGCATTTGATCTACACAAATGGATGTATGTTCAATACGACTGTGGTTGTATACTCATAAAAGGCGATAAACCACATAAAGAGACATTTTCAGTCATCCCGCACTATATAAAAAAGTTTGAGAAAGGACTTGCATCAGGGCCACTAAATTTTTCAGAGTATGGTGTTGAACTGTCGAGATCTTTCAGGGCTTTAAGGCCTTGGATGGCTCTTAAAACAGAGGGTAGTAATAGATATGGAAAACAAATAGAACAAAATATCCAGCAAGCAAAATACCTAACTAACTTAATTCAAAAAGAACCAAATTTACAATTGCTTGCTCCCACTTCATTAAATATTGTCAACTTTAGATTTCTTGCTCCAAAAATAGATAATAAAAATTTAAATGAACTCAACACTCAAATCTTAATGGACCTGCATGAATCGGGTGTTGCGGCGCCATCTTCTGCATTATTGAATAAAAATTTTTCCATCCGAGTGGCAATATGTAATCATCGTAGTAAGAAAGAGGACTTTGACTTACTGATAGATAAGATTATTGAAATTGGAAACAATTTATCAACATAAAAATAAATCACAGATCATAAAAAATTCTTTTTGATACTATGTAATTAAAAAATATTAATGTTAAAAATTTTTTAGGAAGATAAATGGATAGACGCGAAGTTATGAAAAGTTTAGCTGCCATGTTTGGTACAGATTTATTACTCCCCATAAGAATTGCAATCTCTCAAAATTTTGATCCAATTGATTTTTCTGGAGGTACATTGTTTTCAGAATTACAGAAAAATCAAATATCTGCAGCAGCTGAAACAATCATCCCTGAAACTGATACTCCAGGCGCAAAAGCAGCCAATGTTGTTAATTTTATTGAGGTGATGCTTCAGGAATGGTATCAGATGGATGACCAAAAGAGATTTTTACAAGGTGAAAATAGTCTTCGTAAATACTGTTTACAGAAATATAATCAAAACTTTTCGTCTTTACCTCAAAATCAACAAATTGCCACCATGTCACTTCTGCAAGATGGTAAAGCTACTATTTTTCCAGATGGTGGTTGTGAATTTTTTAATCATATTAAGCAACTGACAATATTTGGATATTACACATCTGAAATTGGCATGACTATAGAGCGGAAATATCTTCCTGTACCAGGTCATTACGATGGGTCCTATCCATACGACAAAGTTAAAACGCTTTTTACCTCTTGAATTAATGTGATAAAAAGAGGGTTATTTTCTTTCAAGGTATTCTCAGTTATGCAAATAAAGTATTTCGTGATAGTAACGTCAATAGTAATCTTTTCTTCCACTATCCTTTCAGACGACAAAAAGCTTAATCCTGAGGACACAGAAATATGGAAGCCTGAACCATCTGTAGTTATACCTGCAGAAGACTCAATGCCCCCATCTGATGCGATTATATTATTTGACGGATCAAATCTTTCTCAGTGGCAACACAAAAATGGTGATGATGCCAGTTGGTCAATTGAAAATGGTGCCTTTACTGTCGTAGATGGGAGTGGTGACTTACAAACCAAAGTATCATTTACTGATATACAACTACATCTAGAATGGAAAACGCCTATAAAAATAAGTGGGGAAGGACAAAACCGTGGTAATAGTGGCGTTTTTTTCCAAAAACGCTATGAGTTGCAAGTGTTAGACTCGTATAACAACCGTACGTATTCTAATGGACAGGCAGCGAGTATATACAAACAACACATCCCTCTAGTTAATGCCAGTAAAAAGCCTGGTGAATGGCAATCATATGACGTTATCTTTGAGGCGCCGGTTTTTAACAGTGATAAGTCACTGCAACAACCTGCCTTCATTACTGTTTTTCACAATGGGGTTCTTGTGCATAATCATGTTAAACTCGACGGCCCTACTCTTTATAACGGTATACCGCAATATACCGCTCATCCAAAAAAACAACCCTTACTACTTCAAGATCATCAAGAACCAGTTAGCTATAGAAATATCTGGATTAGAAATTTACCAATAAATTAAATCGATCTAAATATTGTGAGTTTTTATGAGATCCACTGCATGGTTCGCTGCACGAGCCGTAAAAGCCATATACGTTATTGATGGGTTAACGCATGACGCTGATGTCATTGCAGCGCCATCAGTAATAAATAAATTAGATGCATGGTGGTGTTGATTCCACCGATTAACAACCGATTCTTCCGGATTATTTCCCATTCTAGCTCCCCCCATTTCATGTATTCCAGTTCCGGGTGGCGAAACATTAGGTCGTACATTAATATCAATGCAGCCCGCACTTTTTAGCATCTTAACTGCTTGATCTGTAGCATCGTCAAGCATGTTGAACTCATTCTCTTTGAAGGCAAAGTCAAAATTTACTAAAGGAATACCAAATCTATCCTTTTTTCTTTTATCTAAAAATATTCGATTTTCTTTACTTGGTAATACTTCACAAAACGCATAAAGAGGTAATGTCCATGGCCCTGGAATTCGAAGCTTTTCTTTAAGGTTTATACCGAAGCCACTATAGTCTGTAGTAGGTTTTCTGCCTCCATTCCATGATTGAAAATTATAGCCGCGAACAAATTTAGATCGCGTTTCTTTATCATTAATATTTCTAAATCTGGGAATATACATACCCGTCGGTCTTCTCCCATATTCCATGTATTCTGTATATCCAGGTAATACACCAGTTGCTCCTGTTCCAAAGGTATGATCCATTAAATATCGGCCAAGAACATCATTATTTCCTAGTCCATATTGCATTGAATCTGACCTAGAACACATTAAAATTTGAGTAGAGGACACTGCAGAAGCACATAAAAAAACAATTCGGGAAGAATAAATGGTTTTTTTCTTCGAAAGAGTATCAATAACTTTTACCCCCGTGATTCTTTTTTTCTCACGATCGTACTCTAGTGATTTTACCAATGAATTTGTTTTAATCGTTAGATTTCCTGTCGCTACAGCTGCTGGTAAAGTTGAGCTTTGTGTTGAAAAATAAGCTCCAAAAGAACAACCCCTATCGCACTGATTGCGATACATACATTGACTTCTTTTTTGACCCGGTTTCGAAGTAGTTAGATTAGCAGATCTTCCGATTGTCACCACTCTCCCTTGAAATTTCTCCTCTACCTTATCTTTAAAATGTTTTTCAGCAATATTAAGATCCATAGGTGGTAGAAATTCTCCATCTGGTAAATGCTCTAAACCAAGTTTTTCCCCTTGAACACCAATAAAGTTCTCAACGTATGAATACCATGGTTCAATGTCTTTATATCGAACCGGCCAATCAATACCATTCCCGTCTTTCTTGTTTGCTCTAAAATCTAAATCACTCCATCGATAACATTGACGACCCCAAACAATTGATCTACCACCAAATATATCCGCCCTGACCCACCAAAATGGCTTTTCTTTATTATTTACGTAAGGATTTGTTCTATCGTCATTAAAAAAATGATAATTGGTAGGATTAGTAACTACGGAAGAATGATTAAAACGTTTTTTAGCTTCTGCTGATGGTGGCCACATACCTCTATAGGGTAAATTAAAACTGGATTTCCCTTCGGTAGGATAATCCTTCTGATGTTCAACCATTCTGGCTCTATCAATAAGTAATGTTTTTAAACCTTTTTCAGTTAATTCTTTTGCTGCCCAACCGCCAGTAATTCCAGAACCTATAACAATTGCATCAAATTCATGATTCATATTTATGTAATCTTTCGGTGTATTTTTTTAAAGAAAATAACTTTTTTTGTTGATCTACAAGAATAACATATGGTCTCTATTCGTTTCTATATACAGATAAAGATAAAAAAATAAAAAAAAATAAAAAAAGACTGTTATCCTAATTAGAAAATTAGAATTTTATATACAAAAGAACAATAAGAAATTTTCGGAGCATAACAATGCATGCAAAATTTATAATCTTACTATTATCAGTATTAACACTGTCCTCATGTGATACAGGAAAAAATTTTCATGAAGAAGCGAAAAGAATTGCAAAAAATTCGATCATAATTGATACGCACATAGATGTTCCTTACCGTATTGTTGATCAATGGGAAGATGTATCAAATACAACAAACGGTGGTGATTTTGATTATCCAAGAGCAGTAGCAGGAGGACTAAATGCTCCCTTCATGTCTATATACACGCCGGCAAATCTAGAAGCAGAAGGTAAATCAAAAGAAAGAGCGGAGCAGCTGATTGATATCGTAAATCGAATTGTTAATGAATCTCCTGAAAAATTTGCCATAGCTCTAACACCAGACGATATAGAAAAACAATTTAAAGAAAACAAAATTTCTTTGCCTATGGGAATGGAAAATGGTTCGCCCATAGAAGGTAACTTGGAAAATATTGAATATTTTTTCAATAAAGGAATTCGCTATATCACATTAGCTCACTCATTGTCGAATCATATTTCTGATTCTTCATATGATGAGAATAAAGCTCATGGGGGGCTCAGTGAATTTGGTGGGGAAGTAGTCCATGAAATGAACCGTATTGGCATGATTATAGATATTAGTCATGTTTCAGATGATGCATTTTGGGATGTTATGGAAATATCTTCGGCACCAACCATTGCATCACATTCATCGGCGCGAAACTTTACGCCTGGATTTGAGAGAAATATGAATGACGAGATGATAAAAAAACTTGCTGAGAATGATGGAATAATTATGATTAATTTTGGATCAGCATTTTTAACTGCAGATGCAAATAAATACAATTCAAAACGCAATGAAACGTGGGAAAAACTCCAAAATAACAATGATCAAGAGATGATTGATATTTATGGTTCTGACTACGGCGATACAAGAGATAAATTTAATGAGGAATATGCAAAATTAAATCCTTATCCTTATGCCACTTTAGAACAAACGCTTGATCATTTTGATCATGTCGTACAGTTAACTGGCAGTATTAATCATGTCGGAATTGGATCTGATTATGATGGAGTTGGGAACACGTTACCGATCGGTCTAAAAGATGTATCAATGTATCCTAACCTTGTAGAAGGTCTTCTTAAACGTAATTATACTGAAAGTGACATTAAAAAAGTCTTAGGTGAAAACCTACTCCGTGTATGGCGATCGATTGAAAATAAAGCTGAATGAACTGTAATCATTAAAATTTAAAAGAATGAAAAATATTCATAAACAATTCCTACTATTAAATATCATTTTCATCCTTTTTTTTCTAAGCGCTTGCGATAACAGTAAAGAAGGTGAATATGATTATGATGTAATTATTCGGGGAGGTTTAATTTATGATGGTTCTGGTAATGAACCTTACATAAATGATATTGGAATTATTGATGACACCATTAGTCTAATTAATCAATTAGATTCAGCAATTGCCATAAAAGATATCGACGCCAATGGACTCGCAGTAGCGCCAGGTTTTATTAACATGCTTTCATGGGCGACTACTTCATTAATTGAAGATGGCAGAGCCATGAGTGATATAAAACAAGGGGTAACACTTGAGATCATGGGTGAAGGATCATCTATGGGTCCTATGAATGATTCAATGAAAACTGATGCCTTAAATAAACAAGGTAACATTAAATATGATATTGAATGGACAACATTAAACGAGTATCTGGAATATATAGTAAAAAAAGGTATCTCTCCTAATGTTGCATCTTATATTGGTGCAACAACTGTAAGAATTCATGAAATTGGCTATGAAGACCGAAAAGCTACTGATGAAGAAATACAACGCATGCAAGATCTTGTCAGACAAGCAATGCAAGATGGAGCGCTTGGTGTTGGATCTTCTCTAATCTACACTCCTGCTAATTTTGCAGATACGGATGAATTAATAGCTCTTGTTAATACAGCTGCTGAGTATGATGGAAAATACATTTCCCATATCAGATCTGAAGGCGACCGATTAGAAGAAGCGGTACAAGAATTAATAAAAATCTCAAGCATCACTGGAGCGCCAGCAGAGATATATCACATAAAAGCAGCTGGTAAAAAAAATTGGCATAAACTTGAAAATATTCTCAATATGATTGAATTTGCTAGAGCGTCTGGACTACGTATATCAGCAAATATGTATCCATATATGGCTGGAGCAACAGGTCTAGATGCCACTATGCCGCCATGGGTGCAAGAAGGTGGTCACAATGCTTGGATTAAAAACTTAAAAGATATAGATATTCGAAAAAAAGTATCTAAGGAAATGAAAGACCACGAAACAACCTGGGAGAACTTTTTTTCACTTACAGGTCCTAAAAATATCCTGCTGTTAGGTTTTAAAAATCCTAAACTTCAACATTTGACCGGAAAAACATTATCTGAAGTGTCGATACTACGAGAAACTGATGCAACAGAAACTGCAATGAATCTTGTTGTTGAAGATGATAGTCGTGTAAATGCTGCTTTTTTTCTAATGTCTGAGGATAACATTAGAAAAAAAATTAGAAGATCATGGATAAGCTTTGGTTCAGATGCAAGTGCTATTGCCAACGAGGGTGTTTTTCTAAATTCTAATCAACATCCCCGAGCATACGGAAACTTTTCAAAAGTTTTGAGTCGTTATGTCAAGGAAAATGGAGACATTCCTTTATCTGAAGCAATAAGGAGAATGACATCATTACCGGCTTTTAATACTGGTATACGTGGAAGAGGTCTTTTGAAAAAAAACTATTATGCGGATATAGTTATTTTTGATCCAAACGCTATCTCTGATAAAGCAACTTATGAAAAACCACACCAGTATTCAGAAGGAATGAAACATGTTTTTATTAACGGAATACAGGTCCTAGAAGACGGTGATCATACTGGGGCTTTACCTGGAAGGGTTGTTAGGGGGCCAGGTTGGATAGGATGGCCAAATAATTCAATGTAGCAATGTTGTAAATAATCTTTTTAATTAGCTAGGCCATTCCATTTCAAATGGATATGGTTTCTCATCTGAATGCAATGATAAGTAGTCAATCACTTGCGAAATATACTTACCCAAAGAATGCCCAAAAAAGCTTAGTTTTGAATTCTTTTCTCCTGTAAAAAGAAATATTAAGAAATTAATAGACATAACAACATATACAACAGTTTCACAAAGAGTAAAGATAAATATAAAAACCAGCATGTAAAGAAATCTCTTCCAAGTGGAATGTGACTTGATGTTACCGATAACATCGCCCTTTTGATCATTCTCTTCAAGATGATCTAATGGTTGTTGCTCTTCCGCCATCTATTCTACCAGTTTAAAAATGTACCCTGATTATAAAGCAAAAAAGTATATTAAATTAAAAAAATTATTTTGGTTGATATGACCAAACAAAGTTTTCTTGATTTGGCATTATTATTTTTGGCAAACTTTCAGAATTAATTTGTTCATTTTCATTAATAATATTATTAATAAATAACAAATAAGCCGTTAAAGCATATATTTCATCATTACTGAAAATACCAGGGGTTTGATATGGCATTGCTCTTCTAATATAGTCAAATATTGTTGTTGCATAAGGCCAGTAGCTTCCAATTGTTTTACCAGTTAAGGATGTAGTTATAGTTCCATGACCACCATTTAACTCATCATTTAGACCTTTTTTTCCTTCTATACCATGGCATGCAAGACATCTTAATTCATAAATTTCTTTTCCTTGCATAGCATTACCAGATCCTTTCGGTAATCCATCACCGTCTGGCATTACAACATAATTATGCATTGCTATCTCTTCAGGGGACAACGGGATCCCTAGTTTTGGTCCCTCGTCTGCGTATATGAGTAGTGGGACAAATAAAATCAATGGAAAAGTGAATATTCTAAACATAAACATTAGAAGATTCCCCTGCTTCATTAATACTCCATGCTTGTATAGCGTTATAGTGATAAAAAGAATTTTCCGCTCGACCTACTTTCCATGTTTCTCTTACTGGTTGAACCACACCTGATTCGTCAGTGGCTCGACTCATGATAGTTGTGGGAGAGCCATCCCACATCCACGCAGATCTAAACCTGGTTAAAGCTTTTGGCAAAACGTGCTGATCGAGTGCAGATTTCGCCCATGTTTTTCCGCCATCAGTGGATATTTCAACATTTTTTATTTTTCCAGTACCAGACCAAGCTATACCTGAAATTTGATATACGCCCTTCTCATGAAGATTTAAGCCTGGTGAGGGGCTAGTAATTAGTGATTTTACACTCATTGGGAATGTAAAAAGCTCAGAAATACCAGTATCGAGCGTATCAGAGTACTTAGAAGTTTCATCTTTGGTCATTGCTGGTGAAGACGTAACTTTTAAGCTAGTCAACCATTTAACGGAGGCATTGCCCTCCCAGCCAGGCAAAAATAATCGCATAGGATACCCATTTGAAGGTCTAATACGTTCGCCATTCTGATATAAAGCAATCATTGCATCATCCAAAGCTTTATCAATGGGGATACTTCTACTCATCATTGCCGAATCAGATCCTCCAGCGATAATCCATTTAGCATTCTTTTTTAAACCAGTTTCATCAAGTAACGTTGACAATAATATGCCACCCCATTCGCTGCATGAAATTAAGCCATGTAAATCGCTCACAGAACCTTGTCGAGGTTTAGACAATATCGCCTGAGTACCACTATTTCCAGAGCATTCTAAAAACTGTACTTTCGATACGGTAGGGTATCTTGAAAGCGCATTTAAGGTAAACATCAATGGTCTTTCTACAAGACCATAGATAATGAGTTTATGTTGATCAGGATTGATATCTGGGATTCCGCTGTGATGTCGTTCAAAATGTAATCTACTCGGTGTGATCATGCCATCAAGGTGTTGAATTGGTGTTCTTGATGACCCAGAGCCAGTCGTACCTGGTCTAGAGCCAAATGAACGTTTAATGTGAGATTCATATTGCGAAGGAAATCCATATTCGCCCATACCAGTACCTGGATTTAATGACCACTTTTCACGCTCTTGACCAGTAGCTTTTGCGGCAAATAATGCAAGACCACTCATACCACCGGTTTTTAGAAATAATCTTCGATCTAAAAGCCCATTAGCTGCTGCATGGGGTAATTTTTTTAACCTTTTCATCCGGATTCTCCAAGTATGATGTTTTGATAGTAAT
>ERZ651768.2908-NODE-2908-length-11648-cov-18.731570_pt1 | contig 11648 bp, 12 predicted proteins | sample MGYA00514754_ERZ651768 | MGnify/ENA metagenome assembly ERZ651768 | reverse complement strand
TGTCTGGATGAAATCGAATGGATTGCTTCCATTTTTGAATATTATTCCGAGATCGGCCGTGACCAGCGCGGCAGGGTCGTCGCTCCTGTCACTCCTAGATCCATGAGTATGGTAGTGAAGGAAGCCTATGGGGTTGTGGGGTGTATTGTGCCCTGGAATTATCCCTTGCTGCTCATGGCCTGGAAGGCAGCACCGGCATTGGCAGCAGGAAACACGGTTGTAGTAAAACCTTCTGAAATAACCCCCCTTTCTATCATGCGTTGGCTGGAAGTGGCCTGTGATCATTTACCAAAAGGTATTATAAATATGGTTACAGGATTTGGGGATACGGGGGCTTTTTTAGTAGAACATCCCGATACGCGTGTCATTGCGTTTACGGGAAGTGTCGAAACGGGAAAAAAGATTGCTGCCATGGCTGCGACACAATTAAAAAAGACCAGTTTAGAATTGGGTGGAAATGACCCAATCATTATTTGCGATGATGTTGATGTAAACATCGCTGCCAAGGGAACAGCCTGGGGCGGACTTTTAAATGCCGGTCAAGTCTGTACCTCATTGGAGCGTGTTTTTGTAATGGAATCCATAGCTAACGATTTTACTGAAGCGGTGGTAGAAGAAGCTAAAAGGGTGCGGTTGGGAGATCCCATGCATGCACAAACCGATATGGGCCCCATGGCATCTAAAATGCAATTAGAGAAAGTGGATGGGAAAGTTGAAAGAGCAAAATCGGAAGGTGCCCGATTGCTCTGTGGTGGAAATCGTCCAGAACAATATGAAAGGGGATATTTTTATAACCCAACCATTTTTGACCAGGTTACCAGCGAAATGGAAATGATGAATGTGGAAACGTTTGGCCCGATCATTCCGATCCAAAAAGTTAAAAACCTGGATGAAGCCATTGAATTAGCGAACACGTCGCAATATGGTCTTGGCTGTAATATTTATACCAATGATATGGAAAAGGCATTGACTGCAGCCGATGATATTAAGGCAGGGTCATTCTGGATCAATGATCCTTTAACAGACAATGAGGCTGCTCCTTTTGGAGGGATGAAAATGTCGGGTGGCGGACGTGAACTAGGGATTGAAGGATTGGATGAATTTCGGGAGTCGAAACATATTTTGATCGATTACCAGATCAGGGAAAAAGATTACTGGTTTCCCTATGATCTAGATGAAGGGAGAAAAACTTAAAATTTTTTATGAATAATATTCAATTTCAAGACTTCGGTACACAAAATAATTGGATTAATGGTAGGTACCTGAGTTCTAATTCTAGTAATACCATTGCAGTCATTTCACCTTATTATGATAAGGAGATCGCTACAGTGCCTGATTCCAACTTTTCTGATCTTGATGATGCTGTTCAAGGTGCAAAGAAAGCATTCCCGGACTGGGCTTCAAAGAATATCCGTGACCGAGCAGAGGTTATGTTCAATTTGAAATCCATAATGCAAAAAAATCTGGAAGAGCTGGCCTACCTTATTGCTCTGGATAACGGAAAAACCGTAGCCGATGCAAAGGGCAGTATTCTCCGCGGTAAAGAAGTGGTGGAATTCGCTACATCATTGCCCAGCGTTTTAAGGGGTGATTCGTCACCCGTAGGTGCGGGTGTTACCTGTACAATGACCCATGAACCACTGGGGGTGGTGGCTGGGATTACACCTTTTAATTTTCCGGCTATGGTCCCACTGTGGATGATCCCATTGGCCATTACAACAGGGAACTGCTTCATTCTAAAACCATCGGAGCAGACACCACTCTCTGCATTAAAGATTGCTGAATATTTAAAGGAAGCAGGCCTGCCTGATGGGGTGTTCAGTGTTATAAATGGCTCTCGTGTAGCGGTGGAGGGGATCTGCGACCATCCGGATATCAAAGCGGTGGCATTTGTGGGCTCATCTAATGTAGCGAAAATTGTTTACTCCCGTTCAACAGCGCTTGGAAAACGGGCCTTATGCCTGGGTGGCGCCAAAAACTACATGATTGTTGTGCCGGATGCAGACCAGGACTCTACTGCAAAAGGATTATTGGCCAGTTCTATGGGCAGTGCGGGGCAGAGATGCATGGCTGCCAGCGTTGCTATCGGTGTTGCAGACATAGATCATATTATTGACCAATTAGTTGAAGAAGCAAAGGCATTTGAGCTTGGGGTGGATATGGGTACGATTATAAGTAAAACTGCATTGGATCGGATTACGAACTATATTGATGATGCTGAAAAAATGGGTGCCCGGGTTTTAATTGATGGACGCACCGCACCGCAGCCTGAAGAGTATAAAAATGGGTATTGGTTAGGTGTCACTATTTTAGATGGAGTGGATCCAAATTGGCCCTGCGCGAAAGAAGAAATCTTTGGACCGGTGCTATCCATTATTCGCACGGATACCCTGGAGAATGCCATGAAGATCGAAAATGAAAACCACTACGGAAATGCAGCAGCAGTATTCACCACATCTGGAGAAGTTGCCAAAATGATATCTGAATCCGCATCAGCAGGGATGGTGGGAATTAATATAGGGGTCCCGGTGCCCCGGGAGCCTTATAGTTTTGGCGGCTGGAACGAATCCAAATACGGGCATGGGGATATTACGGGTAAAAGCGGGGTGGATTTCTGGACCAATCTTAAAAAAGTGACAGCTCGCTGGCCCGAATCTGATGAAGCCTGGAAAAAATATTTCTAATAAAATTCGAACCATTTTGAATCCAGGTCCGTCCACTCACCTTCTTCCGCCTGGTCCGCGCGCGCTTCCCAATTTCTTTTTCCGCTCCAGGAATCAATTTTAATTCCATAGACTGAAGTTTGTTTCAATTCCTCATCGGTGATGGGCCGATAGTCTTTCCCTGATTTCATTTCACCAAAATATTTTTGAAGAAGTCCATTCAATACAATGCGCTTTTCATTCATTTTTCCGATGACACGGATCTTACCAAAGGCAATCACACATTCGTATTGGAAACTTACTTCCAGGGCCAGGTTAGAGGGTAAAAGCCGACCTGACCTGAAACACTCAAAACATGCTTCTGGATTATTATCAGCGTTAAAACGCATTCTACCATGGGCATTGGAATGGAAATAAATCTCATGGGAATCTGTGTTGTACCAAAATGAGGTTGGGTTGATAAAAGGCTGGTTTCCATCCCGGGTGCTGATATGTCCCACCTGTATTTTATCAAGGAACTGGACAATCCAATCATCATCCATTTCCAAGCTTTTTCTTCTGGATTGATTGATCGGTTTTTTGTTTGGATCGTAAACCAAGAGCTTTAATGATTGTTGGTCATTTTTGCTCCGCAGTGATTGCAGAATTTTGCATCTTTAGTTTGTTGATCGTTTTCACACACAGAACAGGTCTGTTTATTAGAATCTTTTGTAAAGAACATTGCTGATGTAACTATACCAGTTGGTACAGCAATGATTGAATATCCCATGATCATGATTATGGCGGCTATGGCTTGGCCAAAATTAGTATCAGGTGATATATCCCCATACCCTACGGTTGTAAGTGTAACAATGGCCCAGTAAATGCTCCGCGGTATGCTGTCAAAGCCAGAGGCTTCACCCTCGATCAAATACATAAGGGACCCTAGGATTGTAGCCAGGGTTATTATAAAAAACAGGAATACAAATATTTTTCTCTTGCTGGCAGCCATCGCTTTCATTAACTGGTCGGCTTCACCCATGAACTGAACCAGCTTCAGTACCCTGAACACGCGAAGAACACGCAGGACCCTGATCACGGAGAAAACTTCAGCCCCAGGCAAAAGAATACTCAAGTACGTCGGGATCAAGGCCAGAAAGTCAATAATGCCGTAGAAACTGAAGATGTAACTGCCAACTCTGCGGACGCAATAAATCCGAAGAATATATTCAATCGAAAACAGGATAGTAAAGACCCATTCTGCAAATCTTAAAGAATCACCATAACTATTATGATAATCCGGCACGCTGTCCACCATAACCATAATGATACTTAAAATAATGGTAATGATTAAACAAATGTCAAAGAGTTTCCCCCCTGGAGTATCCGTACCAAAAATGATAATCTTTATTTTATCTTTAAATGTATACATTTAAATGAATGTTCAATATTTTATGGAACCTACGAAGAATCTATTTAAAAAAAACTTAACAAAAAACCTGTCACTTAAAAATCCAATTCAACCAAACACTACTCCTACGTTGAACGTGGGTTTAATAGATTCTTTTTTCAGACCAGCTCTGTTAATGTTTAAAACAACCCTAATTATAAAATTCTTTAATCTCCTTGGATATGTTCATAAACAAATCATTCGGGATTGGCAGGAGCAGGTTATATTGTACAATTTTCCATTTTCCCATTACAATCTTTAAAACACCGGTTCCACGAAATTCGCCATATTTTTCATTATTGAGTATCTCATCGAACCAGCAGGTCCTGCCATCATCAGAGAAAAATATATTTCTTTCCTTCATATGATACGTCCATCCATCCCCATCTGCAAATCTAGCCATGCCATATTCTTTAAAAGCAGCTTTATTCCAGCGTTCGCTGATATCGGTTCCAAAAAATACTGCATCCTGAGCAAATAGATCGAAATAGGCTTTTCCATTTGCCTCGGAGGCATGCAGGTGCAGGTTATTCAATACATGATCCACTTCCTGGTGGGAAGGGACTGATCGACAGGAAAAAATAATGAACAGGATTAGGATTAGAAACTTTTTCATATTTTTACTCAATTATTTTGGATTAATCAGGATAACAATTATTAAAACTTTAATTAAACCAGACGCCTATTCCCCGGTTTCTAAGATCCTTGCCAACCATTACTTCGATCTCTTCTGCGTCCTTTCGTGTTGGGACAGGGTTGTATTTTTCATAAAGATCAGGCCGCAGATTTAGCCCATACTGTTTTGCATATCTATTAGCTTTGTAACCTTCCTTGTGCTGCTCAAATCTAATCTCTGGTTTCCGGGATGATTGCCCCACATATACGCAGCCATTACCTTTGATATATTTTGGGTTTTTATCCCGGAATTTTTTCTGGTCAGCTACAATCGGATCCAGCTCAATAACATATACAAAATAGTGTTTCACCTAATAAATCTACCAATCATCCCACAAAACAAACCCCCACGAGTGTGGGGCTCTTTTAAAGGGGCTGTTAGCAAGTTACATAGGTGAAAAAGCTTCAACAATTACCTATATATGACCTTTTCTTATAAGAAATAATAATATTCCCCCTGTTAGTGAACCTGATATCATTGTATATAACCATATCGATAATCCTGGTTGCAGAAGCATAATAGATATATAAATGAGATTAACAATAAATCCGCCCAATAACATTCTTTTAATCCATATCATCTTTAAATCTACCCATCAACTCACAAACAAAAAACCCAACGAGTATTAGGTTTGATAATTATTTCAGCAGTACCATCTTACGTGTCTGCCTGAAATCCCCTGCCTGTATCGTATATAAATACACACCAGCACTCACTGGCTGACCTTTATCATTGATAGCGTTCCATTGAACTGATTTGTAGCCTGAGTTTTCATCCTTATTTACAAGATTGCTAACTACATTACCTAACATATCATAAACAGTGATGCTCACAAATAAATCTTCTGGTAAATCGTATCGTAATGTTGTAACTGGGTTAAATGGATTAGGATAATTATTATGGACTTTGTAATCAGTAACTGATAGAGATTCTTGTCCATATATATCTAGAGTGTTCCAGATCCTTTTATAAATCCAAGCATTATTTGTTGATGTATATCCATTAGGATCAAAACCACCAAAATACAGTGCGTCTTCATTTTCAAATGGTGATTTCACATAACATCTAACAGCAACTAGAGGATTATCTTCAAAATCTATTGCTCCATTAATTTCTTGGAGTTCGTATTGAGCACTATTATCTCTTAAAACAAATATTGCACCACTATAAAAACTATTCCATGTTGGATAATTTTCTCCTTGAAGTAAAGATTCTATACCAATGATATGATATTCCTCGTTACTTGCTGGATCTGTGAATGAATAAAATTCATTATATGCTCCCAACAAGTAAGTAACTGTTACTCCTGGTAAATAATCCTCTACTAATAATGAAATTTTAGTTTCATAAACTCGGTCGAACCCCTGTGATTCGCTGGGGTCAAGTCGAAATATTGTTCCTCTAGACTGACCATTGGGGCACCACATCAACAGCATTGATTCATTTACTCCAGATGGATTAGAAATTGTTGAAAGACCTCTTATGCCACCAACTGCAGAATTTATATTTGAACCTAAATCAAGAAAATCATGTACCACATCATAACTGGGGTTAAAACCATCATTCCTTTTGAAAATTTTATTTCCTGAAGAGAAATATAGAGAATTATTTGCAATTGCAATTCCTAATGAACGAATACTCAAAGGTCCAATTTCAGGATTTAATCCCATTTCAATTTTACCATCTATATTTGGATTATATTTTCCAGAAAAAATTCCATGTGTACCTACAGAAATAATCAAATTCTCAATTCCAGTTACCTGATCGGTATATATTTCAATGTCACGCATAGAATAATTTTCACCCGCAGGAAAACCGCCTTCATAAACTAATACTTGGTCCCATAAACCATTTGCATCATTTCTTACAAAAATATTAGCAGTCACAATTCCTGATATATAATTCGGTGAATAAGCACCCACTATGAGCAATGTATCAGGGGCATCCAATGTATTACCATTGTAATCTTTGGTGAAAATAACCTGCTTGAGGATTTCTGGTCTTAAATAATTCAACCCCAAATCAAAGTCGACCTTCCAACTATCGTCTTCGTTTGCCAAACATATTATTTGAGCCCAGCCAAGATTTAAATCATTACCTCCATACCAAATATTGTTTTCATCTTCCCAATACCCTATAGAAGCAAACAATTTATTTTTATGAGGGACAAGATGTAAGACCTCTGAACCGCCCATAAATAAACCATTAATATCTAGATTTCCTGCAATAAATGATTGTTGCCATTCTTGTGCAGGTATAAATGAAAATAAAAAAGCCCATAAAATGAAGTTTAAAAATAATTTTTTCATAACCAATTAAATCTACCCATCATCCCACAAACAAAAAACCCCATGAATGTGGGGCTTTGAATAATTATTAAAATAAATTAATTATCAACTGAACCGGGTGTACCAATAAATGCCCCGATCAAATAGGGTGGATCATCTGTAACATGGTAATGATATATTCCACTCGGATATTCAGTTGTAGGACTAAACTCACCATTATAATCGTCCAGTTCTGGGGTACTCCCATCCGGATTTAACGGACCATACACCGGAAATCCGTCCAGAGCATAGCCCAACAACCGTGTATAACTCGCATTTGGCTCTACTTCAGTGAGATATAGAGGCTCCACGTGATAGTGGTATCGTCCAGGATAGGGTGGATTGCCACCTCCACCTTGCTGGTTTGGTGCTGGGTGACCGTTAAATTCATCAAAGGAATTCATGGTCTGGTCATCTAAAGGCATATCGGGCCCTTCATATTCATTATAAAATGTGACCCCGTTGATGATTACGCCAATTGGACCCAGATTTGTAGCAGAAGGTGATGTAGCTACTTCAGGTGAAAGAGGCAGGTGGAATACATAATTCTGCTCTGAAATCCGGTTAGGATTCACATTCATTCCTGTGTGTGGTTCGGAATACATATCGTTCACTCCATCTCCGTTCTGATCTATAAAGTAAAAACCGTCAGCCTCATACTGTATAAAATAGGGCGATGTATGGTTGGGAACATCATTACAAAATACCGACAGAAAATTGCAGTTGTTTTCAATCGTAACATCTAAAAAGGGATATCGTGCCAAGGGATGAGATACAACAGGAGTATCATCCAAAAACGCATTAACAGACAGCAAAAGATCCATGATATCATATTTTCCGTTCCCATCCGGATCTACTTGGAGATCATAGGCAATACCGTCATGATCTAATATGCCTTGGGCCATATTATTCAGGTCTGGTAACCCAATATGACAATTACGATTCATGTCCCCGAAGTAAGTATATGTCTGCCCGTATGCCATAGCCAATAAACAGTTATAGAAACAATATATTATTAAATTTTTCATAGTAATCTATTCATTTCATTTTTCAAAATCTTTATATCTCCAATAAGTTGTTCAATACTTATGGAAGATGTACCATTATAAATACCGCGGATACGATATTCCCAATCTACTAATACAACATTTTCTGTATGTATAAAATCTCCCGTTATGTCTTGGTTAACAGCAAAATATCCACGCTTTGCAATATTGTTTATATCTATCTTTTCTCCTCGGACTAAATTCCATTTGGTAGAAAGAATATTGTAGTCTTGAGCATATTTTTTTAAAATCGAAATTGAATCGTATTCCGGATGTACCGTATGAGATAAAAGCAAAATTCTCTCATCTATCAAGTAAGCATTTTGCACTTTGGTTAAGTTTTTTGTGATGGTTGGACAAATCATAGGACAAGTGGTAAAGAAAAAACTTACAATTGTGATCTTTCCCAAAAGATCATTCCTAGTGATGATGATCCCATCCTGATTTTCGAATGAAAATTCTGGTATTTTGTGTTCCTGATCATTATTTGACCAGGTTCTATCAACAAGCTCAGGGGGAACATCATTTGAGTTTATTATTGGTAAAGTAATTTCGCGTTCTGAACTTTTTGAACAGCTCACTATCCATAGAACAAGCATCACTATAACCGGTGTATTAAACTGTCTCATAGTGGTTTTGTGCAAAGTTTTGTCCCAATATATCCATATTGTTTTCCGTTAAGAGCTCTATATTTATATCTCAAATCACCATTGATACGAAATGAGACCTGCATACCATTTTCTAATCCATTATGATAGTTCTTTTGTATAAAAATAGTGCTGTTTCCGTGCCATTCTTCTATTAACCCATGATAACGGCCATTCTTAAATATATATTTAAATTTATTTTTTCCATTTTCCCACCAGCCCTGGTGCAATCCCGATTTTACACCTTCTTTATAATAACGTTGTTCATCCTTTGTTCCACCACGATACCATGATAGATATTTCCCATGCTTCTTACCTTCCTTGTATTCTACAGAAAATTTTTTCTGATCAATCTCAGAATCGTATATTTCTATCATTTTTCCAGAAAAAGGTGCTCCTCTATAAAAAAATATATTCCCTTTTTTATGAATATTTACATTATCTGTTCCTATGATGATTTGGTCTTGTTTTTCGCCTTTTAGAGCCACAGATATAATGATGAAAAACGTAACAAAAAGTAATATGAATTGAGTTTTCATAAATTTAAATCTACCCATCATCCCACAAACAAAAAACCCCACGAATGTGGGGCTTGATGATTTCCTATTTCATATGACCTATCCTTATGATTAACCATTGGAAAATATATCATTATAATATTGTAAGTTTCCTATAATTCTTATTACTATGTCTACAGTAAAGTATGTGAGGTAACTATGAACCAGAACTTTTTTAACATAACCTCTAGAGTTTTTATTATCACATTGCTAGGGACATTTCTTTCTGCTCAGCAATTAGACTCGCAAGATATTGTATATAATGAATTGAGAGAGATTGTTGAGAATGCATCCAGAACAAATCAAAAGGTCTGGCTTGAAGATTTTACTGGAATCAACTGAACATACTGTCCAAATGCGAGTTTCGCAATAGACAGTCTTATACAAGATTTTCCAGATGTTTTAAACACAGTTGAATGGCATTCACCAGTTTTTACACCAGAGTCGATAGACTTTTGCTTTGTAAGATGTGGATGTGATGCTACTGATGATGACCATGATCATGCGGAGGGATATATTTACTCACAAAGAGGTTCAATGTATGACGTAGGTGGAATTCCCCATTTGCAATGGAATGGAATAGATGCAGTGGTCGGTGCTGGTGCTCCATGGTGGGATCGGTATGAAGATTATTACCCTTTGGTTGTTGATTATAGTAATCAACAAACACCCTTTGAAATTGAAATAACAGGAGAATATATCTCAGGAAATCCTATAGTTTCATATGAAATCGAATTGGTGTGGAATGATAATGGCAGACCTGATAGACCTCCACAAAATATGGCGTTGGAAGTTATTGTTGCGGAAGATAGTATTTTATCTTGGTGGAGCACACCTCAAGTATGGCATTATGCACGAAATGTTAGTAGAGACTTTTTAACTTTTCATGATGAAAATAAAAATCATATAACAATTGACGTTGGTGAAACACAGACATTTAGTGGTTCATTTGCAATTTCAGATTCATGGGTTGGGGATAATTTAAAAATAATAGCTATTGTTCAGGATCTAGACGCTTATGAAGTCTCCCAGTCTGAAATTGCAAGTGTCTTAAGAGATTTAGATCAAGATGTGGATGATGATGGTATTCCAAATACTCAAGATAATTGTCCTGAAGTTCATAATGTTACACAAGACGATTTAGATGGGGATGATATTGGAGATGCCTGTGATTTCTGCAATGACCTTGTAAATGCATTGGGTAATGTTAATTTAGATGCTTCAGGAGAAGATTATATCCCCATCATTGATGTGGCGGATGTACTTGCATTCTCTGATCTGCTTAATAATACGGGTCTTCCGCCTAACGACTGTCAACAGGTTGATTTGCTTGAAGATGGAACTATCAATGATTGGGACTTATTGGTTCTTGTTGAGATGGTAATGAATGGTGGAAACTAAACTATCATTTGTGACATTCTGAAATTCTACCCATCCTCCCACAAACAAAAAACCCCACGAATGTGGGGCTTATAAATATCAATTAGGAAACTGTCCCCGTTATTACAAGTGTGCCTATAAAATCATTATTTGGGCATGATAACCAATGCTTAATATTTGATAAACCAGATGTGATAAAGATATCTACCCAATCTTTTCTTGATAACATTTTCATAGGAGTACCAACATTTTCTGACCAGGTATGGCATCCTTGATTTTCTTTATAATAATCTACACCAATAATTAATCTTCCTTTCGATTGGAGCCAATGTTTTTTAATATGATTTAGAAGTTTTGATGGGTTTGAAAAATAATAAAACACTTCCATACTGAGAACCAAATCCACTTTTTTTTTCGGTTTATAATCCATCAAATCAGATAAAATATATCTATAGGATTGATTATAGCCACTTTCATTATATACTGAAAAATTAAGAGAATTATCCGATATTTGAATAACATCTTCATTATTTATAACCCTATATTCATCAGCAATCACACTAAACGCATGAGGATGTATAGAAGGGATTCTATATGATCTGTACCACGCTGAATTTGGATTTTGAGATGTTAACTTCCATATCATCTCTCCTTCAGGAGTAACTTCAAGAAGACTACACTCCCCTTGATTAAGGCCATTCCCAAAAGTATAAATACCATAGTTTCCATTATCCAATAATTGAACACTTCCCATTCCAAGGCCGTAAAGATTTTGTGGTAAATCATATTGCCATACTGTTTCACAATAGCTATCATCAATTACTCTAATTCTACGTATCCTAGTAGTTGGATTTGAGTCGCCCATTAGCATTTCACTTAAATTTCCATTATCAAAAAAAAGCAAACTACCATCATCAAGTAAT
>ERZ651768.2907-NODE-2907-length-11651-cov-21.076810_pt1 | contig 11651 bp, 11 predicted proteins | sample MGYA00514754_ERZ651768 | MGnify/ENA metagenome assembly ERZ651768 | reverse complement strand
TCTTCTACCAGCCAGGATGCACAACTATGGCGAATGTGGTGAAGATCATGGAAAGTGAAATCCTTTGCACTTCGGCAACGTTGCTGTTGAGTGTCTCCGCCAGCGGCGGACGTCAAGGCTCATCGGAGTCTTCCAGCTTGACCAGGTAGCCGAGTGCCATCAGGGTCTCATAGACCGTCTTGACGTCGCCATAGGTGGGAAGAGTGTTGTTGCCGAAGATGAATCCGGTAAGGTCGCTTTTCAAGGCTCTCCGCACACGATCGCTTCCGCTTCTATCTCTACCTCGTAATTGCCCACTAGATCGGACACGATAACTAGCGTATTCGCAGGTTTTTGATTCTTAAAATAGCGCCCATGTACACGGCTAACGACATCCCAAAGGTCCACGTTTTTCAGATAGATTCTAGTTCGAATGATATCTTTTTCTGTTCCACCGAGCGCCTGAATAGAGGCGAGAATCTTATCCAAAATGAATACTGTCTGCTCTTCCGCTTTTCCTTCACAGACAATAGAACCCCGGGAGTCTGTTGCGGTGGTTCCACTAACCAGAATCCGATCTCCAACTCGCACTGCGCGACTAAAACCACCAACAGCTTCCCACTCGGTGTTAGTTGAAACCCACTCTCTGCCCGCGCGTTCATTGTTCGACTCCGCGGAGTACACGTTATCGACAATCTCAAGATGGTGACTTAAATCTCCTGACGCGGTTAGGAATGGGCTGCGCCTGTATTCGTCCCCGCAGTCCCCTGAAATCTCATCTGAATCGCTAAGCACATTTTCGATCCGTGTATAGTCCTCTTCATCGAGCTTAAAGGAAAAAAGGCCAAGGCTATCAGAGCGATGTTGACTCTGCCCCAACCGCGCCCCAACGATAACAGCCGAAACCGTCGGCTGCTCAAGGACCCAGCGAGTAGCCACGTTCGCTACCGAAACTCCATGCTTCCGAGCAATATCTTCCAACAACCGCAATAACATCTGCAAGGCTTGCCAACCACCAAATGCTGCGATGAACCGACTGTATTTCATTTTGCTCCAGTCTGTGATTGTTCCAGAGCGTGGTTCCGATGCTCCCACCCACCGATCTGTCAAAAATCCGCCGCAAAGGGTGCCATAGGCAAGAATTCCAACATGTTGTTGGGTACACAATTCGCTCATGGCTCCCGCTGCTCTTCGATCAAGGAGCGAGAAACTGACCTGGTTTGTCACAATATTTATCCCCTGCCCGAGAACGACTTTCAGATGATCCGTGTTGAAATTGGTCACGCCTATGTGAGAGATCACCCCGGTCTCTTGCAGTTTGCCGAGTTCCCGCAACGCATCAAGGTACCCAGAGTTTTCGTATCGCCACCAATGGAACTGCAGAAGATCGATGCATGAACTATCGAGACGCTTTAAACGCTCGTTAACTCCTGCCAACACGACTGGTGCAGTCATTTCTGCTGGCCTCGGACACCATTTGGTGAAGACCTTTGGAATCGATAAACCTCTTAAGCTCGGCTCCTCTCGGATCAACTTTAAACACTGACCTGCAATCAGTTCTGCACTACCATAATGGTCGGCCATGTCAAAGGTATCAAAACCGTCTGCCACATAATCGATCATCGCGCGGGCTGATGACTCTAGATCGAGGTACGTACCAGATTTCTCCATGTCTGCAACCTGCCAAAGCCCGGTCACGATCTTGCTAATTTCGAGTCCATTCGAAACCGTTAACCGCTCTGGCCTGATTACTGGCATAGGCTTCAATTTATCTTTCCTAGTCATTCATACGCTCGTCGTCAAGAATTGTTCCGAATATCGAAATGGCAAGGCCATTCGTTTAAATCCACGTTTTAGGTGATTCCCAACATAAGAAACCGACTATATTCTTGGTTGCCTTTGGCATGGCGCCTAATACGATAACTCAGTCTTAGTACATCGAGTAATAATATAGTGCGAACATTTACGATTTGTCGACTCATGGTGCTTGCAAACAGGAAAACCCTGTAGGATTTTGGCCGGTGAGAAAATCAAAGATTGGACTTATCGTGAATCCAATAGCTGGCATGGGTGGAAAAGTTGGCCTAAAGGGTACCGACGGTACGGCTGCGCTAATGCGAGCCAAGAATCTTGGTGCGGTACCGCTTGCCGGGAAAAAGACGCAGCAAGCGTTAAGTCAACTGAGATTACTAGAGGACCGCTTCGAAATTCTCACCTCCCCCGGGGAGATGGGCGAGAAGGTTAGTAAAGCGTCGGGTTTAATTCCCACCATTGTCACCGCAAAGACTGGCGCCACCACTACGCGGACAGACACCATCAATGCAGTGCGAACACTTCTCCAATCTGATGTTGAATTGCTTCTCTTTGCCGGCGGCGATGGAACTGCGTGTGACATTTTTTCTTCTTTAGACAGTAGTACGCCCATCCTCGGGATACCGGCAGGCGTCAAGATGCACTCCGCCGTATTTGCAAACAGTCCGGTATCTGCCGGCAGATTACTCTCCAGTCTGGTACAAAGAACATCGCCGTCTTTCCCAATAAAATCGGCTGAAATCATGGATCTAGACGAAGATGCGCGTAGGCGGGATTCTATCCAGACAACAATAATTGGTTACGCAAATGTACCTGTTGACCGAGCTCGAATGCAAAGCTCGAAAGCTTATGGATTCCCAGAGGAAATTCATGCTATTGATTCAATCTGCAAATTCTTGGTTCAAAATCTGACCAGTGGAGCGTCTTATATCGTTGGCCCCGGAACAACAACACAAAGTTTACTCGCTAGAATGGGTATCAAAGGCACCCTGCTAGGGGTTGATGTTGTGCAGGATAAAACAATTCTGCATCGGGACCTCAATGAGTCTCAGCTTCTACGATACGCGGACAAGCATCCAATAAAAATTATCGTTGGCGTAATCGGAGGACAGGGATTTTTGTTCGGCCGAGGCAATCAACAGATCACTGCTGAAGTTATCAAGCGCGCAGGCAAGGAGAATATCATTGTGGTATCAAGTTCTGAAAAAATTCTCTCTCTAGAAAACCAACGTCTATTGGTCGATACTGGTGATCCCAAAGTGGACGCGGAACTCAGTGGTTACATCAAGGTCCAAGTCGAGGCGCGGAAAACAACGATCGTCAAAGTTGAACCCGCATGATTGGACTTAATCAATAGTGGGGGGTACCCATCCATCAGGGGGCCTGGCCCGATTAAAGGGATGTATGTCAACCGTAAACCCAGCATCATTCCCGTTCATGTACATCGTTCTTTTTCTGATACGCCATCCATCGGTTTCTCTAGATAGTTCATCATGGTACTGACCATAGATCGTAGCAGTTGTCTTGTCTGGCCTTTCGTGCCACGCCAATACGTAGCTGGTTGAAAAAGCTCGGTCAGACCCCTCAAACCTAATCTTCACGTTTGATAGATGGTGGGAGGTTCTGGCCCAGCGCCACATCCGCTCTAGAGATTTTGCAACCTGCTTTCGACCACGGCTGTTCAATCTTTCATCTGGACCAAATTCAACTACACAATCTTCGGTGAACACACCAGCAATGGACTCGAGATCCATGCTGTCTAGCGCCAAGCAGTACTCTGTCAGTAAGTGCGTAATTGCACGTTCGTCTTCGATCGTATTGATTAGTGAAATATCCATAGCTCATTATCTTAGTTACCGGCACATTAACAGGCTGTCGGTGATAATACCTCTAGTGGCGCAACACCTTTCCAAAGAAATCTCTGGCTCGCTGGGTTTTCGGATTGTCAATAATCTCTTTTGGATCACCGATTTCGACAACCCTACCCTCGTCCATCATCACAACTTTATCTGACACTTCACGAACAAATCCCATTTCGTGACTTACGATGATCATCGTCATGCCATCCGCAACCAACTGGCGAATCGTGTCAAGGACTTCATTCACTAATTCTGGATCTAGCGCAGAAGTAACTTCGTCAAGTAAAAGCAAATCAGGTTTCAATGCTAATGCCCTTGCAATGGCCACACGCTGCTGCTGCCCGCCACTAAGTTGATCTGGATACACATCGAGCTTATCGGAAAGACCAACCCTTTCGAGCAATATCTTTGCTTCTTTTCCAACTTCCCCTCGATTTCTTTTCTTAATCTTTGTCGGGGCGATTGTCACATTGCGTAGAACATCCATATTCTGAAACAGATTGTACTGCTGGAACACAATTGCCATTCGACCGCGGGAGACTCGAACGCTCTTCTTGCTCTTGTAATTGATTTCTTCTCCCTGAAATACAACCTTCCCCCCGGTGGGGGGCGTTAAGCCAACCAATACTCTCAGAAGAGTTGACTTTCCAGACCCTGATGGACCTACCAAAGTAATCACTTCACCACTTTCCACTGTGAAACTGACGTCCTGAAGGACGACATTTTTGCCATAAGCACTGCTCAAATTATCTATTACTAGATGATGCAAAACGTTTTTCCAGGTGCCCACCTAAACGTGTGAGTGGGTACGACAAAATAAAATATAGTATCAAGATCGTACCGAAAACAAGCAGCGCAGAATAGCCCCGGTTGTTCATAACCTTTCCTGCAAATGTGAGTTCAACCACCCCGATCTGGGAGACAAGGGCAGTATCCTTGATAAAACCCACCATGAATGCGAACGCCGGCGGCACAATGACCGGCCACGACTGCGGCACGATAACATTACGCAGAATCCTCCAGCGACCGAAATTCATTGTGGTAGCCGCTTCAATCTGTTCCCTGGGCACTGACTCGAAACCTGCTCGAATAATTTCCGACGTATAGGCAATCGACAACAAACAGATTCCAATTGTAGCAATCGTGAACAGCGAGACATTCGAGCTAATAGCTTGGATGAAGAAGAGTACAAGATACAGAATGACTAGAAAAGGTATTCTGCGGAAAATTTCGACATAAGTAATCGCAACAAACCTTATAGGCATCCAGAACAATCCGGGCGTCTGGCGAAGATACACGATTACAAAACCAAAAATAAAACCCGTACCAACACCCAACAAGGTCATGAGCAATGTCGTGCCCATTGCCTGAAGTAGGAAAATAGCACTGTAGTACTCAAAAAACCGGGGTATTTCGTTGAGTATTCTATCTAGCATCAGAACACCTTCGCTTTAACCCGAAATACCTTCCAGCCAATATAGGCCAGCATAATACTTGCAATGAAAGTCAGCACGATATAGACCCCCGCAACCAGTGTGAACATCTCAAGCCAACGGTACGTTTCCGTCGATATATTGATTGCGGTTCCAGTGAGTTCGTCAACACTGAATACGGCTGCCATCGAAGAACCCAAAATTAAAATCAGGAACATATTCGACAGTGGCGGATAAATGGTTTTCGCAATGTGTGGGATGATCACGTATCGAATTTGCTGAAAACGCGTCATTCCCAATGTTTCCGCAGCCTCTATTTCCGTCTGCCGGACCGAAAGAAACCCGGCTCTCTGCACCTCCGTAAGATAGGCTCCGGCGTTTAGTGTTAAACCCAACAGCACGCACGTAAACGACGGTAATAGGATACCGACCTCCGGCAATCCGTAATAGAACAGATAGATCTGTAACAGCGCAGGAGTGTTAGTGAAGAATACGACATACCCCTGCGCAATCCGCCTGGCAACCGGTCCGCCAAATGTCTTAGCTGCTGCACCCGCCAAACCGATCAATGCCCCACCCCAGAAGGCGAGAAATGACAACTCAACTGTAAGCACAGAAGCTTTTAGAAGAAATGGAAGACTCTCAAAGGCGACTCCGAACTGGAACGTATAGTTCATCCGGTTAGCCTTTTCTGTTTGATTAAATAGTGACGGGCCTCAAAAGAGGCCCGTCAAAACGAAAGTTATCGAATCGACTAAAAGAAAGCGGTCTCTACGACTGGTGCCAGCATTGGTGCGCCGTACCACTTTTCCCATGTGGCATTGATTGTGCCCGACGAATGGAGTCCGTGGAGAACAATGTTAAGGGTATCTCTGAGTGCGAAATTACCCTGACCAACACCAATTGCACAATACGCTACAAAGATCGTGTCAGATAGGACTCGCCAGTTGACGTCTGTATAATTTTTCGTATGGGCCATGAAAAAGTCGATATTTTCAACAATCGCATCAGCTCGCCCCTGACCAACCAGTCGAACTGTATCTGCAATCGTATCGACGAGCTCTAGCTTAGCATTTGGCAAATTATCTTTGGTCCATCCAACAGTCCAGTTACCTCTCATATTCGCTAACGTGTACTTCGAGTCATTCAGATCTTTCCACTGGGTGATATCAAGTTTATCCGTGGTCAGTACTGCCATGGCCTCTGTGTGCAACGGCGCTGTATAAGAAATTAGCAACGATCTGGCAGCGGTTCTAGTTAATGCTCCAAGCGAAATATCGATCCTATCCGACACTAAAAATGGCACCCGCTGTGGTGTCTCTGTCGGTACAAATTCAGCTTCAACGCCAAGCGCTGCTGCTATCATATTTCCAATATCTATATCAAAGCCCTCAAACTCGTTTGTAGAACCATACGAGCTCATCGGCGGAAAATTTGGGTTCACGCCAACTCTAAGCGTCTTCGACGCTATGACGTCATTCAAGCTTCGTGCCTGCGCGACCCCCATTACTGATAACAAGCTAACAGAAAGTATTATGATCCCAATAAAGAAACGTCTTAACATGATTAAAGCCTCCTTTGGCCAAGGTAAGTAACACCAAACGTTGATAGATGCCCTTCGTTCATCCTTTTTCGATAAAACATATCATCTGAAACTATACCCGCTGGGCAGGTCAAGGAATGTGTAACAGCGGAGACGCCTGTTGTCAAATTAAGCTGACGTCCTTAATTCAACTCTTGATTACTGGAACCTCTCAATTCGTGTGTATCTATTACAAAGCTATCTGCTAATTTCCTTGATTCCGTTGACCCTTGAATCTTGGACCGGGCGAGCGGTTACTGTCAAACTTAGGTGCCCCGTAGCTCAAACTCTGACGTTTTGTCCCAAAAAACCTAGCCATTTTTCCGTAGATAAGCACGCCACGTCATCGCCCATTTTTCTGGATCGTCAAGTGGTCCGGACTTAATTCTTGAGATTGCTTGCCGATGGGGCGCGCTCTTGACGATTTCGGGATTTGTATAGGCTTCTCCAACTATTTCAGCCAATACGTCAATCCAGTAATCGATATCCTCCTTAGAATACGTTTCCCCAGCTTCCGGGGTGAATGGTTCAGGAACTATCCAGGGATGATGTGCCAACCACGGCGCGTCGATGCCGAAATCGACCATCCTGTGACTGACGTCCTCGACTGTGACACCGGTATCCTCGGTGATTTTTTCTATGCTGTACCGGGTCATCTCCATCCTAGGACCATCTATCTTTGAGTGCGACTTAGCGATGCCCGGAATCTTAAGGAGACGCGCTTCCATGTAGTTGTTTGCAATTACGGAAATTTCGGCTGCTTCCTCGATTCCAGTTGCCCCCATAGCTCGGCTCCAGGAATACGCCTTGATAACTTGAGGAACGTTTCCCCAGAATTCTCGGATTCGCCCTATTCCACTTGGCCGCTCGTAATCCAGTCGATACCTGCCGTTAGCATTGGTCACAACCGGAGATGGAAGAAACGGTGTCAGTTTTTTGCTGCAGCCGTAGGCGCCAACCGCCGGGCCGCCACCCCCCTTGGGCGCGCCAAACGTTTTATGCAGCATGTACATACAAGCATCGAAACCCAGCTCTCCCGCCTTAATTTTGCCCATTACTCCATTGAAATTGGCATGATCATAGAAACACAAACCTCCTGCGTCATGAACAATCCTTACCCAGTCCATTATTTCTGGGTTGTATATCCCCATGTCGTCAGGATTGTTGATCAACAAACCCGCGGTGCGATCTGATACCGCAATTTTCAATGCTTCGATCGATGGATATCCATTTTCTTCTAGGGGCAATGTGACCACGTTGAAGCCAGCTGCTGCTGCTGTTGCTGCATTACATGGATGCGCTTGGATCGACGTGATGATCTCGTTTCGTTGCTCCAACTCCCCTCGAGAAGCATGGTATGCCCGCGTTACACAACAGTGTGTATAGGCCGCATCCGCACCACCACCAGCCTGGAAGACAAATTGGTCCATGCCGGAAAGCTCCCGCAAAATCAGGTCAAATTTGTGAATCAGCTCCAAGGTTCCTTGAAGTGTCTGATCACTCTGAAGTGGATGGGTTTCAGCGATTTCTGGCCTTGCAGCAATCATTTCATTCAGACGCGGGTTGTATTTCATGGTGCAGGTTCCGAACAAACTTATCCCCATCATTCCAAGCGTCTCCTGCGACAAGTGCAGATAGTGGCGCTGCACCTCCGGTTCTGACAGTTCCGGCAGGGCAGCCAGGTCCTCACGGTACATGCTGGGCGGTACAAGTGCTTTTGCGGACCCCATTACATCCGCGATCTCTTGTTCTACCCTTTCAAATACCAAACCCCGTCTTCCCGTGTGACCCATTTCCATTATGACGGGCTCATCCCAAACAGGAGCGTGATAACGCCGAATATTGGATCGCTTATTCATGATCTCAGCACTCCCTTCAGATGAGTTACAAGCAATTCGATATCCTCTTTCGAGTGAACCTCCGTTACGCAATAAAGGGCGCTCTGTCCAAGTTGTGGAAATTCGGATGACAAGTCCTTTCCACCGAAGACGTTCCGTTCGAGAAGTCCGGCGTTGATTTCCTTAACCGACTTTCCCGTCTCATCGAAATTCAATACAAATTCCTTGAAGATTCCTTTTTGGAATCTCACTGATACCCCTTGGATACGGGATAAGGCGATTGCGGCATAGTTCGCCCGCTGGATGATCAGTTCACCTAATTCCTGGAATCCTTTCGGACCCAACAAACTCATGAAAACTGCTCCAGCAATTGCCCACAGGTATGTGGAATTTCCGGTCCAATCATTTCCTTCTTCACGAAGGCCATAAGACGTTTGTCCTGCGCAACTCAAACCGAACCCATATTTGCTTTCGCCCTCGGTGCCGGTAATGCTGATATTGAGGGTGTTGTATTCTTGAACATATCTTGGATGGTCGCTGGATGCGATGAACCCACTGACGCCTCCCCCGCAATTCATATGGATACCAAGTGGCTGCACAGGCCCAACGACAATACTGGCCCCGTAATCAACTGGAGGCTTGAGGATACCTAGGGTAATAGGATCGCAACCAACTATCGTTTCTGCTCGAAACTTTTCCGTAAGACGGGAGATCTCGTGCCCGCTCGTCTCAATTAACCCGAAGTAGCTCGGTACCTCGAGGTACACTGCAGCAATCTGGTCAGACAATTTTTCCTCCAAATCTTTCAGGATGAGCAAGCTTTTCAATAATATTTAAAAATTCAACAATGCTTCCAGGCCATCCATGTAAAATAAGTAAAGGCATTGGATTAGAGCCGCTACCCTTTTCTTTTATAAAATGAATGTTGATGCCATCAACCTTAGTTAAATAATTAGAAAATTTATTTATTTTTTTTTCTTGTTCTCGCCAATTAAATTTTGTGATCCAATATTTTGAAATTTCTTTTAAATATTTTAAATTTGTTCCGTGTTCCCAGCCATTCATACTTTGAATAGTCGACCAAGGATATTTTTTTACTTTACTGTATATTTTTTTAAGCGTGTTATTTGGTACCCTCAGTTTAAAAGGTTTGATCATTTTTTTAACTGTGGCTTATCCAAATAGTTTTTATCTGTAAATATTGATTTAGAGTCTGCCGTTTTCATTATCCTTTACCACGCCAAGGAATTGTTTTATCTATAATTTTTCTAATTGTTAAATCAAATAAAAGTCCTAACATTCCCATTACAAATATCGTTATCCAAATAACTTCGTACTGCATATATTTTCTAGCTACGTTTTCAACAAATCCAATACCTGTTGTTCCAGCCAAAAACTCTGCGGCAACTAACGTTCCCCAACACATACCAACCGCAACTCTTATTCCTGTTAGTATTTCAGGTAAAGAGTTAGGCAATATAACGTTTCTTAATATTTGCCATCTGGATGCTCCCAAAGAATGCGCAGCATGAATTTTTGATAGTTGTGTTCCTGACGCTCCAGCTCTTGCTGAAATAATCATAATTGAAAAAGCAACCATAAATAATAAAAATATTTTTCCAACATTATCAATTCCAAAAACGGTAATTACTAATGGAGCCCAAGCGAGCGGAGGCACAGGTCTATATAATTCAACTAAAGGATCGAAAAATCCTTTGGCAAATCTATTTAAACCCATAAATATACCTAATGGAACACCAAAGATAATACCGAGCGATAAACCTAAAAATACTCTTAAAAAAGAATCCCAAATGTGTCCTGTGGGAACTGGAATTTTGAAGGCTTTAAATTCACCGGTAACAATATCTAGAACTTTACTTTTAAAATTAGGTTCTACTTTTCCAGCAGAATTGTGAACTGGATATTTCCCAGGTAAAATATCTGCTATCCAATCAGGAAGAATAAAACCAACTATCCTATTAACACCCATCATTTCATACCAAATCATAGGAATCATTTTAAATCCTACACTTGGTTTTAAAAGATCTCCAAAAATTCTAAAAGTATCGGATGGTTTAGGTAGCCATCTACCAGGACCATCTTCCGCACAAGTTGGGCCACTATTTACAATCGTTCCAGCTGGAAACAATAATGCATCTTTAATTCTTATAGCTCCTTGTTCTTTTTTTTGAACTCCATCAAAAGCTCTAATTGATTTTTCCATTTCATCTAATGCATTAGGAGGAAAAATGCTTGCATAATCTATTCTTCGTACAAGTTTTTTAATCTCTTTTATATAAGTCTTTTCTAGTTCTTGGCTGTCATCTAGTTCATCCTTATATTCTTTAATTTCAGCAAAAATTTCTTGTGACTGTCTTAAATATTCAGTGTTATGATTTTTCATTGCGAAAAATTCATCACTAATTGAATTTAATTCTTCTGCTGCTGTATGAAATTTTAAACCTGTTTTAGTTTCAGGAAGAGGAGGCACTTCCATACCCGTTGCACCCCAACCTTTTTGTTTTTTTAATGCTTCAATTCTTTTATTTTCTTCTTCCTCGCTTAAAGCAGGTGGATAACTATCTTTTGGAAAGTTTACTGTTAATTGTTTTATTCTATTTGTTAATTCATTTATTATATTTTTAATATCAGTTTCTAAATATTTTTCTTCAGTTAACGATGGAATCATTAGCTGAGTTTTATTAAGCAAACTTATAAACTTTTCTTTGTCTTGATTTTTTAAATCTGGTGAGTTTTGTATTTCAACTATATATTTATTTATATTTATGTTTTCACGTTTAATGATAGCGGTACTTTTATGCTGTCTTTCCTCTATTGGAAAAAGATACTTTAAAGATAGTAAAGACTCGTTAACTTTTGCAACTTGACAAAGTTCATTGGCGGAATTTGGATATAAAGATTTTGCTATATCCCATGAGTAATAAAGCCATGATAACATAAGAAAACAAGTTCCAACTATGACCCAGTGTGTCCCACCTTTAGCTCTTTCAGGATTTCCAAAAACAGCATCAACTTTTTCAGATTTAATTAATCTTCGCCCATACAGAATAGAGCCAATAACAGCTACAATAAGTAAAAATGTAATAATTCCTGTAATCATCTTAGATCTCTTTACCCATTATTTCTT
>ERZ651768.2906-NODE-2906-length-11653-cov-3.767709_pt1 | contig 11653 bp, 8 predicted proteins | sample MGYA00514754_ERZ651768 | MGnify/ENA metagenome assembly ERZ651768 | reverse complement strand
AAAATTTTTAATCAAAACACTATCGTTTTTCATTTTTTTAGACATAGATATTAAAAAAGTCTTATTACTAAAAACATCATTAATATCCTTAATGTTATTATTTATAATATTTTTATTTGAATTTATTATAATGTCATTAACCATTTTTGATATACTAGTTCTAAGCACCTGATATGTCGTTAAAGATTCATCTATGTCTTTATATAAGTTATTTATATTTCTGATAATTTCATCAAAGTAACTAATTTCTTTAAGCGAATCTAAACTAATTAATCCTGCTCTTAATGCATCCTCAACATCATGATTGTTATATGCTATGTCATCAGAGATTGATGCAATTTGGGATTCTAAATGAGGATTATATTTTAAGTGTAAGTTGTAAATTTTGTTGTAATTTGATGTATGATAAGGAACATCATTAACCATTAATCCATTATGTTTAGCTATTCCCTCCAAACTCTCCCAAGTTAAATTTAAACCATTAAAATTAGGATGTCTTCGTTCTATATGAGTGATGACTCTTAATGTTTGATCATTATGTTTAAAACCACCAAAGTTTTCCATAGATTCATTAAGAGCTTTTTCACCATTATGACCAAATGGTGGATGTCCTAAGTCGTGAGCAAGCGAAACTACCTCTCCTAAATCCTCATTAAGTTTCATTGCTCTGCATAATGATCGAGCTATTTGAGCTACCTCCAATGAGTGTGTTAATCTAGTTCTATAATAATCACTTTCACTTTCTATAAAAACTTGAGTTTTATGTTTCAATTTTCTAAATGAACTTGAATGAATAACTCTACCTCTATCTCTCTCAAAGGGAGTGCGGAATTGATCATCTTCAAATTCATTATGTAACCTTCCTCTTGATAATTTGGGATTTGTAGCCAAGTGTTTAAACATAGAGTTTTTTAATATATAAATATGTTATATATTTACTTATAATATAAAGAGATGATTATACAAATAATTTTATTATAAGATTTTACTTTTGTTGTCCAATGAACAGGCCATGGAACTCTACGATTAAATCCTAATAATTTTTGTATTATCCAATTTTTTATCAGTTTGGGAGTCGAAATATTCGATCTCCAATAACCTATTTTTTTCTTTGATAGCATAAAGATAATACTCCTCTTTTTATATTTTAATACTTTTTTTAATAGTCAGCATTATAAAATAATTATAAAAAAGGTAAAATATTGCAGTTGAAATAGATAATGCCCAAAGCATTTGTCCTATATTATGACGAAAAAGGAACATTGTTGAAAAACGAACTACCAATGAAAAGACTGTTAAATAGAGCGCAATTTCCTGTTTGTTCATAATGGTGAGTGTAGTACTTATAGGGGATGTTGTAAACTGCATAAACATTCCTATAGCGAGAATCTGTATAATAACTCCGGAGAACTGCCACTCGTTCCCAAAAATTAGCTTCATAAAAAACGGGGCAAAAAGAAAAATGGATAAAAAAGGAACTAATCCTATACCCGCTAACCTTTGTACTGTTTTTTTATAAACATTTAATAATTGTTCTGGTTTATGATTGAAGGTGTCCGTAGCTTTTTGAAAATAAACTTTTGTTACGGATGTACCAAACAAACTCATTGGTATGACAGTAATACGGTTTGCCAACATATAAAGTCCCACCATTTCCATTGAAAAATATTTTGCTAAAAAAAATACTGGTATCTCTAAAGAAAGTGTATTCAAGAATACTATGGATGAATTGACCAAAGGAAACTTCTTATATTGAATAGCTAGATTTTTGATAGAATGAGCAGTTTTTTCCTGAATCATAATCATAGATTTTTTAATATAAAAGAAGGAAGCAATTAGTAAACCAAAAATGTAGCAACCAACAAGTGTAAAAAAATCCGGATAAAACCATCCAAAACCGATAGCGGAGAATTGTGTGGTTGATACCTGATAGACCCGCACTAAAGCAAATTCACTGAACTTCTTTTTCCGAACCAGCCCATACTTGATAATCTCCAGCAGTCCATAAAAGAAAACCCCTGCTGGAATCAATAGTGCTACGTTAACAAGCTCTACAGCATTTAATAAAGTTAATAATGGATACCGGAAAAAATAGAATACAGCCGCTGTCACAAGTGTAACCCCTACCAATACAAGAAAGGATAATTTAAACATTATTGATGCCACAGCATCCTCTTTGGGCAAGATGATGGCCATATCGTACCTCAAAGAGGCTACAACCCCGATCATAGTAATAATGGATACCAATAACTGGTACTTCCCTAAATCTGAAATGGAAAATATGTTGGTAATGATGGGCAGAGTCAGCAGCCCTACAGCACTGGCAACAACTGTGCTAAATGAAAGTTTCAGTACATTTTTTGAGAACTCAGATAAATTCAGAAACCCGGCGGGTATCATTATTCAGAATAAAACTAATTTTTATTAAGTTGATTATTAAAGGATGCTACTGTTTGAAATTCTGCATCCATTTCCTGTCCGTATTTGATTGTTCCTATCAGCACCTTTTTCCATTTCTCATATTTATACCCCGTGATGGTATTATTATGCCAAATAAAAATGAAGTATCCTGAGAACTTATTTATTTCATCTATTAATTCTTTAACTGCACGAATTCCGGCATCAGGTTTCAATCCCATATAATAAGGCTGAATCAGGGTTTTATCCATCATCTGAAATGGGAATTCCAAGAAGGAAAAGGGTGTTTCATTCTCAAAATTATAGGGAAAGTAAGGAAAGCAAAATCCATTTCTGAATCCAATATGTTCAGCAAATCCCAATGAAGTGTCATACACTAATCCTGATTTTTCAATGACACTAAAAGACTCTGGATTACTCATCATAAGATAGTGAAATCTCCCCCCATGTACTTGATTAGGAAATTTACTCAATTCACCGGATAGTTTTGCAGTATCATATCCCGTTCCTATACTACCGTGAATACCAACCTCATGTCCAATATTAGCTAATTTGTTAATGACCTCCTGCATTTGTTTCGATGAGAAATCATAATCTGCATTGGGATACCCATTTTTCCTTTTTTTTTCTGTAATAAAATAATAGGAAGAAGTTACATCTAATTCCTTTTCAATTTTTAACAGTTGATCAAAATTAAACCATAAATCCTGTCCATAAATCCGTTGAATCCACTTTTTTGATCCGTTCCACCATTCTCCTCCCCTGACTTGACGATAACCATCCTGTAGAGACCCGGTTTTACATTGGTCAATATCATGAGTTATTCCAACTTTCAATCCATGTGTATGTTTCGGATTCATCGATACATTCATCCCTGGGACTGATTCAATTGCTTTTACTAAAATATCAAAGTAATAATTGACAACCGGAGTGCAGATTAGACCTGATTTAGATAAAAAACTTTCCTTAAAAGGGAACCTACCCATTTCATCAGTTGCATCGCTGACATTCTCCTGCCAACAAGACAAAAAATAAAATGTACTCATAATAACATCTCCATGAATGATAGTATGACTCTGTTCTGTTCTTTCAATCAATTGCTGAATTTTGGATTCAGAAAACAGTATCGGAATGTTTTTCCCATCCCAAACAATGAAGCAATAATTGGGGATTTCTTGTTTATCAGAAAAAAAGGAACCCACATCACCGGGAATAACTCTAAGGACGGATTCATTATTATTCCCATAATCGAGTTGAATTGGTTTGTTCAATGTGAAAATATTATTAAATGTATCAATCACCCAGTTTATTTTTGAACTTAAACCAGAAAATTGTTCATCTACTCGAACAGAAATACTGTTTTGATCTATTGTAATCACCTCTAAATCCTGTTCAATTTCTTCAATGCTTTATATTTCAAAAACATCGCCTTCATAAAATTTTGGAATCCAATATAATCTTTCCACTTTTCAATATACTCTGACAAAACAGCATCCTTCCTAAATTTATTTACAGCTTTTAACAAAATTATGTGTAAACGATGATAGCTGATTGTGGCTGGGTCAATGTCCGGATAAAAGTCTGCGTGGCAATAATTATACCTGGACCAATAGCCTAAATCAAATGATGGAAGGGAAGCAAACAACGTATTGAGCCCATTGTTTATAAGTTGAGTACAACGTTCATCCTCTGGAAAAACACGATGAAAATCAAACAACCCGAAGATAGAAAATATGTGCCCATTTAAAACCAGAACGGGGACATGTGATGGATATTCTTCAAAAAATGGTCCCCATTTGGTTAGAGACATGACTCCACCTTTTGATACTGGAAATTCATAGGAAACAAGTGCTTTTTGAGCGGTCTCAAGATACAGGGATTCTTTAGTGAGTTGAAAAGCTCTTAATAGAATAGAGATAGCACGAGATTGAGAAAATGCGGATTGCCACGGTCCTGGATTTTGATACGCTGGCAAGGGGACATGCGTCAACCAGCGCATGCCTAATTCATTTTTCTCCTCTCCATTATTAACAAACCAATCCGCAAATTTAATAAACCGTTTTAGGTCCGACTCTGATTTTGTCCTTAAATAGGTGTGAAATACAGATAAACCTACTTGGCCAATTGTAATCGGATAATAAATTAATTCTGAGGATGAAACATCAATGTAAGGACGATTAAGGGGAATCCCATTTTCATCATAATCTGCAATGAGAGACTGAACCAGTTTTGACCGTACAATATCCTCATCAAAGATTAAATAATATTCCCCCAGGTCAGGAGATGTCATTTCATCAGATATCCTATAAAAATCGGAGCCTCTTTTAAAATCATCTGCGACTTTTTTTAACATGAATAACTTCTTCTTAAAAGACATATGTTAGTTTGCCAGATTTGAAAACAGTTTGCATAATTGTCCTGTAAGATCTTTTCGGTCGTATTTATAAATGTTCTTTGAATATATATTCTTTGGATTCAGTATAAGGTCAACTATCCCCTTGGAATCATCGTAATTAAAAATAAAACCACCATGTGTTTCATGAATAATCTCTGCAACATCAGAATCGGTAGGTGCAATACAAATGATAGGAGTCTTAGATCGAAGGTATTCAAACACTTTTCCAGTTATAATTCCTCTATTGTTGTTGGTATTTGGCACAACCAGTAGTAAATAATTTGATGCAATCATGTATTTAATAGCGTCGTTGTGAGGAACATATCCAATGGAATTTATTTGATTTGTTATTTTCATTTTCTCAATCAATGAGACTGCTTCAGGATGCACATTCCCAATAAATTGTATTTTAACTTGGATGTTCTTTTTTTTCAGTTCACACATAGCCATGAAAAAAGATTCAGGTATTTGGGATTTCGCCATACTTCCAACATAAGAAATAACTAAACTATTTTTTGTGTTAGCTTTTGATTCAACCCCTAAAAAATCATCTTCATCATATCCATTTGTAATTATTTCTACTTTATTCCTTAAGTTTTTTCCCATTAATAAATTATAAATGCTGGGACTCACCGTTGTGATCAAATCTGCACCAGACAGAATCTGCATTTCTTTCTCTACATCTTTAGCCTCAGAAATTTTAAGACGATTATATCCCTCTAAATAAAAAAGATCCGTCCAAGGATCCCTGAAATCAGCCACCCATGAAATTTTCGATTCCTCCTTTAGCTTTTTAGCGATAAAATGTAATGAATGGGGAGGCCCTGAAGAAAATATAACTTTAATATTTTCTTTGGTGAGCAAATCTCTTCCCGCTATGACTCCATACGGAATCCAGCCTTTCCTAGCATCAGGTATAAAACAATTCATCCTTAACCATCTACTTATTGTTGATAAAAAACCTTTATTTGGTTGATTTAGCTCAAAGGACGGTATAGATTTTTTACCAATAATCAACTTATATAAATTAAAAAGTTCAAACGTTTTTGTCTTTATCACCCGTATGTTTAAATCTGCCACTTCTTGTTCCATCGAATAGTCCAAATTTGGATAATCGCCATTATTAACTGTCAGTACAATTGGTTCCCAACCAAATTCAGGGAAATATTTGCAGAATTTCAAGATGCGCTGAACTCCAGGACCTCCGCTGGGCGGCCAATAGTAGGTTATGACCAAAACTTTCCTCAACTAAAATACTCCTCCAACGAATGTTCCTTCTGCATAAATGCATTCGTGCGAATAAACATTTTTTCCCAGATGGCTAATCCTGTAAGAATCCAAAGAAAATTATAGTGCCAGCGCAGCTTTGGACTGGGTTTATAATCAAGAATGGATCGAATATAAGAGTAGTTGAAAATCCCCTGTTCTTCGACAAAATCCTGAGTAAGAACTCGTTCGACCGTTTCTTTCAAATCCTTTTGAAACTGAAGATAAGGATTGACTGTGAACCCCCATTTCTTTTTATCAAGAATCTCTGCCGGTAAGTAGGGTTTCATTGCAGATCGTAACAGAGATTTCTTCCTTCCACCTTTCATTTTGAGAGTTGAAGGGATAGAAAAAGAAAATTCCACCAAATCTCTATCCAAAAACGGTACACGCTCTTCCACGGAGTGTGACATCGACATTCTATCCTCTGTCCACAGATAATCGTTTACCATTTTGCTTTGAAATTCAATTCCTAATACCTGTTCCATAGCGGATTCGTCAGAAAATGATTCACTTAATTCAATAAATTCAGTTTCAACTTTGGGTAATTTCTTTTCAATAAATCTTTTTGTGTAGATTTGATTTAAAACTGATTCATCATGGTCCCAGACATTTCGAAGAATCAATAGCTGTCTTAACACATTCCCAGATGCCAGAACTGTTTGAAGCCCGCGACGGTATTCATCCCATTTCAAGATTCCCGTTTTCCGTTGAAGTCCAGATAGAATATTCCCCAGTGGTGTTCCAACCACTTTTTCAAGACTCCTGGGAATATGATCTGAAAGAGATCTCAACGAATGAAAGATTCCGTGAATATCATACCCCGCAAACAGTTCATCACCGCCAAGGCCTCCAAGCACAACTTTCACATGTTCAGACACAAACCGGGACATCATGAATCCCTGAAGCAGATTGATCTTTGGTACTTCTGCATGCCAGATCACATTGGGGAAATTCTTCAATGGATCGAGATTAAAGCTCAACGTATGATGATTGGTTTCGAATCGATCAGCTATCATTTTAGCACTCTCAAACTCGTCTGTGGGCTCGTTAAACCCAAGCGTGAATGTACGAATGTCTTTCACACCCAGTTCTGACATCATTGCCACAATAGTGGATGAATCCATACCTCCTGATAGATAAACACCAATCGGTACATCGCTGACAAGCTGGCAGCGAACAGCTTCTTTTATTTTAACACGTATTCCCTCTTCTGCATCTTCTGACGAAATATTCTGAATGACTGGCTTGAATTCATAATAACGCTGTATATCGATTCTGTCATTTTCATAAACAAGATAAGAGCCTGAGGGAACATGATGAATATCCCTGAAGAGCGTCTGGGTAGATTGAATATACCTAAGGTTGGCAAGCAAATGCGTGGCATGATCATTCCGTTTGCGTGGAACGTCAGGATGCACCAGAATAGCTTTGGCTTCTGATGCAAAAATCAATTGTTGGCCACTGGAATAATAAAACAGAGGTTTTACACCAAAATGGTCGCGAGCAAGAACCACACGCTTGCGTTTCTTATCCAAGATGGCAAAGGAGAAGATCCCATTCAAATCATTGAACATCTCAAGCCCTTTTTCATCATATAAATGCACAAGGACTTCAGTATCCGAACTTGTCTGGAATGAATGACCCTTCGTTTCCAGCGTATTTTTAATATCCATGAAATTATAGATCTCACCATTAAAAATCACACCCACGGTTCCATCTTCATTAAATATTGGCTGGTCTCCGGTCTCAAGATCAATGATTCGCAGCCGGCTGTGTCCCAGCCAGAATTTTTCATACCGATAAATGGATGTATTTTCTGGTCCGCGGTGAACAAGCATACTACACATCGATTCAATGTGTTTTTGCTGATATCCTTCTGCTACAATACCACTAAATCCGCACACAGCAATGGAGAAATAGTTTTACTTGGTAAAATTTGTAGAGGTTCATTTAATTGAATCTTTAATTCAAAATACTATTTATGTTTTCTTTGATTAACAAAAAAGTATTAACAAAGTCAAAAATGGCATTCTTTTACTATAACGGTACAAGCCATGGAAAAAAATGAAAAGATATAGTGAATACAATACAATTTTTTCAAGGGTTGCAAATTGATAATATGACTCAGGCTCAAACTCTAACTTTAATTCATGCTGACCCTCAGGAATTACCAACGCCATTTGGATATGGTTTGCTTTGTGAAGAGGAACTAACATATCATTTAAATATGCCTTCCATCCCGGTTTGTAATAAGATTCAGAAATAACAAATAGTGAAGATGTACTAGATTGAAGATTCCACCTCACATGCCCAGGTTTAAATTCTTTCAACACAGCACTCTTCTCCCCCTTAAAATCAATATTCAGATCTAAAGCATCATGAAGGATAGCTTCATCTCCAGGAGAAAACTTCCCGCTATTCATAAAATTTAATCTATCCACAACATTTGATATTACTCTGGTATTTTTCACAAAATACCCTCTCGGAAGAAAATTTTCGTTCTGATAAATGTACATTGAGGTTCCGGAGATTTCAGGAATGAGTGAAAGTGAGGGATTATACAGGGGAGTTTGACTAATGAGATACTTCACATTCATCATTTCCACAATATTCATGTTTATGGGAAATCCATCTTCCATTGGATGATATAGATTATTGGTTATTATTTCCTGAATACCATTCATTTTTATCGAGCTGTATCCACCGATACTTTGGTGATAGTAACTCCATTGGTTACTTCCAAATAATTTTCCAATAGGAAATATCCTGAATATCTCTTTATCACTTAAAAAAAAATTGTCTACCGATGTTTTTTTAAAATGTTTTCTTTCCAGTTTTTTTATATCAGAAAACTTAATTTCCTTTTTTGATTGAACATTAATCAAATCAATAATCATTATTCCTGTTAGAAAGATTGCCATAAAATAAGAGTTTATCCTATTCATAAAGAACGCAACTATCACTCCGGCAGTTGTTCCCACTATTAGGAAATACCGTATAAAATCATTCTGCAATAGTTCTTTTCTTATAGTTTTTATTATCCGGATTGTTTCTTCTCCATAAGAATCATTTACGTGAGAGAATAAAAACCCGGAAGACAGAAACCAAATGATAAACCCGATTGCACAAAAACATCCGAAAATCCATAAACTCTGCCGAAAATCTTTCTTTTCTGCTCCCATGAGATATTCCAGACCAAATGCAGAAATAAGGATAATAATGAAAAAGGTCACTGTAATCGACATCATTGGTGCACGAAATTTGTTAAAAAACGGAAAATAATCGAAAAACAGTGAATAAAAGAATTCAAAATGGTGGCCAAATGATAGCAGAACAAGGAAAATTGATAAACCTACTAATCCAGAAACAAGATGACTTTTTCTAGTTGATATGATCCCTAAAATAAACAGAATTAAAATAAGAGGTCCCATATATTCATAAGACTGGGTAAAAGGCATATAACCCCAATAGCCCGGGATTGTCTTCCCTTTCAAAGAGGGGTAAGTATCACCATAATATTTTATACCTGACATTCCTCCATAAAAATGTGGTAAAATCCAAGTTCCTGTTTCAGCAGGATGTGTAGACCACTGAGTGGCATAACTCAAACCCACTCCGCCTGAACCACCCTGTTTTGAATCAGCCTCGCTTAAATTAATCGTATTTGCACCCCTTGTGGAATATGGAAGATATTCTCTGGCAAGAAACAGCGGTTGGGATGCAGACATTAATGCGATGAAAATACCAATCAGAGTGAGAGTGGCAGACTTTAAAATGATATTCCATTTTCTATCTTTAATCCATCGTATAAGAGAAATAAGGCCAATAACGAATATCAGCAAAGCTGTATAAAAAACAATTTGATAATGTTGGGTTCGTATCTGAATACCCCAAGCTAAAGCGAAAAGTCCCATAGAGATTATTGAAGTTTTGCGGAAAAAGAATACTGAAGTCATACATACCCATGGAATAATCATAATCGCCCTGAATTTCATGAAGTGTCCTTCCGCCCACAGTGCCTGATAATGTGGATACAAAACAAAACCCAAAGCACCAAAAAATGACGGAAACTGCCCAAGCCCGAGAAACCGACAAAGGAAAAATACCCCTGAACCTCCCAATAAATACCAAAGAAAAACATTACTGACAATCCCTCCCAAATAACTGAAAAGGGAATCAATTGAAATTGCCTTTGGAGGAATACGAAAATAGACAGGCATACCACCGAAAAGTGAAGGATTGTAAAGGGGAGTTTCTCCTGTCTTATTTTTATATTCTTTTAATTGCTTTGTTTGTCCTTTAGAGGCAATGACATCAACTCCTTGGGGTGATAAACCATCCAATACCATTGGTTTTAACATAACCGCCATTAAAATAGCGATAATCAAAGGAAAAACATAATCAGGAATCTTGATGTTCATTTATTCTAATAGTATCTGTCTGAATCTAATTGGAATAATAATTTTCTTTATATCCTGTAAAGGCTTCCGATTTAAAAATAATTCTTTTTGTAAAACCAGTAAGAAAACCGGTACCATAACCAATGATTTGGGTTGGAATTATCAAAATTAAATAAATCAAAACACGGATGTTTTTATGTTTTACGGAACCAAAAACACACTGAATAAAAAAGAAAATTAAACCAAAGATGCATAAAATTTGAAAAAATGGAACAGATAAAATACTTCCAATTATTACTGTAATTATGGTGATGAGTCCAATAGAGGGAAGAAAATGAATCGGCTCTAAAAGTGCTTTATCTATTTTATACAGGTTAATCCTTGCAACTCCCCAATTAAAAGTCTGTCTAAAAAATGATTTTAATGAAGTTCGTCTCCTATGATAAACAATTGCATTTTGAATAAAACTAATTTTTGCTCCAGATTTAATTATCTTATGACTTAGTTCTATATCTTGACCGTGGCGAAGATTTCCAAACCCGCCTACTTTGTTCACTAATTGTCTTGTCATCCCCATATTATGGGAACGGGGATAAAATTTAGCCAACATTTTTCTGCTATGACCCCGCATTCCTCCTGTAGTGAGAAAAGATGTCATGGAATAATCAATCGCTTTTTGAAAAGGTGTAAAATCAGATTTCGCCGCATCAGGACCTCCAAATGCATCGAATCCCTCCTCTGTATAATGATCGTAGATAGTCTCCATCCATAAAGAATCAGCTTCACAGTCTGAGTCTATAAACAAAATTAATTCCCCTATACTTTTATTAATTCCATAATTTCGTGCAGCACCGGGGCCTTGATTTTTTTGAGTAAATATCTTTAGGGTGAAATCTATTTTATCTTTTAATGATTGTATTAATATTTCTGTATGGTCTGTTGAACCATCATCTGCTATAATCATTTCAAAAAGGGAATGGTCCAGAGTTTGATTTTGAATTGACTGTACTAAAAAATACAATTCATTTGCTCTATTGAATGTGGGAGTAACAACAGATATAACCGGAATGTCGGTTTTCGACATAAATTATTTTAAAATCTGTTTGATTCTATTTTCTCTATGCTGAGTTACTTTTGCAATCATTTCACCAATTAATCCAATCGAAAAAAA
>ERZ651768.2905-NODE-2905-length-11656-cov-3.524139_pt1 | contig 11656 bp, 9 predicted proteins | sample MGYA00514754_ERZ651768 | MGnify/ENA metagenome assembly ERZ651768 | reverse complement strand
CTCTTCCGATCTCCAGGTTCACCTGCTCATAATACCCTGCTCCAGGATCATCATAGGATTCACTTGACATGAGTGTTTCAAAATCAGTGATATAATCCATGATATAATCTCGCTGTTCTTCAACAATATCATCAGGCTTGGGGTAGTGGTACTGGTACCACACACCGTCAAAATCATCAAGAAGTGGTTCTGAGTACCAGCCATCATTGGTTTCACCAGCCCATTTATCAACCTTTACAATATAACCACCGGTGAGATCATCCCCTGAAGTTTCATCCGGTTCTAACTTTGATATATCTACGCGATTATTGTCCCGTTTTATTTTCTCCATAAAAATATATAAACCTTTATAATCCCCATTGATTACTAATTCGCAAAATCGTGTACGACTGGCATAGTTGCCCATATCTCGAGCAAGTTCATAAGCCAGATAATTGCGTAGTAATGATTTGTCACTATATGGAGCATGAAGGATCCAATCGTTTTCTTCCGGCATGCCCAGAATAGGCACATTCAAGTTTTCGCCTTCACTATCCTGAGTTTCCAGTGCATATTGTTTTTTAGGAAAATTTTGCGATGATGAGCCCCGGATCTCAATACTGATCTGTCCATCGTAACCATTGAAAGGATCACCCATATGGTTCATACCTGTCTCATTATTGATAATACCCATGTGAGCGATTATCCTGGGATCATTAACAATTTCTTCGTCATTTGTATCTATGATAACAATAGGGAGATTTGATTGTAAAAAAGAAAACGGCGCCTGGAACCAGGAGGGAGGATCACTATAAAACATCGAATTATCTGATATTCCGAATGTTAAAAAAAAATTACTGGACATATCTGAAGAATTTATTCCCACGTTATGAACCTGTATGGCTAACACATTGTCACCATCAGTTAATAAAGTATCTAATGCTATAGAGTCAATCACGAAGCTTTCTGGCTGACCTCCATTATATAAAGATGCTTCGTGATCGTAGCTGGTAACCTCATTAAAATCAACAAAAGTTCCTGGTTCTGGTAGATTATAGGAGCGTCCTATTTCATTGCCGTTTATATATGCTATAAAACCGTCGTCATAATCCGCGCTTAAAATAGCTGTAGAAAGTTTCGTTACATCAGTCACAAAAAAATCAGTTCTTAGGTAAACAGATATAGTTGTACTAATTATTGTACCATCATCACCATCAGAATATCCAAATCCTCCTGGTCCCTCATTCCAGATATTATCATCAAAGCTAATCGTGTTCCAACCTGAAGGCATTTCAGAAGTCGGAAGTACATACCTCCAATTATCATCAGCAAAAATAGCTGTTTCCCAATGATGCTGCGCATAGAGAATTTGCACAAAAAAAATAATTAGAATTGTATATCTAGTATTATGCCTATTCAATTATTTAATAATAAAGGTATCTAGTGTACCTTTTCCTTTAAGCTCAACATCTTTTCTTTCACTAAAAGTAAATGTATCTGGAATAGCTGCTTTCGTTTCTTCAGAACAATGCACTTCCATTTCTTTACCGGAGCTTTCTAATCTAGCAGCAATATTTACTGAGTCACCCCATATATCAAACTGACTTGTTGTTTCACCAGCAATGATTGGCCCAGTATGGACTCCGATCCTAATGTACCAAGGCTCATTTCCTAGTGCTTGGTGCTGATAATTAACGCCTTTTACGAAGTTTATCATCTCTTTCGCTGCTAAAACAGTTCGTTTGGCATGATCTGAATTAAGATCCGGTATTCCACCTACAGCCATATACGCGTCCCCAATAGTTTTGACCTTACGAATTGAAAATCGATCCATTATTTTATCAAAACCGCTGAAAAAAGAATCTAAAATTTCTATTAATTCTCCTGGCTGGAGTTGTTCGGTTTTTTTTGTAAATCCTACAAAATCTGAAAAGAGTATTGTCGCAGATGAATAATACTCACCAATTATTTTTTCTTTATCTGTGTTTATTATTTCTTCGTTATGATAGTTGATTACTGTTGATTCATAAACATCTATAAATTGATCGGCAAGCATACGAAGACCATCGAGTTTTGAATTCTCTAATGTTTTTGGTTCTTTATCAGATACACAAAAAGTACCTAGAGTATAACCTTTAGATGTTACTATAGGACTTCCTGCATAGAAGCGTGGCATATCAGGGTTGACTATAAATAACTCTTTGGTTCTATCATCCTTAGACAGGTCATTAATCATTAAAGTTTTCGAATTATTATTTAAAACATGGGAACATATCGTAATCTGTCTAGGAATCTCTTTATGCATAATATTTCCTGCTAGGGATTGACCATAACTAACCTTACAATATTGAGTGTCATCATCAATAATATTTATTGCTGCCTCATCACATTCTGTAAGGGTAGCAGCTAACTTAGGAAAACTTGAGAAACGCTTGTCTTTATCTATATTTTTTTCAACAAGTTTTAAGTTTTTAAGATCCTCGATTCTTTTTTCTTCATCTAACGGCATTTCGGCTGGTTTATATCCAGCGTCTAGTGCGCGTTTAACAAACTTTGCGCCAATAGCTTTTCTTAAAAACCTCATTATATAGTTATTATATTACTGTTTAGTCTATATAATAAAGAATGATAATAGGAATTAATTTGAGATTGGAATGTTTGCATTTTCATTCCACGATTTAAGATCTTCAGATGTGAATATCTTCCCGGTTTGAGTTACGGCAGTAAAAAACTGTTTAATATCGTCGCCATATGTTGTTCTACCTAATGATATAAATTTTTGAGTTTTTGAAATCTGAGTAACAAACTCAATATTCTTACCAAGCTGTTGAGGGTTTTTATTCTCAAGCTTATATATTTTTCCTAATGATGTAAGATAAGCAAAGCCGGTTATTCTAGGTGCTATTCCAAAGCTGTATGCGATTGAACCGACAATAGATTCACTATTATTAGAGTTTAAAGATTTCTCTATTTTCTCAATTAGCTCTTGGGAAATACTTTTGCCATCATTCCCTTTTGCTCCTCTGGGACCTGCTGGTCCTGTTGGCCCTGCCGGACCAGTCTCACCTTGAGAGCCTACCGATCCAATGGGAAGGCCTGCGCAGCCAAAAAGTAAAAAAATAGTTAATATTGAAACTTTTTTTATCATGCGCTTAGGTATCTTTTTATTTTTGCAATGAGATCATATCTAGATATGGTGATAGCTATAATACTGATTATTATGATACCATATATAAATTGATAAATTCTATCATCAAGATAAGAGTATGCTCTAAGATAGGCCAAGTACATTATAATTAAAAGCTCAGATGTTAAAGCGGCTACAAAAAATGTCATCGATTTTCTTAGGCTATTATTTTTTCTTTGGTTAATGAGGCCTAAAGAAAAAACCTGTGCGGAAAACATTTTGTATAGTTTTTGATCATCAGTAGCAATAGTTTTCAAATATTTCGCATACTCATCAGGCGTTTCAAACTGACTTATTCCTGCAAAAAATGTTGGGTTTATATCTTCCGCTTGTTCTTCATCTGGATTATCATTTACTTCTTTTGCTCCACGAACTCTTGGGATCAACACTCTGACTAAAAAATAGATAGTACCCATAGCTGCAGGGAAATAGATCATGATTAAAGAGAAGATAACCATGTCCAATTGCATTTTTGTAAAGTGAACTATGAAGAATACCATAAAAGCACCAAGAATAGATAAAAGCGTAAAGGCTTTTTGATCAGTGCGTTGTATTATAGTTTGCTCTCCAGCTAGTATTTGTAATAGAGCATCTAATTCTTTGTTATTGGCCATATTTTTTTAACTCCAAATTCCGCTGATTTTATTAATCAGTTCTATTTTATCCTAAAAATTTATCAAACTTTAATATTTATTAAAATTTTATAATACAGTTGAAACTATTGGAAAAATTTTTTACTTAGGCTATCTTCCGGCCCCCTTATTATTAAGAATAAAAATTAATGATCGCGGGGTGGAGCAGTCTGGTAGCTCGTTGGGCTCATAACCCAAAGGTCGGAGGTTCGAATCCTCCCCCCGCTACTTTAAAAACCCGTCTTTATGACGGGTTTTTTTTAGGAATAAATAAGTTATCTTATTTTGGATTAATTTAAATATGTTAGGTGTTGACTTGAGAAAAGAAAATTTTAGAAATATCGCAATTATTGCCCACGTTGACCATGGTAAAACTACGCTCGTTGATTGTCTACTGAAGCAGAGCGGTACGTTTCAGGATCACCAAGAGATTGAAGAAAGGGTCATGGACTCTATGGACCTTGAAAAAGAAAGAGGCATTACAATAACAGCAAAGAACACAGCGGTTAATTACAAAAATATAAAAATAAATATCATGGACACGCCAGGGCACGCAGACTTTGGTGGTGAGGTTGAGAGGAGTCTAAATCTTGTTGATGGTGCATTACTATTGGTTGATTCAAGTGAGGGACCTCTACCACAAACACGATTTGTATTAAAAAAAGCTTTAGAAAAGAATCTCCCGATAATTCTTATTATTAATAAGATAGATCGTTCTGATGCTAGGATTGAGGAGGTCATTAATGAGGTTTATGATTTATTTATTGACTTAGACGCAACCGAACAGCAAATAGAGTTTCCAATAATCTATACAAACGCAAAAAAAGGTATAGCTAACTATAGTTTAGATAAAGACTCCTCTAGCTTAGAGCCACTGTTTGAGACAATATTATCAGAGATTAAAGGTCCACTAGCTGATGATAGCAAGTCTACTCAGTTTTTAATAACTAGTCTTGATTATGATTCTTATGTTGGTCAGGTGGCAATCGGCACACTGACCAATGGAAAGCTCGAAATGAGTGAAGCTTATGCACTATGCAGCGAAAATAAGATTGAACACAATCAAAAATTCTCCGCACTCTACACGTTTGAAGGTCTAGAAAGGGTACAGGTAGATGAACTAGCGGCTGGAGATATTATTGCCGTGGCCGGCATTGATGGTATAACTATTGGAGATACTATTGCAGATAATGAAAAGCCAACACCTTTGCCTAGGATTAAAGTAGATGAGCCCACGGTCTCGATGCTCTTTTATGTAAATGACAGTCCGTTTGCTGGTAAAGAAGGTAAATATCTAACCACACGTCATATTAAGGAAAGATTGAATAAAGAAATTCTTTCTAATGTATCTATGCATGTGTTAGACACACAGCGTACAGATGTGTTTGAGGTTTGTGGCAGGGGTGAACTTCAGATGGCAATCCTGATTGAGACAATGCGTCGAGAAGGATATGAGCTTATGGTCTCAAAGCCGAAGGTGATTACTAAAGAAAAGAACGGCAAAATTTTGGAGCCTATGGAAAAAGTATTTCTGGATATCCCTGAAAATAAGGTAGGTACGATTACAGAAAAACTCTCTACAAGAAAAGGAAGGATGACAAATCTTCAGAATCATGGCAGCGGCAGAGTTAATATGGAGTTTTCTATTCCATCACGTGGTCTAATAGGTTTCCGTTCACAGTTTATGACAGAGACTCAAGGAGCAGGTATTATGAATAAACTGTTCGATGGTTACGCTCCATGGTTTGGTGCAATACCGCAGAGAAATAGTGGCGCCATAGTTGCGGATCGTCATGGTAATATAACCACGCATGCCTCTTTAGGTATGGTAGATCGTGGTGAATTATTTTTAGATGTTGGGATGGAAGTATACCCAGGCATGATACTTGGTGTAAGGAACAGGCCTGACGATTTGAATGTGAACATAACAAAAGAAAAAAAGCTTACAAATATGCGTGCCTCAGGATCTGATAATACAGTAACGCTTCGTCCTCCTAAGAGGTTATCCTTGGACCAGTCTATAGAGTTTATCGCGGAGGACGAACTAGTTGAAATAACCCCTGAGTCAATTAGGCTTAGAAAAATGGAACTTGATCAGAAAAAACGAATGGCCGCACGGAAAAAAGAAAAATACGCTGGTTAATAAAAAATGATATCCGGGAAACAAGTATTATGGGGAACTCTTGGGTGGGCTTTTGCTGGTCCAATTGGTGGCATTTTAGGCGTTATCTTTGCCGGTTCTAGTGATAAAAGTTATAAACAGGTTGCGCAGTCTCAGGCCGGAGACTTCATGGTCTCTCTTCTGGTTCTATTTGCAAAGGTAATGAAAGCAGATGGGAAGCTTCTTAAGTCTGAGCTAGATTATGTAAAAAGTTTTTTAAAACGTAACCTTAGTAGGCAGCAGTCTCAGGTATTTATTAAAATGTTTCAGGAAATCCTGAAACAGGAATATAGTACCGCAGAAGTATGTAAGCAGATCCAGAAGTCTATGGATCATCCTAGTCGCCTAGAGCTATTGCATGTGCTCTTTGGACTGTCAGCATCCGATGGGGAGATTCATCCTGAAGAGGTTAGAGTCATTCATACCATATCTGGATATATAAATATTAGTAATAAAGATTATGAGTCGATCAAAGCAATCTTTATAAAAGATATTGATAGCGCGTATAAAATTCTTGAGATTGATGCTTCCGCATCTGATGGTCAGGTAAAAAAAGCCTACAGAAAGATGGCAGTAAAATATCATCCAGACAAAGTCGCTCATCTGGGCAAAGAAATCCAAAAAACAGCAACAGAAAAATTTAAGGCCGTTAATGATGCCTATACTGAAATAAAAAAACAAAGAAATTTTAGATAGGCAGGTGTTTCATTGTACGAAGAGTTCTAGATTTCTGATATGAAAAACATTTATTATATTTTATTCCTATCTACATATTTATTTGGATGGGGAAATACTGGCCACAGGGTCATTGGTAAAGTCGCTGAGGATAGGTTGTCAAATAAAGCAAAGCGAGAGATAACAAAAATTATGGGACACCATGATCTAGCATATTTGAGCTTTTGGGGAGATGAAATAAGATCGGATCCAAAGTGGAAGCATGCAAATGAATGGCATTATGCCACTATACCTGATGGAGAAGACTATGCTAAAGGTAAACACAGAGGCGATATAATAGAAAAAATAAAAGAATTTTCAAAGGCTGCAGCATCTCCTACTACTGAATCCAAAAAAAAACAGGAAGCGTTAAAGTGGCTTGTCCATTTAATCGGAGACATGCATCAGCCGCTACATGTTGGGAATGGAAAAGATAGAGGTGCGAATAATGTAAAATTAAAATGGTTTAATGAGCCAACGAATCTTCACAGGGTTTGGGACGAAAAATTACTAGACTATCAGAACCTTAGTTATACTGAATATGCAAACTTTCTAAAATTAAAATTTGATGAGAATACTTGTAGGAAGTGGCTGGTGGGTGATCTGATATCATTTGCACACGAATCTAGAGACTACCGAAAGATTTGCTATGAGTTTGATGGAGATAACCTTGATTATAAATACACATTTAAAACTAGACCTCTTCTAGACATGCGTCTTATGCAGGCGGGGATAAGACTAGCCGCTTTGCTAAATAAAATATTTAAATAAATGATAAAAATATTTTTGCTACTTATAGTATTGACTGGATACTGTATAGCCGATGATTATTTTCAGCAGGATGTTGGTTATGATATTGAGGTCACCCTGAATGACACAGACCGTACTCTTACAGCATATGAAAAACTAACCTATAAAAATAATAGCAGCGACACACTGGATTTTATTTGGTTTCACCTTTGGCCAAATGCGTACAAGAGTGACTCAAGTGCGATGGCGAAACAGTTTATTCGACTGGGGAGTACTCGGTTTCTTTATACAAAAGAAAAAGACAGGGGATATATTGATAGTCTAGATTTTTCTGTTGATGGCGTAAGCGCAGAGTGGGAGTATCACAGTGAGTGGATAGATGTTGCAAAAGTATTTCTTCCGAAGCAGCTTTTTCCAGGAAAAATAATCACGATTGAGACTCCGTTTTTTGTAAAACTTCCAAAGGTCGTCTCAAGACTTGGTCACACCGGAAAACATTTTGAGATTACCCAGTGGTACCCCAAGCCTGCAGTATATGATAAAAATGGCTGGCACCTTATGCCGTATCTGAATATGGGCGAGTTCTACAGCGAGTTTGGTACGTTCGATGTGAAAATTACTCTTCCAGAAAACTATCGGATTATGGCCACTGGTGATATGGTAAGCGCAGAAAAGGAGCTAGCATGGCTAGACTCCCTTGCGGTGATTGGTGACTCGTTGAAAGATCTTACCAAAAAAGAATTAGGAAAGTATGCCAAAAAAAATAAGCCAAAGAAAAAGAAAAAAAAGAAGAAAGATAAGAATAAAGATTCGTTAAAGGTTGTACCTAACAAGACGGTACACTTTAGGCAAAAAAATGTGCACGACTTTGCCTGGTTTGCGGATCCCAACTGGATCGTACAAAAGGGTGATCTTTGGCTTGATGATTCTAGCAGGAAGGTTACTTTATGGAGCATGTACCTGCCAAAAAATGCTTGGTTATGGAGAAAGTCAATAGAGTATTTGCACGACTCTGGACTATGGTATAGTAGGTTTTATGGAGACTACCCCTATAATCATATCTCGGCTGTAGATGGCGACATGTCCGCCGGCGGTGGCATGGAATACCCCAATATAACGGTTATCTCAAGGTCTGGCTCAGAGGATCTTCTTGAGTATGTAATCATGCATGAGGTTGGCCATAACTGGTTCTACGGGATGCTTGGTTCTAACGAACGTGATCACGCGTGGATGGATGAGGGTCTCAATGAGTTTACAGGTATTCGTTATTGGGAAAAAAAGTATTCAGACAGAAATAACAGGTTTGTTTTCATTGATGCAATACAGAATAAATTAGGAATCGGGAAGAATGTGGACATGTCCTACTTTCAATACGCAGGATATTCTTCTGGTGCAACCAAAGATGATACGCAACCACTAAGTATTTCCTCCGATGAAAACTATTTCTACAGAAACTATGGACAGAACTATTCCAAGGTTGCTGTGATGATGAGATACCTGCAGCATTATCTTGGAGAAGAAAAAATTGATATTATCATGCAGGATTATTTTAACTCTTGGAAATTCAGACACCCCGGCCCAGAAGATTTCATTTCCTTTTTTAATAAACACCTAGATGAAAACATAGACTGGTTTTTCGATAATATGATTGACAGCACTACCTATATTAACTATGCGGTTTCGAAAAAAGGTGGCAACTATCAGCTTGAAAATTTGGGAACTTTTAATGCTGCTGTTGAGCTTGCTTTCTATGATAAAAATAATGATGAAATAAAGAGGGTATGGATGAGGCCAACAGAAAAAATATCTGTTTTAGATGCCCCAGATAATTGTAGTAAGGTTGTTATTGATCCTGATCAGTATATGCCGGACACAGACAGAACAAATAACACAACCAGAAGAGGACTAAAAACTCATATCATTTTTGATAAACCTCGGTATCATGATATAGATTTAAACATTCTCCCATGGCCGCCTACTTCGAATGCCTATGATGGAAACTCGAATGGACTTTACATTAGATACGGAGGAGGAGGCTTCGGCGGTAAGAGTGTTGAGACATGGGTTTTATATGGTGACAGGACTAAAAGATTAAATGGTATTTTATGGCTAAAAAAAGAAATAGATAACCTGTGGTCTTTTAGCTCAGGAAGATTCGAGTCATTAATTGAATCGCGTAGTGGCCACGACGGAATAAATTTTAAATTTAGTGGGAACAAAAGCAAGAGAGACCTAAAAAATTATGAGAATAAAAATATCCAAATTGATCTTTATTATCACAATATTAAATCTAATTTAGCCTTCAGTCCTGATCTTTATGATATAGGAGAGTTTGTTGTTTCTAAAATAGCAGTCAATAAATTTTGGGACCCAAATCTATTTAGTGAATTTAGCATTGGATCACAGCTACACTTTGGTTCGAATTTTGCTAAATTAAATCTCAGATCGGGTATTTATAAAATATTTTCGAGAAAAATTAAGACATTAATTAAAATAAACGCCGGTACATTTTTAGTGTCTAATAAGATTCCAAAACAGTATAGATATTATCTAAGCGGATCTATCGTGCCTGACTTTCAGAATTATGTTTGGGACAGGACCGAGGAAAATAGTCTTAGCATTATAAAAGGGTTTTACCATGGAGGTGGAATCAGGGGGATAAACATTGATGATCCATATGTATTTTCTAATGATAATATTTTTACGATGAGAGTCGATCAGACTGTACCAAAAATACCTGGTAAATTATTTTTTGATATAGCTTCAGGAAAAAGTCTGCCAGAAAAATATTATATGACTGGTGGTATTAAACTAGGTCCATTTATTATACCGCTTTATCAGAGTTGGGAACAGAAATATAAATTTCCTAATGACTTGGACTGGATAAAAGAAAGAATCAGGTTCGTCTGGTTCTTATCTAAGGAATCTTATTAAAACAACCTTCTTTTTTGAGGTTCTAATTCTGTATATATTTCAATCAAATGTTTGAAAAGAATTATAAAGAGAAGCCTAGGGATATCCTAAAAAGAAAGATGGACGCTGATAGACTATTAAAAAGAGTTGAAAAAGGCTTCCAAGTATTTCTAGAGTCTCCCTTTATTGAAAAAAAGTATTAATCTCTAGCCTAGTGAGATCAATACTAACGCTTTCCTCCTTTTGGTTTTTAATAAACTTTACATGGGCGCAGGTGGAATATCACACGATTAATGTTGGTGGTATTGGAGGAGAATCTAGAGAATACTATCTATACGCCCCCAATGAGGTTGACCTTAACACTCCTCTGATTTTTCTTTTCCATGGTTACTCTGGATCCGCTAGTGGAATCATGGACTACTCTGGGTTCAATGAGCTAGCTGAGCAGCATAATTTTATTGCCTGTTACCCTCAGGGAACGATCGACGATGATGGCAATTCTTTTTTTAATGTGGGATATTCTTTTCATACTTTTTCTGAGGTAGATGACGTACAATTTATTCGGGTACTTCGAGCACACATAATACAAGAGTATCACCTAACCACGTATAATACTTTCAGCACGGGTATGTCCAATGGAGGAGACATGAGCTATCTATTGGCCTGCCAGGCATCAGACATCATACAAGCTTTTGCTCCTGTAGCGGGATGCATGATGGAGTGGATATATGACAGCTGCAACCCTGAATACCCTAGACCCGTTTTTGAGATTCATGGTACAGATGATTATGTGACATGGTGGGAAGGTGACTATAATGACGCTGGAGGATGGGGTAACTATATCGGAGTGATGCCAACATTCAGTTTCTGGGCCACTGAAAATAGTTGTATGAATTTTGAGAGTGATGAACTTCCTAATTTAAATGAGTCTGATGGCAGCTATATAATTAGTGACAAATATACGGACGGACTAGGTGGGAATGAGGTCTGGCTTTATAAGGTGATTAATGGTGGACATGATTGGCCAGGTTCTTACGGGAATATGGACATAAACTCTAGCGAGGAAATAGTTAATTTTTTTGATCTGTTTAAGGTTCTCGCGACAATAGGAGACACTGACTTTAATGGTCAATCTAATATAACAGACTTACTATATATATCAGATCAGGTTATTGATCAGAGCACCTATAGCGTGATATCTGATATTAATGAAGATGGTATTGTTGATGAATTAGATCTTTCTCAGCTTGCACAATCAATTATTGGATATTGAACGTCTTAGAAATAATATGAGGAAAAAACAAAAACTAGGCAGTCTAT
>ERZ651768.2903-NODE-2903-length-11659-cov-15.746071_pt1 | contig 11659 bp, 13 predicted proteins | sample MGYA00514754_ERZ651768 | MGnify/ENA metagenome assembly ERZ651768 | reverse complement strand
CAGACAAACCTGAAACGATCCTGGATAAATTTCATAAAGAAGACTTCCCAAATTGCAATGTAGAAGAAAAAATGCTCATCATTGAAGCAGTGCTTGATCAAGCCATTCGTCCGGCTTTGACGAATGATGGAGGTGGGGTCGACGTATTGGGAATTGAGGGAAACGTGATAAATGTACACTATCAGGGGGCTTGCGGAACATGCCCAAGTTCTACTACAGGCACCTTAAGTTATATCGAGACCTTCCTTAAAGACACTCTACATCGCGACCTCACAGTTATAGCCCAGTAATAAAGAAGTACTACAAGTTTCAAATTGAAAAGCACAAAAAAAAGACTTCTTTAGTTTTACTCTTTCAAAAAATAACATTAAAAATTTACACGGTAATATTAAGAGTCCTTGATAAACTTTCCAATCTCTTTTCAAATCCATTTGTTGTCTATTTTTTTGGCTGATACGAGAAAATGAATTCAAGGGCGGATAATGGATCAGGGCAAACAGCGAACAACTCCAAAGTAGATGATTTGGCAAACTTGAGGTCAACCATATTCTGAAGGTTAGAAATTAAACCATCATAAAAATTATTTGTATTAACAAATACCAGTGGTTTTTCGGTGAGGCCAAGTTGCTTCATCGATAGAATCTCTATCACCTCTTCTAAGGTCCCAATTCCACCTGGAAGTGCGATAAAAGCGTCAGCACGTTCATCCATGACAGCCTTGCGTATACGCATCGTTTCTACAATTATCAATTCATCGGCTTTGCTGTACTCAAAATTCTTATCTTTGTCTCTAAAAAATTCTGGAATGACCCCTAGAACTCGACCACCTTTTTCATGAGTTGCACGAGCAATCGCACCCATCAAACCAATACTTGCACCCCCATAAACAAGGCCCAAACCTAATTGACCAATCCGATGGCCCAAATCTGTTGCTGTTTCAAAATATACATCGTCAATAGAATTACTAGACGAACAAAACACACAAATCGACTTGATCGAAACTCTTTCCTTATGTCCCACATTGACCCTTATAGTATTTATCCGAAACGTTCTGATTTTTGCGAAAGCGAACCAACAAACAAAATATTCATTATATATGTTTGGAAGAAAATTAAATAGTTTCTCGAAAGACAGACACCTTTCAACGAAAAGTTGCGAAGCTAAAAAAAACTCTTTATCCTACTGTCATCAGTTAATTCATTTTTTAACTCTGGAGGGTATTGTGCTAAAAAAATTTGTGCTTCCTTTCATGTTCTTAATTCTTGTCCTTCAAGTAAGCTGTTCTTTACATTCTGGTTCAACATACGACCGAGGAGAGATGGGTCAACCTCAAAGCTTTAGCAAAGGTGTCATTATTTCAGAACGCAATGTAAAAGTTAAAGGAACTGAGTCTGGGGTAGGCGTCGTTTCAGGAGCAGTCTTGGGAGGGTTAGGAGGCTCTATGGCAAGCGATGATAAAGTCATCAGCGCTATCGGAGCGATTGGTGGAGCAATTGTTGGGGGAATGGTTGGCGCGAAAGCGGAGGAACTAATTATGAGGGACAACGCTTCCGAGTTTATTATTCAACCGGATGTTGGCGATCCTTTTACCTTAATCCAGATCAATGACGAAAAGTTGAAAACTGGCGACCGAGTGCTGATTATTAACTCAGATAAAATCAGAGTCACCAAAGACAGCACTCAGATAAAATAAGTACCAGCTTTCAATCAGTGAAAAATATTCCCCCCGAAAAGGTCTTCCGCCTCTCCATGATCTTCAAGCGGGGCGTTTAAAATTTCCATAATTTCATCCGTACTAAATGTTTCACGAGTTACAGGATTTCTGAGATCAAAATATCGGTATCCCCTATAGGTCGGATAAAACTCCTCAATCGTAATACGTTTACAAACAGCCCCATTGGCCTCGACTTTAGATTGCCAGTTATTTAACAAAGATAGATCCGGACATTCCAAAACTATCGAAGATTTATTTTTAGTTATGACCATCAAATACCGTTCGCCGCCCGTCATATTGCCCCTAAACTTTCCTAGCTAATCTTTTTCGCCCGGCGAATAAAGTTTTTTGTATTCACTAATGGCGTAACGATCAGTCATCCCCGAAATATAGTCACAAATACGTCTTTGCAAAGAATCAGGACCCCCCTCTCGTTGTACTGATTCAGGCAAAAGTGCCGAGTTCGCCGTAAACGCCTTGAATAAACCCGTAAGACACATCTCTGATTTAAATTCCATGCGTTTTACTTTACGATGATTGTATAGGTTTTGATGAAGAAATTTTTTCAACTCTCCATTTTTTTTAGACATTAGAGCACTAAATCCCGCCATACGTTTTTTGGCGCACCTCACGTCATCAACACTTTGAATCTTATTCGCCTTTAAATTTTTCAAGGTGGTCTGCCTAAAATCAGTTATAAGGTTGTTTATGATTTGGCGAACGATTTGATATTTTTTAAGCTTAAAATCTAAATTTTTATACTTTTGATCCAGAGCCTTTTCATGTTCCCGCCAAAGTGCAAGTTTGCGGACTTGCTGCAAGTTGAGAAGTTCCGAGGTAATACCATCATCTAAATCGTGCGCGTTATATGCTATTCCATCTGCGCAATCTGCTACCTGAGCTTCCAATGATGGAAAGTTATAATCTCTTACTCCCATAATCGGGTTTTCAGGATCAGTGGAATGCTTACTGATGCCTTCTTGAAGTTCCCAAGTCAAGTTGAGTCCACTGAACTCGGGATATCTTTTTTCCAAGAGTCTTACCACTCTCAAACCCTGCTTATTGTGCTCAAATCCCCCGTGGTTTTTTAACAATCCATTAAGTATTTTTTGGCCTGTGTGCCCAAATGGCGGGTGTCCCAAATCATGAGACAATGCGATTGACTCTGCCAAATCCTCATTAAGCTGCATGGATTTACAGATAGATCGGGCAATCTGTGCCACTTCCATCGAATGAGTGAGCCGAGTACGATAGTAATCACCTTCATGGTAAACGAACACCTGTGTCTTGTATTCAAGCCTGCGAAATGCAGAGGAGTGTATCACGCGATCTCGATCCCTCTGAAATCGCGTTCGATAAGGGTGCTCTTTTTCTTTATGCTGACGGCCCTTGCTCTTACCACTTTTAACCGCATAAGAGGCCAAACTATTGTTCTCTAATTCTTCTATATCCTGACGTTTAACCAATTTTCCATATCCCATATTAATGGTCTCTACTAATCATCCGTTTGAGCAAGGGACACTAATCCCTTATCTTCCCAATCTACCACGCGACTAAATACTCATGAAAAATAGGCCTTCCAACCAAATAAATAACTTCCAAATAAAAAAAATCAAATAGTTACATAGTTAAAGAGATGATTTTTTTTAGGAAATTTTATAGGTAAAACAGATAAAAAAAATAGATTTTCCAGTGATTATGCATTATAAGTGTATGCTTAGGTATGGTTCAACTCGCCGAAAAAAATCCAAAAATATTCTCGTTAGGTTTCCACCAGACTGCGGATTTAAGTACCCTGTACCCCCAGTTAAGATACCAAGCGATTGAGAATGACTCAAGTGCTGGTTTTTTGGAATCAGATGCTTTTATGACAGGGGGTCAATCTAGGTTCGGTGTAAGCAGTACCTGTTTATTCGCTGAAGTCAGCATTTAGCAAAAAACTGTTTAGTTGATAATCCGACAAATCTTTACAATCGATTAAGCAAAATAAAGGATTACCTTAATATAAGTTTTCCTTTCAGTCTCACTTGATGTGGCTGATTTTGAGTAGCAACCTATTTTAAGAATTTTAAAATTCAAACCCTGTTCTTAACCACCAGTTAAGGGACAAATTAAGGAAACAATAAGAAATGAAGAAAAAGTACTTGATGGCGCCAGGCCCCACACCAGTAGCTGAACACGTTGCCCTGGAAATGGCACACCCGATGATACACCACCGTACTCCCCAATTTAGCAAAATATTCGCAGAAGCGGCAGAGGCGGCGAAGTACCTGTTTCAAACAAAACAAGAGGTCATGATATTGGCCTCAACTGGAACTGGAGGTATGGAAGGCTGCGTAACCAACTTGTTCTCTCCCAAGGACAAAGTACTTGTCATCAATGGTGGAAAATTCGGAGAACGCTGGGGAAAAATATCAGAGTCTTACGGACTCACCGTCGTGTGGCACAATGTAGAGTGGGGACAAGCGGCAGACGCTAAAGTAATAGAAAATATCCTGAAAGAGGACAAGGAAATTAAAGCGATTATGGTACAAGCCTCGGAAACATCCACAACCGTAGCTCACCCCATAGAGGAGTTATCTAAATTAACCCGTGATCGTGACGATATTTTGCTAATCGTAGATGGAATTACAGGGGTGGGAGTGTTCGACCTCCCCATGGATAAGTGGGGGATCGACGCCATGATCACTGGGTCGCAAAAAGCTCTTGCGCTCCCCCCGGGTCTGGCGCTAGTAGGTCTCAGTGAAAAAGCATGGAAATTTAATGATAGCGCATCTTGCCCTCGTTTCTATTTTGATTTTAAAAAAGAACGAAAAAATCTAGCCAATGATACTTCAGCTTATACGCCTGCCGTATCACTTGTAATTGGCCTTCGCCGCGTCCTCCTAGATATGAAAGAGGAAGGATTAGAATCTGTATACCGTCGTCACGATAGGTTGGCAAGAGCAACTAGAGCTGCAGCAAATGGATTAGGGCTTCAAATAGTTGCTCCGGATTCGCCTGCTGACAGTTCCACAGGAATCTTTCTTCCGGAAGAGATAGACGGTGGTAAGCTGTTTAAGTTTATTCGTGATGATATGGGTGTAACCCTTGCCGGCGGGCAGGACCAATGGAAAGGGAAAATAGTGCGAATCGCCCACCTGGGTTACATAGACAGTTTCGATATCATCATTGCTATTTCAGCATTAGAAATGGCACTAAAAAAAATGGGCCACGATGTGGTTTTGGGGAAAGGGGTCGCCGCCGCACAAGAAATTCTCCTTGAGGGTTATTGATTTTAAACACAGTTGAAGTCTGTTTTTTTATAAAACAGTCTAACGTAATTATCTTTATAAAAAATACCAAAATAACGGGAGTTATGGAATGAAAGTTCTTGTAGCAGATAATCTTTCAAGCTTGGGAGTCGATATACTCAAACAAGAGTCCGGCATTGATGTCGACGTCAACGTAGGTTTACCCAAAGAAGAACTGATAAAGATAATTTCTTCTTATGAGGGACTAATCGTCCGTAGCGCAACCAAGGTCACCCCTGAAGTGATTGAAGCGGCCACAAACCTTAAGGTTATAGGGCGAGCCGGTATCGGCGTTGACAATATTGATGTGGCCGCCGCAGGTAAAAAAGGAATCATTGTGATGAACACCCCTGAGGGTAATGTCATCACCACCGCAGAGCATACAATGGCACTCATGCTATCCATGTCACGTAATATTCCACAAGCGCGCTCTATGCTCAAAGATCAAAAAATCTGGGCTCCAAAAAAATTCATGGGCAAAGAGCTTCATTGTAAAACTTTAGGAATTGTCGGTCTGGGTAGAATTGGAACTATCGTTGCTGAACGTGCAAAAGGATTTCATATGAAAATTTTGGTTCACGATCCTTTTATATCCCAAGAACATGCAGAAAAAATTGGTGTAGAAGTCGTTGACCTTCCTGATCTTTTGAAACAATCGGACTATCTCTCCTTGCACACCCCATCACTTGATGGGAAACCTTTACTAAGCACTAAAGAGTTTAGTATGGCTAAGCCTGGAATTCGAATAGTTAACTGCGCCCGTGGTAACCTCATTGATGACGATGCACTTATCGAGGCGATCAAATCAAAACAAGTAGCGCAAGCTGCTCTTGACGTATATGCAAAGGAGCCATTATCTCCGGATAGCCCACTATTAACCCTCGATGAAATTATCTGTACCCCCCACCTAGGCGCATCAACCGAAGAAGCCCAGGAAAAAGTTGCAATCGCAGTTGCCGATCAGATTGTTGATTTCCTTAAACATGGGAATATCCGTAACGCGGTCAATATGCCATCAATTGATGCCGATACCCTGAGCAAAATTCAACCCTATTTGAAGCTAGGCGAGGACCTGGGAATTTTTATTTCCCAACTTTTAGATGAACCTCTAACTGGTGTGGAAGTTCAATACAATGGAGAAGTCGCCGAGCAGAGAATGGATCCTATTACAATATCTGTCTTAAAAGGTCTTCTCACACGCAATATTGAAGGCATCAATATGGTCAATGCCCCGTTTATTGCAAAAGATCGAGGAATCGAAGTCAAAGAATCGAAAAGCACTGAGGTACACGAGTACACAAGTACCATAACAGTTACCGCAAAAACCAGTGAAGGGAAGCGCAGTGTAACCGGTTCTGTCTTTGGAAAAGGAGACTCCAGGGTTGTCCAATTCAATGAGTTTCATTTTGAGGCTGTGCTTTCAAAACACATGCTTGTACTTACCAATATGGACGTTCCGGGAGTTATAGGAAAACTCGGAAGTGTTTTAGGAACCAACAACATTAATATTGCCGGATTCCATTTAGGTCGAATTAAAGAAGGGGATAAAGCAGTGGCTGTTATAAATATTGATTCACAACCCAATAGTGAAACGATACGGGAGCTACGCGAAGTTGAAGGAGTTTTAAATGTTAGTACGGTAGTCTTATAAAACCAAATCAACTAGACTCTTTTAATTAACAAAAAGAAACGCTGGGGAGTGAAAATAACACCCTCTCCTTGCTGTGCTCATTTCTTCATTTGTATTAGCTTCTAGTTATTTTATTTTCCGCTATCCTCTTGAACTGATCCTTCTGATGGATTTTCCGTGCTGTCCTTTATTTCTACTACTTCTTGCCCAAATACCTGGGCAATAATTTTGTTCGTCTCATCAAGGCCAAGTATATTATAAACCGCATTGGCTGACTTAAAATGGGGACTGGTAAATAAGCTGAGAACTTTTTTACTTGAATAACCAAGCATCATAAACTCATGAGCATAGTTCTCTGCAACGAGACGTAAGGTATCTTCATCTGCATCCTCGTCACCTGTGGGAGGGCCGGCATCAGGATCGATATCATCCTGCACCTCATATACATAAATAACATGGTAGCCAAATTCTGTCTTCACCGGCCCAACGACTTCTCCCTCATCAGCCGAGAAAGCAGCTACTTCAAACGGGCGTACCATCGCCCCCTTGCCAAACCAGCCAAGGTCCCCCCCTCTTTTCTTCGATGGGCACTCGCTAAACTCCTCTGCTAACTTAGAAAATTCCTCACCATCATCGATCTTCTTTTTTATTTCATCAGCTAATTCTTTGCTCCCAACCAAAATATGCCTAGCTTGCACCTTTTTAACTTTTCTTTCCTTGTTGGCCATTTAAAGTTTCCTATTCAACAATACAACTTTCAGTTTAGTGAAATAGATTCATTAAAGCATTTGCCTCAACAATCCAATTAGTTCAATTTATTAGCACAGCATTTTTTATATTTCTTCCCAGAGCCACAAGGGCAGGAATCATTTGGCTTTACCTTATCTTCGAACACCGGTGTTTTTGGACCAGACTTCAACAAATCCTCCCCCATTGATTTACCTTGCTTGTATCTTTTTTTAAAAATTTCAAAAAGGTTCGGGAAACTCTGATTGAGTCCCAACAGAATATCAGTCTCCTTGGCACCTAATTTACTATCCGCTTCGCTTCTCTTGTTCTCATCAAAATAATACGTATATGTAAAAATAGGTTTGAGATTTTTATCATCTAGCTCAAATGGGTAAAACACCAATTTTACATCACGATTATCAACTCGGGAATCCAGCTCGTAGCTGTCCTCGGCAAAATACTTTTCTTCCTCACACGAGAAGTTGAGATTCTCACTGTTCTGGGGAAAAAACTCCATATAGTTTACGTACCTCCCTGGCTCAAGAACAAGATAAGACTTAGGGTCTTTCTCTCCAAAGGCCTTTGCCTCCGCGTATCTCTGCTTAAACAGAACCAGGAGTTCACTGGGGAGATTTTTGACAAAACCTTTTATAATTTCTGACTGGACCTTAGTATATTTTTTTTGATTCGGTAACTGCCCCTGTGTCTTATCAAAATTGAGCAAAAAGGAGATCTGGTTGTTTGAATTATCCTGTTGAGAAAAGGATAGGGTGACATGCTGGCAATCACAAAACGGATTTGTACAGTAAAAATCTTCCAGGATATAGGTGTGCTCGTAGTCCTCTTCCTCAAACCTGTATGGAATGATCGAGTTTAGGCTTTCCTGCTCATTAATGACTCTATAGGACTCGATGGCGCCTCTCCTTAAATAAGATAATTTACCCGCATTGCGTTAGATTGTTTTAATCGATGTCACGGACGGCCCTGATCGTGTCTTTAGTAATATCTTCTTTATGGTTGATATTCCCATGACCATATCTGAAATAAAAAATACACGCCGTTCCGTGGGGGCGTTCATCGGAAGTCCACGTAGTAAATCCTCCTCCTGGAGAAAACGCTGAATCAATAAAAATTTCAAATCGATCCATATCCCGTATATGAATATCTTCATCGTACAAATCCTCAGCCTCCTCCAAGGTTGGCATCCGCCAATTGGTATAACCTGCAAATTTCTTGTTATTAAGCGACTTTATGTAGTCTTCTGCCATGAACCAATTGGACCATTTACTAGTATCCTGATAAGCATCCGTCTGGTTCCACATCAACTTGGTTTCTTTATCAGTAACTGTACCATCACCATTGTCACAAAACCGCTTTTCATCCGTCAATGTCGAACCTCCTTCAAATTCCATCTATTTGTCTCAATCAGTCAAAAATTTACATTGAATCACAAAAGGCCGTCCTCTTTAAGAATGTCCCTGACCAGTCGGCTTGCACCGCGAGACGTTCTATAAGCATCATCAAAAGTCGTAACTCCTCTTCGATATCCAAAGCGTACAGCCTGAATTTTATTTCTAACTTCACTCGTCCAACATAAAAAACTAAAACCGGGGGTAAAAATCTTATCCACAGGAACCTGTTGACCCATATGGTCTTTATTAGAATGTTTTTTGTCATACAGGCTTCTTGCTTCTGAGGTATTCGGCATACGCCAGTTGCTGTAACCTGCATATTTTTTTTTATTCAACTCTTCGGCGTAATCACGTACCTGAACCCAACTCATCCATTTGTTTGACAATTGATAAGTATCGTATTTCATCCACACCAAACCCTTGGAGGGTTCAATGACAATCCCATTTTCGCCCTCCTTGAATCTAGCCTGATCTAATGCAACCTCTTCAGTCATAGCTCTTCCTTTAGGACATACTCTCTGATCTTCATAACTTCAGTTTAAAATACTACTTTCTTAAAAAAGACTTTGAATCTGTAAATTATTTTTTAATTGCACGCACAGCTCGAACCCCATGACTACGCAATCCGTTCTGATGCCACTTGAAGTCCCCATTATAAAACTGGAACCGTATGACGAGAGCCTTGTCCGTTTTATGCAGTGTTTTCGTCCAGCATGTTTGCCCCGCCCCTGGAGGAAATTCAGGAGCTAGTAATACGGTATCACCATATTTATCTGTAACGGGGTTACCTGGGTCAAATATAGTTTGCACCTCTTTTCGAGTTGGCATTCTCCAATCGACAAAACCTGCATATTGATGTTGATTCAACCCCAATATATAGTTTTTTGCCTCCTGCCAACTAACCCACTTATCCAGCTCCAGATATGAGTCGCTCTCTTTCCACATGAGTTGCGTTTCATTATCGGTCACTGTTCCGTCACCGTTATTAACAAACCGAGGTTCTCCATCAACAGTTGCTGATTCTGATTTCAGTTGGCGGACTAACCGAACCGCGCTAGGAAACCCTTCGTTTTCCTTGGCCAACCAGTATTCGTAGGCCGATCTCAGGTCATAACCCATAGCCGCTTTAGCGCCTCGAGTTTCACTAGTCCAAGTAGAAAACCCGCACCCGGAAGGAAAAACCGGATTGAGATGAACTTCTCCCCCTTCAACATCCGTGTTTGTATGTTCTTCATCAAAAAGAAATTTAGCCTCCGATGCGGTGGGTACCCTCCAGTTGGAATATCCAGCAAATTTTTTCTCATTCATCTCCTTGGCATAGCTTTGACTTTCATGCCAAGTGACAAGGCGACCCAGCTCAATCCAAGTATCATTTTTAAACCACATAATTTTATTAGCCAAATCGGAAACAGTACCGTCTCCATTATCAATGAAATCTACCTTCTTAATTGTTTTCTCGTTCATTTTATTAGCGTCGTTAAAGTCTCACTATTTTCTTTTGGCACGAGTGGCAAATCTCTGAACTAGCGCTTTACGGCAAGACCTCACCGCACCGAAACTATACTCGTCAACAAAAACTTCTTTTCCCTCTGAATAGTCGAAACGGGGCCTGCGGGTAGACGTATCGCCTCCTAACCACTCGACCTTGAATGCACCCTCCGGGAAAATAGGGTCGATATGTAATATCACTTCCCCCTTCCCTGGGTTATTATGCGTTTCATCGTACAAAGTTTTAGCCTCTTCAAATAATGGCATGCGCCAGTCATCAAACCCGCCAATTTTACGCATGTTTTTTCTATCGTTGTATTCGTTTGACTCATGCCAGTTGAAAAATTTGCCCTTGTCCTGCCAAGAATCTTTTTTCAGCCAAAAAATCCCGGTTTTTGTATCGTGAACAACATGCGGTCCTTTTTCTACAAAACGTTTTGGCCCCTCATCCACTTTAACCGGAGTGTCATTTTTTGTTTTCTGGATTTCTTCACCCATAAAGTTCCTCTTTCACTGATATTATTTTTCAGTCGCCGGTGTAACCAATCTCAACATTCCCCTCGTCAACCTCGACAATCACGGGAACAATGTATTTTCCGTCGGTATACTCAAGTAATTTTTCCAACCCATGTGCGTTCGTATCCACATTAACGTATACAAACGCACGATTCATTTTTTTGAAATCGTCACGCGCCTTGCGGGTATGAGGACAGTCTTCTTTTCCAAAAATCATGTAATGCGACATTTCTGTGTCATAACCTCTAGCTAAAAGCTATTGAACCATGTGGCTAGGAGGCTCAGCGTTGGAACTTGTGAGTGTCTTTTCGCCACTCCGGTTCATAGTCCTCGGTCTCCCCAGCATCCCGGACAAGACGAACATGAGAATACTCATTGTCCTTATGTTGCCACATTTCATTACCTGTCACATAACTGAATAACTCAGCATACTGGTGGTAATCAGGTTTTTCCAAATATGTCCAAGTGTTATGCCCTCCACCTTCGGCAAAAAGATCATCAATATGAATTTCAGCGCCATCTTTATCTATATTGCTTTTGGTAAAAGAAAACATCGACTTGGCCTCCTCGGTACTGCATAAACGCCAGTCATCAAACCCTGCAAATTGCTTCTCATTAAAATCCTCACAGTAATCTTGGGCTTCAAACCAGTTAATTCCGTACTTGAATTCTGCATAAGAATCTGACTGGGCCCACATCAGCTTGTTCCGCGTATCACTGATAGTACCGTCCCCATTATCAACAAACGACGGAACCTCTTCCTCGATTAACTCATCTTCGTCTTTCTCATCTTCTTCATCATCCCACTCTTCCTCGCCGAGCCACTCGGTGTGAAGCTCTTCCTCACCTTGGTCAGAGCTGTCCCCAACTCCTTCTT
>ERZ651768.2900-NODE-2900-length-11669-cov-18.807540_pt1 | contig 11669 bp, 15 predicted proteins | sample MGYA00514754_ERZ651768 | MGnify/ENA metagenome assembly ERZ651768 | reverse complement strand
CTTGGCCTAGACAACAGATCATTGAGGCGGCTAAACACGCTAAAACCATCTTGGTTCCTGAATTTAATCAGGCGGGCTGGTTGCATAAGGACATATGTACCACTTTGTACGGACACTGTTCTGCAACTATTTATAATGGTCCCAGAGTTTTTGGAGGGATGACGATGCCCACTGAACTGATACTTGATTGGCTTAAGGAGATTAGGGAAAAAAGCACATCTGGTAGTTTCTTTGTTCCTGAAAAGAGTTTAGTTTAAGGCATTGAGAGGTAGCCCGTGACATAATGTAGTGGCTGATAATTAGAAACTACGATTTCGCTTGAAATCGTACAAAGATATATGAACTTTAGTAATTTAATTTTACAGGAGTAAATCATGTCCTTCGAAACAGTAAAGCCTGCCCCGGGTTATCTGGAGCATCTTCCGGTTGAGTATCAAGACCTAATCAAACATGGTCAGTACGGCAAGAAGAAAAAAGTAAGTGATATGGGAAAATTCAAGGAATTAATTGAAGAGCATCCCATGTGTGCAGGTTGTGCAATGACTCTATTTATCAGGCTGGTATTTCTTGCACTGCCCAAACCTGAACACACCATATTCGTTGGAACAGCGGGCTGTGGTCGGTTGGCCATATCGCAGGGAAATGTCCCATTTATTTATGGTAATTATGGAGACACCAACGCAGTGGCTTCGGGATTGAAACGTGGTCTGGAGCTTAGGTTTCCGGAGCAAGAGAAAGACGTAATCGTCATGTGTGGTGATGGTGGCCTAGTCGATATTGGGTTCCAGGGTCTCATGCACAGTTGGTTTCGTCATGAAAAATTTTCCACCTTCATGCTTGATAATGAAATTTATGGAAACACCGGAGGCCAGGAAAGCGGCATGACTGCAAAGGGACTAGTTGCAAAGATGTCTCCCCGCGGCAAAGTAGATGACAAAATGGATATGTTGGGATTGGCAAAGGTAGCCAAGTTGGATTACGTTGCTAGAATCGTTCCCACCAATCCTGCACGAGTTGTTCGAACCGCACGACGCGCTATTTTAGTTGCCCGCGAATTTGGTTCAACCTATGTTCAGGCTTATACGTCCTGCAACATTGAGTATTCGATTCCAACTCCGGATGTTATGCAAGATGCATTTGATAAGGAAAAGAAAGAGTACGGTTTCGAAGAACATATTTCAGATCGTGCTAAAGCGTACCTGGATGACATTGAGAAAAAAGAAAAAGCAGCTGCCAAAGCTGCTAAAGCAGCGAAGAAATAATTAAGGAGAAAAAATCATGGCAGTAAAACGTTATAACGTCCGCATGGCGGGACTCGGAGGTCAGGGTGTTGTTACCGCCTCGCATATATTGAGTAATGGTGTTGTTATCTCAGGAGGTCACAGTTCTCTCGTACCATTTTTTGGATCAGAGAAACGTAATGCACCAGTAGAAAGTTATGTTCGGATTTCGGCCGATGTGATTTATGAAATCGGTGAGATCATCTATCCAAACATTATCATGATTTTTCATCCATCTGTTATCACCCTAGGAAAATCCTACACCATGCCATTTTACACAGGGCTGAAAGAAGGAGGGATTTGCGTTATCAACACTGGTAGTCCAATTCCTTTTACTGCTGATGAGCAAAAGGGATTGGATGTTAATGATACCAAGGTCTACAATGTACCTTGTACGGAAATAGCGAATAAGGTTGCTAAAACTGAATTAGCTACAAATATGGGTATGTGTGGGGCGATTGCAGCAGTGCTTGGAATGCCAGACCTAGTTTCTCTCGGAGGCTCTGTTAAGGACCGCTTTATCGGAAAAGGAATCGTGGTTTCCGGTGGAACAGCCGCGTTAGACAGTGCGATTGAGAAAAAATTTGCCAAGAAAGCCAAACTTCTCGAAGCAAATATGAGAACTTTGTATGCTACCTATAAGTACGTGATGGAGCAAGGTTGGGGTCATCCAGATGCAGAACTTGTCGATGAAGAAGAACTTGTTGCCAATGCCTGTGGGACAGTTAACGTTTAATATTTTTTACCGGAGACACTATGTACTACGTAGCAGATGTAGATAAAGATATATGCTCAGAGAAAGCCTGTTCACTCTGTACTACCTATTGCCCAGAATCAAATTGCATCAATTACAGTGAATTAGACAAGTCTGCTTATGTGTCTGTAGACAGATGTAAGGCATGTGAGATTTGTGTATATATATGCGACGATATAGCAAAAAATAATGCCATCAAGATGAAATGGGTTGAGAATCTTGAAGAAAAATTCGTGATAAAGAGGACAGGTATCGTTTTACGATAATCTCGTTTTTTTGTTATTTAAAATAGGTATTTGGGCGCCATCAAGCTCAAGTACCTTTTTTATTTTATTTAATCTTTTACCAGAAATAAAATTCCCATCATGGAACAAACTTTTGCCATCATCAAACCAGATGCAGTTGAACGCAACCTGATTGGAAAAATTTTAGAAAGAATCGAGGCTGAAGGGTTTCGTATTACCTCGATGAAACGAGTCCTCTTAACCATACCCATCGCTGAAGGCTTTTACCACGTTCATAAAGAACGACCTTTTTTCAAAGACTTGACAAAGTCAATGTGTGGAGGTCCTGTTATATTACTGGTGCTTGAAAAGGAAGGTGCTATTAAAGCATGGCGTAAACTGATGGGAGCCACAAATCCGGCAGAAGCTGATGAAGGAACTATTAGAAAGGAATTTGCTGTTAATTTAGAAAAAAATTCGGTCCACGGGTCAGACGCACCAGAAACAGCAGCTTTTGAAATTTCCTATTTTTTTAGTCAAACAGAAATCATATCTTGATTTTTTTAAATTGTTAGAGAAAATTCTCCAATGCGTATTGCAAAAATACTCACAATTGTTTTTTTTGCGGTAGTTCTTTTTCTACCAAGAATGATCAACGCAGCTCCCACCAATTCCGGATATAATTATCAGCTATACAAAAATTATGAAAATTTTGGTATTCTTATCTTCCCTAAGGATCAAATATTTACAGAATTAGATGAGTACATCCAACAAACAGGATTCAGCCCTGTAGAATCTGGGAAAGCTGTAATGAGATTCGGACCTAACAATGAAAACCAAACCTATTTGATGCCTGAATCGGTTCAGAAAAAATACTCAATGGACCGGTTTATTGTTCTTCAAGTTCTTGCACATCAAAACATGGTAGTTGGTATATTTGATCCGGAATGGGGACTGACGCTTCCAAGCCCTATTCATAGATTAGATGAAATAAAAGAAAATATTCCAAAAACATTAAACCTGTTTAGAAAACACCTCAAAAAGAGGGAAACCCGGAGGCACACACCGGGGAACCTTAAAATAATGAGACTTTCGGCGAACAATGCTGTTACCATGCCAATGAAGTCCCGATTTATGAGTAGACCGCATTAAGAGAAATTTTTATGCCCTTTTACGACTATCAATGTGAAAAATGCAAGGATACCTTCGAGGTTCTTCAAAAGGTATCCGATGAACCTCTCACTAAATGCGAAAAGTGCGAAGGTCCCCTACAAAAAGTTATGAATAACATGACATTCCATTTATATGGACCTGGGTTTCACTCAACTGATAATAAACGGAAATATTTAAAATAATTTCATTCTTCTACATAGTTATCCCTGCCTCATGATATTTATTACACGAAAACATCATTTTTGCGCCAGTCACAGGCTATATAACCCGGATTTTTCTGATGAAAAAAATGAGGCCACATTTGGCTTATGCAACAATCCTAATGGACACGGACATAATTATAACCTTGAAGTTACGTTATCCGGAGAAGTATGCGAAGACACGGGAATGGTATTTGATTTAAAAGAGTTAAAAAAATTAACCACACAAGAAGTTCTCAATAAGGTAGACCATAAAAACTTAAATGTAGATGTTGATTTTTTAAAGGGTATTATTCCAACAGCAGAAAATTTGGCAATTAAGTTTTGGGAAGTTCTCGAACCTAAGATTACAAAGGGCCGTCTATACGAAATTAAACTTTACGAATCCGAGCGTAATTACGTTGTCTATAGAGGGGGTGTCTGTGAACCTACCATCTAAAGCCACTGGGCTTCAATCATTAGTTGAACGGATTTTACATGCCGTTGGCGAAGATCCCAAACGGGAAGGGTTGCTTAAAACCCCCGAAAGAGTAGAAAAATCGTTAAAATTCTTGACCAGTGGCTACGATATAGACGTCGAAAAATTAGTAAACGATGCCCTCTACAGTGAAAATTATAACGAGATGGTTATCGTTAAGGATATAGATGTCTACAGTCTTTGCGAGCACCATATGCTTCCTTTTTTCGGGAAATGTCATGTAGCCTACCTTCCCCAAGGCAAAATAATAGGGCTAAGCAAAGTTCCCCGTCTGATAGATGCATACAGCAGACGCTTACAGGTTCAGGAGCGCTTGACCACCGAAATCGCCCAATGTATACAAAGTATTGTAAAACCAGCAGGAGTAGCTGTTGTTATCGATGCACTGCACCTTTGCATGTCTATGCGCGGAGTTCAAAAACAAAACTCCTACACAACCACTAGCTCCATGCTTGGGTGTTTTAAGGATGATGCACGAACCCGCAGTGAATTCCTCAGTCTTTTAGCACCATCCCGAAACTCCAATTAAAACCAACCTAACTAACTATTTTTAAACTATTTAACTAGAGATCTCCTGAGTTTGACAAGACAAAACGAGCAGGGATATAATAGCTCCTTTAAACCCTGACAAGGACACCGCACCTCTCTTGAACCAAATCGTCAACAAAGAGCTTCTTCTCGAAAATCTTGCTCACATTCCAGAAATTTTTGGTGCTCAGGACATCAATCTCAAGCAAATTGAAAAAAAATTTAGTGTCCGTATTACGACTCGAGAAAACCAAATCAAAATAAAAGGTGACTTCGATTCGATTAATGCGGTTGACATCCTTTTAACTCAATTAGAAGATCTTTTAGTTTCAGGTTATAAGCTCAAGAATGACGACATAAAGTTTGCAACCCGCCTAGTAGCAGAAGACAAGACAGTAAGTTTAAAAACTATTTTTTCTGAGAGAATAACTGTATCTCCTAAGAAGGGATTCATTACTCCAAAAAGTCCAACCCAGAGGGAATTTATTCAATCAGTAAAGCAAGCAGATATTGTCTTAGCGATTGGACCAGCGGGGACAGGAAAAACATATTTAGCTGTAGCGCTGGCAGTAGAGGGGCTACTCAAACGTCAATTTCAGAAGATTATTTTAGCTCGTCCGGCGGTTGAGGCAGGAGAGAAGCTCGGCTTTTTACCAGGAGATATCTCAGAAAAAATTAACCCTTACTTCATGCCACTTTACGACGCTCTTGACGATGCCTTGGAACCTGGCAAAGTGAGAGAACTCATGGAAGATGGAATCATCGAAATCGCGCCTCTAGCTTATATGCGCGGACGCACCCTCAATGACTCCTTTGTAATTCTTGATGAGGCACAAAATTCTACCAAAGAACAAATGAAAATGTTTCTCACTAGACTTGGCTTCAACTCTAAAATGGTAATCACCGGCGATATCACACAAATTGACCTAGATCACTCAAAAAACTCAGGCTTGATTCAAGCTCAAACCCTTCTCAAAAATATTAATGGTATCAACTTCGTCAACTTCAGCGAAAAAGATGTTGTAAGGCACGACTTAGTTAAACATATTATTAAAGCCTACAGCCAAAATGGATTTAAGGCTGATTAAATAAAAAATGTCAACTTGATGCCAGTTTTTATAAATGATGAGCAAAGAGAGCATTCTATTGACTGCGTGTTACTCGAAAGCCAAGGGGAGAGTATTTTGCTTTTTTTGGGATGCGAAAACCAAGAACTAAGCGTTCTCTTAGCTAATGATAGAAAAATACGCACACTCAACAAACAATATCGAGGACAAGATCGAGCCACGGATGTACTTTCTTTTTCTCAAAATGAAGAAGAAGAAAATAAGCCAAATTCTCCCCTAATGGGTGACGTAGTGATATCTACAGAGACGGCTAAAAGACAGGCCGCTGAGCACGGATTAACTTTAGAAGAAGAAATCGTGCTTTTACTCATTCACGGGATTCTGCATCTTCTCGGGTTCGACCATGAACGATCTGACGAAGAGTCGTGCCATATGAAGCAAAAAACTCGAGAGTTATTTGACTGGATATTCCCCAACAAGAAACCCGAAGAGTCATGTAATTTGTATTCAGACTAACCGTAGACCTTTAACTTATGAAAAAAATTTGGGCGCCCTGGCGCATGGAATACATTACCCAAGATAAATCAGGTGAATGCATTTTCTGTTCCCTTCCAAAATCTGAAGATGATAAAAAAAATTTTATTCTTTTTAGAGGGAAGCACTGTTTTGTCATCATGAATATCTTTCCATACAACACTGGACACCTTATGGTATCGCCATACCGTCATTTAGCCTGCATCACAAAACTTGACAGCGAAGAGTCTTTGGAAGTCACTGAACTCACGAAAAACTGTATTCAAATTCTTCGTAATGCAAACACCCCCGATGGTTTTAATGTGGGGTTCAATTTAGGGAAAAGCGCTGGAGCAGGTTACGACGAACATATTCACAATCATATCGTTCCAAGGTGGACGGGAGACACTAATTTTATGCCAGTACTCGCAGAGACCAGAGTTATCCCGGAACATTTGAAAAAAACTTATGAGAGGTTAGTTCCTAATTTTAAAAAGATTCGTCTTTAAATCATTTCTCATGAATAACGCCGCTCAAAATATTATAAAATTAGAGGAAGAAACTCCGATGATGCAGCAGTATATAACCATCAAGAAGGAGCATCCGGATTCTATTCTTTTTTTTCGCATGGGTGATTTCTATGAAATGTTTAATGAAGATGCCAAGGTTGCCTCGCGTGTTTTAGAAATTGCTCTTACCTCTAGAAACAAAAATAAAACCAACCCAACCCCCATGTGTGGCATTCCTCATCACTCCTCCAAATCTTATATCGCCAAGCTCATCAAATCGGGCAAAAAAGTCGCTATTTGTGAACAAACAGAAGATCCAAAACTCACAAAGGGTTTAGTCAAGCGCGAGGTGGTAAGGGTGGTAACACCGGGGACGATCCTGGATGACAATCTACTCGACCCCAAACAAAATCATTTTCTCATTTCACTCCATTCAAATGCTAAAGGTTGGGGGTTTGCAGCTCTAGATATAACAACTGGACTCTTTAAGGTAACAGAGTTTCACGGTGATAATAGAGAGTCATTGTTGCAAGATGAGATAGAAAAATTTGACCCTAAAGAAATTATCATATCTGAAACTTTAGTGGATGAATGTAATAAACCAAAATGGTTGGAAGACCGAGAGAGTAGTTTACAACCTTGTGAAGAATCGACTTTTTCATACAAAGACTCCTACCGACTATTAATTGAACATTTTAAAACAGGTTCCCTCGAGGGATTCGGTTGCGAAAATATGAAACTTGCCATTTCTTCCGCTGGAGCTCTTATTCAATACCTATATAAAACACAAAAGTCTACCCCTGAACACATCAGCGCGATCAGTGTTTTTAATATTCACAATTATATGCTCATGGACCAGGCAACCATAAGGAGCTTAGAACTAGTAGAGTCAAGTGAAGGAGGTCGAAAAAATTCTTTATTAGACTTACTTGATTCCTCACAAACAGCTATGGGAGCTCGGCGTATTAGAGAATGGATTCTAAAACCGAATATTGATATCCATTTAATCAAAGAAAGACTTGATCAGGTAGATTTTTTTAAAAATGATTTGTTATTGAGACAAGCTATTCGAGATCAACTCAAATCAATACATGATTTGGAAAGACTGCTTGGGCGTATTTCTCTTTCTGTTTGTAACGCGCGCGACATTATTGCACTTAAAATCTCACTTTCAACTTTACCTCATCTATTAAAACTTCTAAATCAAAGTAAGAACACTTCTTTAAATACGTTTAAATCTGAATGGGACAACCTTAAAAGTGTACACGAACTTATTGATAAAAAAATCATCGATGACCCACCCTTTAGCCTTAAAGAAGGAAACTGTATTAAAACTGGATGTGACCCAGAATTAGATCGACTCAAAGCAATCGCACGCGATGGAAAAAACTGGATTGCCCAACTAGAGGCAAAAGAAAAAGAGCGCACAGGTATTTCGTTTTTAAAAGTAGGGTTCAATAAAATCTATGGGTACTATATTGAAATAACTAAAAAAAATCTAGATCGCATCCCAGCAGACTACATCCGAAAACAGTCACTTGTTAACGCAGAGCGTTTTATTTCCCAAGAACTAAAGGAATTTGAAGTAGAGATCACCGGGGCTCAAGAAAAAGCAATAGAACTGGAACACAAAATTTTTCAACAGACCCGCGAGGAAGTAGCAGCCTATGGATTGAAAATTCAAAAAATGGCGCTTGTTATCGCCGACCTTGATGCAATAACGTCCCTCGCCGAAGTTGCTCATAACTATAACTACTCAAAACCAGAAATCTCTGAAGGAACCGACCTTACAATTAAAAACGGTCGACATCCACTAATAGAACGCATCATTCCTGAAAATCAATTTATTGCCAATGATACTCGACTCAATAGCACGGATGATCAAATAATGATTATCACCGGTCCCAACATGGCTGGCAAGTCCACATATCTGCGACAAGTATCATTAATCACTCTAATGGCACAGATTGGAAGTTTCATACCCGCTGATTCAGCTCATATAAGTATCGTTGATAGAATTTTCTCCCGTGTAGGCGCGCAAGATCATCTTCAAAAAGGCATGTCTACGTTCATGGTAGAAATGAATGAAACCGCTAATATTTTAAATAATGCCACAGAGAGAAGTCTTATTATTCTGGATGAAATTGGTAGAGGCACCAGCACTTTTGATGGTATAAGCATCGCATGGTCCATCGTTGAATACTTGCATGGTGACAGTGCAAAAGGAGGACCTAAAACTTTATTTGCGACGCACTATCACGAACTCACCGACTTAGCTTTAGTTTTAAAAGGAGTAAAGAACTTTAACGTACAAGTAAAAGAATGGAATGACGAAATAATTTTTCTACGAAAAATCATTGAGGGAGGAGCTGATAAAAGCTACGGAATACAAGTCGCAAGATTAGCTGGCCTGCCAGAAAAAGTACTCACCCGTGCTCGCGAGGTTTTATTCAATCTGGAAAAGAGCGAATTCGACGACGTCGGAGTCCCCAAAATAGCTCACTCGGAAGAAGAATCAATCGAACCTCAAGCTAAGCAACTCGGTCTTTTTTTAGAAAAAGCTCATCCTGCAATTAAACAACTGGAAACTATCGAACCTGACAATCTATCGCCTAGGCAAGCCATGGAAACATTGTACCTCCTTAAAAACCTGATAGAGAAAACCACAAAATGAATATACTTGTAACTGGTGGGGCAGGGTTTATCGGGTCGCATGTGGTCGACGCTTATATTAATGATAACCACAATGTTGTCATTGTAGATGATATGTCAAGAGGGCGAAAAGAATTTATAAATCCAAGAGCTACCTTTCATCAAATATCAATTTCTGATCCGCAGCTGGCTAATATCATTCAGAAGGAAAGTATTAAGGTAATCAGTCATCATGCCGCCCAAATTTCAGTCAGTGATTCAGTTAAAAACCCAGTAAAAGACGCAGAATCAAACATCATTGGCACTTTACAGTTACTACAAAACGCCGTAGAATGTGGCGTTGATAAGTTTATATTTGCATCAACCGGTGGAGCAATTTATGGGGAACAGGATTATTTCCCAGCTAGAGAAGACCACCCCCAAAAACCGACTAGCCCATATGGACTTTCGAAGTTAAGCGTAGAAGGGTATCTCAAATTTTATAAAGAGCAATACGGACTTAAGTCTATAATTTTTCGCTATGGCAATGTTTTTGGCCCTCGCCAAAACCCTAACGGTGAAGCCGGTGTTGTAGCAATTTTTAACAATCGGTTGTTAAAAGGGCAAGCACCGATAATTAACGGTGATGGAGAACAAACAAGAGATTATATTTTTGTAAGAGATGTTGTAAACGCTAATTTATTAGCCTTAAAACTGAACGGTTCAGACACATTTAATGTTGGGACCGGCCAAGAAACATCGGTTAATGAATTAACTCATTTGATATTAGAGGTTGCAGAATCTAATATCGACGTTCAAACCTCGAAAAAAAATAATTTTGAGCAACGTAGAAGTTGTCTCGATTATAAAAAGTTAAAGGGGTCTCTTAACTGGTCTCCTAAAGTTTCGCTAAAAGAAGGGCTCTCTGAAACTTTTATTTTTTTTAAAAACAATGGCATCTAAACACAAAAGCCTGGCTTTATTGACAGTTATGACGGTTTTGCTTCTCATGAATGAGTTAACAGTAGAAGCTGCACCCTCTCTCGTAAATATTGGTGTAGGAACAAATGGGAAAACAGTCGTGATAAACGCACGGTTGGTCGAAGGATTCACTGAGGATATTGAAGAGGCCGTCGAGGATGGAATCCCCATAACTTTTACATTCGAGGCTGAACTCCGACAGGCAAATTCTTTATGGAATGACACCCTAATAAGTAGCAACACAATCAAGCACGTAATTAAATATGACTCGTTAAAGCGGGTGTATCGCTTTACAGAACTTGGAAAAGGTGTAAAGCGAAAAATCGCCACACGCAACAAACAAAAATCTCAAAAAATGATGCTCACATTAAGTAATATCCCCATAGCTTCTACCAGACGATTAGTTTCTAGCGAAAAATATTATGTTCGCATTAAAGCAAACCTAGAAACGGATAGTTTTTGGTTCCCCTTCAACGAACTTCTCTTCTTTCTTCCATTCAATAATTTCAACTCCGCATGGGCAGAGTCGTCACCACTTTCCATTGATCCCGATTTAGATTTTGCAAAGACAGCAAGAAACAATAAAATGGGACGCAAAAATAAAAGAAATTTTGAGGGAACAAACCATGTCGTCCGATCCTTCAACAAGTAGACATTTTTTCACGCCTGTAAATACCCATTAAATAAAGACATGCAGACCGCCAAAATATCAACCTACCAATTTGCGCAGATTTGTGTCAAATGCCTTCGATGCCAACTTCAATTTATCACGATTGACACGGGCATACTCTTTTAGTTTCAATGTGTTAAGACCTCTCCACTTTAGTTATAGAACCATTATGTCGATAAGTGAAGTATGTCTAAAACAACAAAGCCTCAAGACCCAAGACAATTTCTAACACCAATGGACGAAGAACATTTCTACAAAAACCGCAGATCAGCCATTGACTATTATGGGGAAGATTATATGGATAAACTCCTCAAGGTCACTGGGGGTAGAGTTCTTCATGATTATATTGCGCCTCGTTTCACCCTTGCTAAAAGACATAGAAGATAGTGAAATAACAACTTTAAATTCTCCCTTTGCTTTCATCAAATGAAAATCCAGTGCCCGTTTAAATAGAATTGGGAACCGTGTTTTTATTTTCTTATTAAATACAGCCCACCAAAAACCGAAAGCTAACAAGAGGAGGATTCCACCCAATGTGATTAGTGAGCTTATATGTCATCCATGTTTCTGTTTTTACCAATGTTCATAGCCAAGTAGTTGAGGATTTTTGAAATGTAATCCATCATCATGTTCTCTCTCCCTCGTGTTGGCATTGCCGTTG
>ERZ651768.2899-NODE-2899-length-11671-cov-2.516215_pt1 | contig 11671 bp, 11 predicted proteins | sample MGYA00514754_ERZ651768 | MGnify/ENA metagenome assembly ERZ651768 | reverse complement strand
GCGCCGGTGAGGATGATGGCGCCCACGCCGTCGTCCTGTTCCATCTGGGTTATCGCTTCGTCTAATTCGGTGACCAGACTTAGGTTCAGTGCGTTAAGGACCTCCGGACGATTCAACGTGATGATGGCGACCCGGTCCTGTTGGTCGATGGCAATGGACTCGTAACTCATATGATCCTTACTCCTCGTTTTCTAGTGGTTGATGGACCACATCCACCGCCCCACGGCAACCGCCAGTAATCATAAATCACCGGCATGCGCAACGCAAATTGGTGGACTCGGCGCCAAACTTGTGCGCCACGTCACGTCATGGGTGCGTTAAATGTCATGGTTCAAATTTCTTTATAGCGTTTAACTAAATGAAGAGCCGCCGGAGGCCGGAGAGTTTGGTCAACGAAGTGAGAATGCGGCCTGAGGATGATAATCATGTTGTGTTTACTGAAGAATTGCCGGAAATGTAGCGGAGACTTGATTCTGGATGGAGACGAGTGGCGTTGCTGGCAGTGCGGTCAGTATTATTATCCGATGAGTGAATCGCCGGACATGTTGGAGGAGCCGCCGAATCCCGAGATGGTGGCGGCGGGCGGCGAGGGAGTTCTTGGCGAAACAAGAACCAGGGTTCGACGCTCACCTCGGAACCTGAACTCTCGTATAATCGCCCGGGACTGCAGCGACAACCGCTGGTGGGGTAGGAACCGGGATGTCGTCAAATACCTGGATCAAGGCCTCAGCGTGCGTGAGATATCAGGCTTGGTGTCCCACGGAGAGCGCCAGGTCCGGATTATCTGGGAATGCCTCCACGATCTGAGGACCAATAATCCGGAAGGCGAACTCTTGGCCGCCGTTTCTTAAAGCCCGTTGCGGAAACGGACATCCCCTAGTATTCTTTTTGTCGAAGGCCGCTCTCGCATAAAAGAGCGGCCTTCCTGTTCAACCGGCGCCAGCCGTTACTATTCGAGACGTATGGCGGTGGAGCAGATTTTCCTTTCGCAGGAATTCACCTATGGTCCAAACCGGGGTCTCCGAAGGGGGATTCACCCATCATCTAGCCCGATTCGCCTTGGACCACACCCTGGGCGATTTGCCGTCTCCCGTCGGCGACGCCTCCATCAACATGATGATTAACGCCGCCGCCGCCGCTTTAGCCGGTGCCAGTCAGCAAGAAAGCTTGACCGTCACGCAGTTCGTCCAGGACATGGGCGGCAACGGCAAGTGCACCGTGATCGGCATGGGGCTGCGCACTTCCCCGGTGAACGCCGCTCTGGCCAACGGGGCGATGATTCATCTACTGGATTTCGACGACGAGATTGCCGGACGTGGCATCCACCCCAGCGCAGTTATATTTCCGGTGGTCATGGCCCTGGCCGAGATGAATGGCGACACCGGCAAGGCCGTACTGAACGCTTTCACAGTGGGATGCGAGATTACCAGCAAAGTGGGGGCGATGCTAAGTTCGCCTGATAGCGCTGCCGGAGCGGTGGGAGCCTCCGCTGCCGCGGGTTTGATGCTGGGCCTGAACCAAGAACAGATGGAGAACGCCTTGGGCCTAGCCTGTGGCGGAGCCGGAGGGGTCAATGCCGGTTTCGCTTCTCCCAGCCGGGCCCTGCCGCAGGGACGCGCGGCGATGAATGGCATGTCGGCGGCGTTGTTGGCCGAGAAGGACCTGATTGGTCCGGGTCAAGCCATCGAAGGTCCCGGCGGACTTTTGGATAGCTATGGATCGGGAAATTCCATCGACCCCAGCCAGGTATTGTCCCGGTTGGCGGATCCGTACGACGTCCTACAACCGGGCATCATCTTGAAGGCCTATCCATGTCATTCGGCGGCCCATACTGCCATCGACGCCACGATGCAGCTTGTCCAGCAATACCAATTCCAGCCCGGCCAGGTTGAGTCGGTTAGGGTAGAGGTGCCGTACGCCACATTGCAGGCTTTGCCATATGCGGACCCTCGCGACGGATGGGAAGCCAGGTACAGCTTGAACTACGTGGTGGCCGCAACCCTGCTCTACGGCCAACCCCTGCTAGAACAGTTCGCCGATTCTGCGGTCCAAGACCCGGCGGCGCGGGACATGCTGGGCCGGGTGATGGTGGCCCCGTCAGAATCCAGTGGGGCGCCGGATCAGGACTCGGGCCGGTTTGCTTCACTGGGCTGCACCGTAAGCCTGTGGCTATTCGGTGGCCGGGAGATTAGTCACCGGGTGGAGTTCGCCCGGGGATTTCCTGATCTCCCCCTGGACTCGGATGAACTGGACGCCAAGTTTCTCTACTGTAGCCGCTATATCCTGCCGCCGGACCATATCGATGGCGCTATCGGGCAGTTCCGGGACTTGGCGAACGTCGTCGACGTTACCGGGTTGGCTTCTATTCTGGGAGGGTGAAATCCCCCCAACCCCCCCTTACGAAGGGGGGTCGTGCTGCCGCTTTTGGTAGGTGTACTTTCGCCTGAGGCAGATATGTTTTCGCAACTGTCCACGCTAGTTAAACTGCTGTACGATGTCGCTATGTTGGATTCGAATCAAAGGACGTTAGGAGGGCCGGTATGAAGGCGGTTAGAGCCCATGAGATAGGTGGTCCTGAGGTACTGAAGTATGAAGACGTAGCGGACCCGGTGCCGGAGGCGGGACAGGCATTGGTGGATATAAAGTCCATCGGCGTTAACTACACGGATGTGTCCAGCCGGAAGGGGACCAATCCCCCGGCCAGCTTTCCTTGGACGCCGGGACGGGAGGCTGCGGGAGTCGTCACTGCCGTTGGCGAAGGAGTTACCGAAGTTGCCGTGGGTGACCGGGTCGCTTATGCCATGCATACCGGCTCCTACGCCCAGAAGGCCGCAGTTCCATCCCGGCTCTTGGTGGAACTGCCGCAATCTATGGACTTCGCCACCGGCTCGGCGGCCATGCTGCAAGGAATGACTGCCCACTTTCTGGTATTCGGCATCACGCGCCTGAACCCCGGAGACCGGGCGTTGGTTCATGCCGGAGCCGGAGGGATGGGGCTACTGCTCATACAGATGCTGAAGCGGCTGGGCGTTCAGATATTTACCACTGTATCCACCGATGCCAAGGCGCAATTGGCAAAATACGCCGGGGCCGATAACGTGATTCTGTACACCCAGAAGGACTTTGAAGAAGAAATCAAGAAGGCCACCGACGGCCAGGGCGTGAGTATCGTCTACGACGCAGTGGGCCAGACCACCTTCGAAAAGGGTTTGAACTGTTTGGGGAAGCGGGGTTACATGGCGCTGTTCGGGGCAGCCAGCGGTGCGATCGGTCCCGTCGATTCGGGTGTTTTGCGGGACGGATCCAGATTCCTGACCCGGCCCAGCTTGGGGGACTACACATCGACAAGAGATGAACTGCTTCAGAGGGCTAATGAGGTGCTGGCCTGGGTTGGGTCCGGGGAGTTGAAGCTGCACGTTAGTCAGACGCTGCCCTTGGAGCAAGCGGTGGAGGCCCATCGCCAACTGGAGGGCCGCCAGAGTACCGGCAAGATTCTGCTTACTCCGTGATTAACAGTGGTCTGAGCCTACTGGGCCGTCCAACCTCCGTCGATAACTAGTTCGCTGCCCGTCATGAATGACGATTCGTCGGAGGCTAGGAACAGGACTCCGTAGGCCACGTCGTCCGGCTCGCCGTGGCGGCCTAAGGGGATTCGCGACAGGGTGAGTTCGTTCCGGTCTTGATCGGCCCGCCCCGCTTCGGTCATGGGCGTGACGATGGGCCCCGGATGGACCGAGTTGGCCCGAATGCCCTCTCCGGCATATTGGATGGCGGTGGACTTGGTAAGCAATCGGACTGCGCCCTTGGACGCCTGGTACTGGGGGCTGCTGTTGTCGACTCCCACCAGTCCCAACTGGGACGAGATGTTGATGATGGAGCCGCCGCCAGCCCGGCGCAATTCGGGTATGGCCGCTTTGGTGCCCAGGAAGACGCCCTTGGCGTTGATGTCCATGACCCGGTCCCAATCCTCCACGGTGGTGTTCTCCACGTTCCCGTGACCTCCGATCCCGGCGTTGTTCACCAGGATGTCCAGCTTGCCGAACTCGGTCACCGTGGCGGCGATGGCATCTTGCCATTGGGACTCGCTGGTGACGTCCAGGGGCAGGAATATCGCCTTGCCGCCGGATTCGCCTATCTGGGCGGCGACGCGGCGGCCTTCTTCTTCGAGAACGTCGGCGATGGCTACCATGGCGCCTTCCGACGCGAAGAGCCGAGCTTCGGCGGCTCCCATACCCCGTGCGCCGCCGCTGATGAACGCCACCTTACCTTCCAGTCGCATTGCTGTGCCTCTTTGAACCCGATTTTGGGCAAGTTTACCACACCAGCTTAGAGTTCTTTAGGAAGGGTTCCCCAGACCCTTCCTAAAGAACCTTTTTTCATTTAAGTATATAAGCCCGGGGTAACGTATCGTGTACTGAGGATTCTGGATTTGACCACCAGTGCGATAAAAGAAACGGGCCCGTCGTATGGACCCAAGCCTGACCTGGACATACCTGAACGGTTGCTTTCCCAATTGTGGCAGCGCCGGCCAGCGAAGCAGCCATCGTTCCGCTCCCCCGACGGGCTCCGGGTAAGGGTCCTCTACTCCGGCCGCCCCGGCCACACCGGCGGTCCCTACTTCCGGGATGCTCTGCTGGAAGTGGAAGGGGTGGGCCTGGTCCAAGGCGATGTGGAGATACACGTGCGCCAGCGGGACTGGAAGTCCCACGGCCACGGAGACGATCCCAGATACAACGGCGTGGTTCTCCACGCGGCCCTGGATGTTCAGTCTTCCAGCACTCAACTGCAAAGCCGGCAGAACGCGCCGGTGATTTCGCTGGCGGCGTTGATGGGCGATGACGAAGCGGAGGATGACGGCCAGGTCCAGGGCGGCTCCTTGTGGGAGATTCTGTCGGCACTGGGTGATCCCAGGCCCAGCAGTGCGGCCGGGATGGGCGGGCTATTGGACCGAGCCGGGGATCAGCGGTTCGCAGGTAAGAGCCGCGGCTTTCAAACCTTTCTGGCGGAACAGGACCCGGACCAGATCCTTTACGAAGGACTGATGGAAGGGTTGGGCTACCGTCAGAATCAGCACGCCTTCATGATGCTGGCCCAGCGGGCCGGTTACGCAGACTTGCGCCGGGCAGCCGCCCGGATTCCGGTGTGGGAACAGGTATCAGCCATCGAGGCTTGGCTGGTGGCTCTGTTGGGATTGGGTTCAGAAGGGGGAAGTGGAGATTCCCAATCAGCGGGGACCGGGTTTGGACCTGCTATGGAACCCCAAGCTTGGCATTGCTTCCGGGTGCGTCCCGCCACCCATCCCGTCCGGCGGATATTCGGAGCGGCGGGGCTGGTTTCCCGCTTTCTTGAAACCGGGCTGGTGGAGGGGCTGCGTGATGCGGCCACCACCGGGAAGCCCGCCCTGCTCACATCCGCTCTGGCTGTTCCCAGCAGCACCGGCTCGGGCCCCGCTTTTGTGGGTCTTAGCCGGGCTCGGGACTTGGCGGTCAACGTGGTCCTTCCTTTCCTTCATGCTCTGGCGGAGATTCGACAGGACTCCCAGGAGACCGAAGCACACCTGGAGACATACGACAGGTTCGGAAAGCTCCAAGACAATGAGCTTACCAGGGAGATGTCCGAGCATCTCTTCGACCCCGGCTCGGGAAAGGTTGTCAACAACGCTCGGCGGCAGCAGGGATTGTTGCACCTGAAGCACTTGATCTCGGGATTGGGTTAGAGGTGTGGCAGGGGAAATCCCCCCAACTCCCCTTTACGAAAGGGGGGCGAGACGGTAGATCCGGCACGGTTAGTCGGGCATCGGTATGGCTAGGGAGATTCGGGGTTCGTCTCCGATGCTGCGGGCGATGTGGCCGTGGCCGGTCAGATCTTCGGCGACTAGGATGTCTCCCGGCACCATGCGGACCTTGGTCCCGTCGGCAGTCTCGAACTCGGCGATGCCGGCGATGTTGACCACGTATTGGCGCCGGGGCGCGGTGTGGTAGTCGGAGAAGGTGGGTGAAGGCCGCTGGCTGAAGGTGACGGCCCCGTCGCCCAAGGGAAATACAATCTCGGCCATCTGATCGGGTGTCAGGGTCTCGAAATGGGACTCACCGTCGTCTCCGGCGTATACGCGAACTATCTGGGCCATGTTATCCCCCTCTTGCGTTGTTGATTAACTGTTGATTGCCATAATGGCAGACCTTTGCCGAGTGGCCGGGTCTGCCCACAGCTTACTGTCTTGGCGGAATCGAAGCAACCGGACCCGTCGTGCCAGAGGCGATCGGCGCGTAGAGCCAACCTTCAAGGTGCAATATCGAGTCTGGCAGAGACAGGGAGTCTTCTGGATCGCCGTCGGCGCTGGGCAATCTGAACAGACCGGGATCAATGCTCCACAATGCTGCGGCTAAGGCGGCGACCACCGAATCCAAGCAGTCGTGACTGGCCATGCAGGCTTCCCTGAATTCCTGAAGATTGGGTAAGCGTACTGGGGACAGATGGGGAAGACCGTCCAGGATAGCTCGCCGCAATTCCAGGCAACGCTTCCCGTTCTTGTAGCCCTTGAAAGGCAAACCCAGGGCCCGAAGGACCGCTCCGGGCATGACTTCCAACAGCACGGCTTTTCCGGCGTTCTGCGACGGCAAGGGCGGCACGTCGCAACCGGCGGGCCACAACCGGGCCAGCATCTGCATCCCCCGAAAGGTCATGGGCACCATATTGGGATTGGCCTTGTGGAGGCAGGAGTAGGATTCGGTATGGGACTTGTCTATCTCACGTTTGGGTTCGCCATGCTGGGACACGAAATCGTCCCGCAGCTTCATGAACTCGGCAGATTCCATGGCTGCTGCGGCGGTCCAGAGTCGGGTCATGTCTTCGGCGCTGGGCGTCCAATACTCCGCGAAAGAAAGCGGCACCGAGAAGGGAAAATCCAGGGCGGCCACGGAGCTGGCGGGCAGGGCGAGCAGCATTTCAGTGACCTGGTTCCGGTTGGTGTGGAAACACTCCCGCAATTCCAAGCCACTGTTTACCAGTGTGCCAACAGCGACCCAGGTGTTGTTGTCGGGAGCCGCACCGCTGAAATCCACGCCAAGAATCTCCACCATTATCTTCTATCCTCCCCCGATCGCTGGGAAAGCCGCCCCGGCTGGCACTAAAAGATACCTTTCAAGACTGTGCCTACGATGAAAACGAAGGTGGCGGTGATTAAAGACACCACGACGGTTGATACCAGATGGTCCGTGGACACTGCGCTAAAAGTCATGATCCGCCGGTTGAACCCCGAATCTTGACTGGCGGACCCGGCGGTAATCAGGTCGACACCTAATACATACTCACCGCTTTTGCCTAGGAAGACCGAGCCCGTGGAATCGGCGAAAGGCATCGCGAAGGCTTCGCTGAAGAGCACATTGTTCTTGGTCTCAATGGGATCCAACAACACCCACGACATGGCCAAGCGCCGGGTGCCGCTAAGGGTGATTGCCGTTACTTTTACGTCGGCGGAGAACTCGTCCCCGGCCCGGTAGGGCAGCCATGACAGCCACCACTTACCCCGCCATCCCCGGGGTTTCGCCTCAACGCGAACCCGCTCTTCCCCGGCCCACAATGAAATTTCCGCTGACCTAGACCTTGGCATAACCGTCTTGATGCTCCCTTCCGATATTCGTTATTTTACTTCCCGGAGCACTCTAGGGTTTGTGCTAAAATGTGCCACGCCTCCGGGCGCCTAAGTATATCCCAGCCGCTGGCGAGACATAAACCGGTTGCTTCAGGACCGGTCGTCTTACGAAAGGAAAGGAGTCTTATGAACTTAACCGACAGAAGAGAAAGATACCGGGCAGTTCTGGCCGGAGACCAATGCGTCCACCCGGCGTCGGTATTCGACCCCATCTCGGCCCGGATTGCCGAGGACTTGGGATTCGAGGTCGGCATGCTGGCCGGCTCCATCGCTTCGTTCACTGTTCTGGGCGCGCCGGATATCATCGTGCTAACCCTGACCGAGTTCGCCCAGCAGATCCACCGCATCTGCCGGGCCGGCAACCTCAGTCTAATGGTCGACGCCGACCACGGCTACGGCAATGCCCTCAACGTCAAACGGACGGTGGAGGAGTTGGAATCGGCCGGGGTGTCCGCCCTGACCATCGAGGACACGGTGCTCCCCCGCCAATTCGGTACCGAAGAGACGGAATTGATTTCCCTGGAAGAAGGAGTAGGTAAGATGAAAGCCGCTCTGTCCGGGCGGCAGGACCCCAGTCTGGTGGTCGCCGGACGAAGCAGCGCTTTATCGGTGACGGGCGTAGAAGACGCCATCCGCCGGACCAAGGCTTACGAGGCCGCCGGTGTGGACGCCATGTTCTTGTCGGGCGCCACCACCAAGGCAGAGGTGGAAGCGGTGCGCGCCGAGGTAAAGATACCGCTGATGTTGGGCGGAGCCGGCGGTGAGCTTTCCGACCGGGACTTCTTGTCGGCCAACGGCGTGCGCATAGCCTTGCAGGGCCATCTGTCTTTCTCCGCCTCAGTGAAGGCGATCTACGACACGCTGAAGTCTCTCCGTGACGGCGTCGCGCCGGGTGATCTCACTGATACCCTAGCAACCCCCGGCATGATGGGCAAGGTCACCCGCCGTGCTGACTACGATAACTGGACCAAAGAATTCATGAACTAGCCTGGTGCCTAGACGCGGGGATTAGTAGGGCGAACGGTTAGGACTCCAAACGTCATTCCCGCGCAGGCGGGAATCCAGTGTAGATGATGGAACATGCGAGTCTGTGGAAGCTGGGCATATCTGGATCCAGGCCTGCGCCGAAATGACTGGAGCCTACAGAAAAAACTATCCGAAGGAGTGATGCCATGAATTTCGTATACAACCACCTCCATTTCCGCAGCGAGGACCCAGACGCCGCCGCCAAGTTTTATTGCGACAACTTCGGCGCAAAAATCACTTCCGAGCGGCCAATGTCCACCACTAAATCTATCCAAATAGAACTGAACGGCCATCACCTGATGACCATCTCAGGGCGCGCTGAGGGAGAGGACCCGGTACCCGGCTCAAACGAGCCGCGTTACGGGTTGGATCACTTCGGTTTCGAGGTGGACAACATGGAAGAAGCTGCAGCCCATCTGCACGGCAACAACGCCAACTTCATCTGCGAGCCATGGACGATGCCTTCAGGCACGACGGTCGCGTTCATCCAGGCACCAGACAACGTTAGCGTGGAGATTATCCAGCGGGCCAAGTAGGGGTTTATTCTCGAATTGGCCCGTACCAAGCAGGTCCTTCGACAAGCCCGGGACGAACGGAAATGGGGAGTCTTCATCCTTTCGTGATGAGCCTTTCGGCAGGCTCAGGACAAGCTTGTCCTGAGCCACACGCTGGAACAAAGGTTTCAATGCGGGCTAAGAAGAGAGGCCGTCGAAGAAGTCCTCGGTGATTGTTTCTGAGGGCTCAACCCGGGGCACCGCCCGGATGTAGTATTCCCGGCCCATCACGGTTTGGGCCACGTCCCGGGACACCCGGTGGTAGGGCCAGTCGGCGGCCACTTGGGTGCGATGGCACAGGATGCAGGCCATCTTTCTTTCAAGGTGCTCGTCCAGGTGCATCTCCAGGTGAATCTCTTCCGCCAGTGTCCCTTCCTGGGCCCGCTCCGGAGAGGGCAAGGGGAAGTCGATGCCCGCGTTGCGCAATGCCTGAGCCCACTCCATCCGGAAACCCTTGGGCCTTGCGCTGTAGAACAGGCGGGCTGGGGCGTAGGGTTCCACTCCGTTGGTAAGTTGGTTCGGAAAGACGTTGGCATCGCCGGAACGGCGCACCGCTTCCGTGGCTTGGCGGGAAATGGCGATGTGGTCCGGGTGACCGTACAGGCCACCGGGCTCGAAGGTCAGCACCACTTGAGGCCGGAAACCGCGAATCTCCTCCACCAGTTGCTCCACAATTTCCTCGTCGGGGACGTTGATGTAGGCGTTGGGGTAGTTGTTGGGCTCGGTACCGGCCATCCCCGAATCCCGATAGCCCAGCACCCGGTGTCCGGCCAGACCTAGCGCTTGGACCGCGCAAGAAAGCTCAACCCGGCGTATAGACCCCAGGGTCTCCCTGGTAGCCGCGCCCTCTTGGCGAATCTCCCCCTCCTCACCTGATGTGGTGGTGAGCAAGTGAATCTTCACGCCTCGCGCTGCGTGAGCCGCTAGAGCGCCCCCTACGGGAAAGGCTTCGTCGTCGGGGTGAGCGAAAAGAGCCAGCAATCTTTGTCCGGGCATCGTGTCTCCTGTGTTGGGTTAGCTATTTTGTGGTTGGTGATGGTAGTTGTTCAGTGCGCCCCCCACCCTAATCCTCCGCCAAGTGGGGGAAGGTTAGAGCCTGCCCTGAGCGCAGTCGAAGGGATGGGGGTGATTGATTTCATGGCAACTATGGCCGGATATCCAGCCGACTTGCCAACTCTACCAAGCAGCGGCGTGGCCGTCGCCCCGGGGGTCTGACGCGCCTTTTAAGATGCCCCGCTCCCGGTCAAGGACGATGACCTGTACGTGGCCGTCGTATACGCCGGGACTACGGCGGGCCACCTTGTGTCCCAGCCTTTCCAATTCCTGTATCGCAGCCTCGGGCATACCGGGTTCCACCCGCAATTCCATGGGGGTATCCAGGCTCTCCGGATCTGTTCCCGGGAAACTCCACCATCGGGGGGCTTCGACAGCTTCCTGGGGGTCCATGCCGTAGTCGATCAGGTTGGTGAGGATCTGCAGACCGGACTGGGGCTGGAAATCTCCGCCAGGGGTACCGCCGACGATGGCCGGTTGGCCGTCCTTGGTGGTCATATAGCAGTTGAGGGTGTGCATCGTCCGCTTGCCCGGTTCGATCTCATTGGGGTGGCCCTCCTCCAGGCTGAAGCCCCGCCCGGCCCGGTTGTTAAACAGGACTCCGGTATCCCCGGCGATGAATCCCGAGCCGAAGGCGTTGGAAAGGCTGTGGATCCAGGAGACGCAGTTGCCCTCTCCATCGGCCACGCAGAAGTAAGTGGTGTCTCCACCGGCCTTCACCGGTTCAATGGCGGGTAGCTCGGATGCGGCTTGGGTGGGATCGATCTCGCTCCGGCGGCGGGCGGCGTAATCCTTGGAGATCAACTGGTCCAGTGGCCACTCCACGAACTTGGGGTCGCCGGCCAGCCGGTTTCGGTCGCTGTAAGCGATCTTCTTGGCTTCGGTCATCAGGTGTATGGCCTGGGCGCTGTTTGACCCCAGGGACGTCAGGTCGAACCCTTCCACCATGTTCAGCATCTCCAGTAGCAAGAAGCCCTGGGACGGCGGGCGTGTCTGATAGACGGTATGGCCCCGGTACATGGTGGTTATCGGGTCGTAAACCTCAGCGTGATGCCCGGCGAAGTCGTCCTCGGTAAACAGTCCGCCCGCGCCGCGCAGGGCGGCGACCATCTCTTTAGTCAGTTCACCTCGGTAAAACTCGTCGGCGCCGCCAGCGGCTATCCGCTGCAAGGTGCGGGCCAAGCCGGCATTGACTAGGATATCGCCTTCGTTGGGGGGGCGGCCGTCTCGCAGAAGGACCGAAGCGGTGGAGGCGAACTGGGACAGCTTTCCGACGCCACCAGCCAGGTTCCGGCCGATGCCTGGGGGCACAGGGAAACCCTCCCGGGCGTAGCTCTCGGCGGGCGCCAGAAGTTGCGCCAAAGGACGCGTGCAGAAATTCACAAAA
>ERZ651768.2898-NODE-2898-length-11672-cov-3.669426_pt1 | contig 11672 bp, 10 predicted proteins | sample MGYA00514754_ERZ651768 | MGnify/ENA metagenome assembly ERZ651768 | reverse complement strand
TGATTGGAGCTCCAGTGCACGTCGCCCACATGAGTGTGCAGGGTTCCCTGCGAGCGGTACGTTCAGGGAAGGACCGGGACGTTCCGGTCACCTGCGAAGTCACGCCGCATCATTTCATCTTGACTGACGAAGTTCTGCAGAGCTACGACACGAATACCAAGATGAATCCACCACTGCGCGAAGTTGCTGACCGAGACACCATGTTACAAGGACTAGCCGATGGCTCCATTGATGTAATTGCAACCGACCACGCGCCACACCATTACGACGAGAAGGCGGTAGAGTTCGATCGCGCGCCGTTTGGAATTATAGGACTTGAAACAGCGGTTTCTCTCTCTCTTGACCGCCTCGTGAAGCGTGGTGTGCTCTCACTGAACCGATTGGTGGAACTCTACTCAACGAATCCAGCGAGAATCCTTGGTGTCGCCGGCGGTATACTCGAAACGGGCGCACCCGCCGACCTGACGGTAATCGCGCCAGATATTCACACGACCATCGATACGACCCAGATGCGCTCAAAGGCGAAGAACACTCCTTTTGACGGCTGGAAATTGTGCGGAAGCGTCGCTGCAACCATCGTTGCCGGGCGGGTTCTCTACGTGAATGACACAGTGGCAGGTGCCAACGTTTTTTCACAGGAATGGAAGTAACTACGTGGTGAGTCGGCAGACCGATATTAGTGAGAGAGCACTGAAAGATTTACAGCGGCTCCAGGTTCTGATGGTTGATGGCCATTTTGACTACGGTAATGGATACCACGGCCGTGCATACCTAAACGCCCACCAGCTATTCCGTCAGCCGTCGACGATATGGCGTTTTGCTCAGGACCTCATCGATGTTCTTCCGTTTGAACTTCTGTCACAGGTCGAAGTGTTTGCCGGACCGGTGACTGGTGGAGCCCTCCTAGCGCACACCATTGCTGGCCTGATGGACGGGAAGCGGAAGTTGACCCATCCGCCTTGCGTGTTTGCACCGTTCAATGTTGGCACTGATCGTGGCCTGTATCTTAGAAGCTTCTACGCCGCTCAAATTGTTGGTAAGCGGGTTTTACTTGCTGACGACGTCCGCAATACGGGTGAGACGCTTCATGCGTGCGCGGAACTCGTCACCGAGGCGGGCGGGACACCGATCGGAACTGTCCAGATTTACGACAGACTCGAAGTCGTTAAGACCCTCACTGTGCCGAACATAGCGCTCGCCGAGTACCGAGCACCAGACAATTATCCGGCCGAAGCTTGTCCGCTCTGCGCTTCGGGTCAGGCGATTACAGCTTTTTGACGAGCCGTTTTCTGTCACGCCGGTACCACTCTGCTGCTTCCCGCGCTCGGTTGAAGATGGGGCTCGATCGTCTCTCCACTGGGTCCAACAGTTTCAAATCGGTCGAGGACCCGATTCAAATCGTTTGCCGCTACCCAGAGGCTGCAGATAGGGAAATTGTTGCTTTCTGTGCAGCCGCCTTGGCATTTGGGCGAGTGAGAACCGTACTGGCCTCTATCGAATCACTTGTGGCTTTGATGGGGCCGTCGCCGCTACGTTTCATTACGACGTTTGAACCGGTTGATGCACAACGCCAATTACGCGGATTTAGGCATCGCTGGATTCGCGACGCTGACATCGTAGCGCTACTTTGGATGCTTCGGCAGATGATTGACCAGCATGGGTCGATTGAGAAGTTTTTTGCAGAAGGGAGAGACGAGGTAACGGTATCGGTAGCCTGCCAACTCGAATCGTTTTGCACGCGGGCAATGGCACTCGATATTAGTAGGGCATACGGGCGCGTTCCACGGACGCCAGGTGTCCGCTATTTCTTTCCGCGTCCCTCGACTGGTAGTGCATGCAAACGTCTAAATTTGTTCCTTCGCTGGATGGTGCGTCGGGACGAACCAGACCCTGGAGGTTGGACGATTCTCGCACCCTCGGCGCTGATTGTCCCACTGGATGTGCATGTCACTCGAGTTAGTCGATGCCTCGGTCTGACGCCTTACCGTTCTCCCGGCTGGCGGATGGCTGCATCGATTACAAATTCCCTACGTGATCTCGATGCGGACGACCCCATCCGGTACGATTTCGCGATCTGCCATCTAGGGATGGCGGGTGCGTGCGGATTCGAGCGCCGGGAGAAGGACTCCGGGTGTCCGCTTCGTGGTCTGTGCCGACCGGCACCTCGACGGAAGCGGTCGATTTTGGCAAACCGGTAGTTGAGGATATCGACCGAATGCCCCAGTGAACCTTAGTGCCGCTGACGTTCCCAGAGCTTGGCGAATTTCAGAAATACATAGTAAGCATTCATTGCTGAAATAATGAATCCAGCTACACCGTCACGCATTCCTCCGCGTAACAGATAGTTTCGGAGGAAGGCCAGTATCGGATGGACGACCAGCCTGAGAAAGCTGGTACGCCGTCCCTGGGCTGCCATGTCGTCCGCTGCGAGAGTTGCATAGCGGTCAATCGTGTCGAGCTGATGGGAAAGATCTCGATACGTGTAATGTTCGAGTTCGTGCTGAAAATGGCCGACCCGTCCAGAAACGGTCACCGATTCGTGAACACTAGGCGTGCTCCAGCGCCCAACACGCCGGTCGTAGAGGCGAAGCTGAAAATCTGGATACCAGTCAGTTGAACGGATCCACCTTCCCAGATGGAAGGTGACTCTTGGCACGCGGTAGCCGCGGTGGGCCGGTTCAGTTTCTAGAAGTTGAGAGATCTCCTGCGCTAATTGGTGAGGGACGCGCTCGTCGGCATCGAGGGAAAAAATCCAATCGTGGCTAGCGAGCTCGGCCGCGTAGTTCTTCTGGTCGCCGTACCCAGTCCAAGACCGCACAAACACACGGTCTGTGAACCGGCGTGCGATGTCAGCCGTACCATCTTCGCTGCCACAGTCAACTACAATAAGCTCATCAGCCCAGGAGACTGACTCAAGGGCGTAGGCAAGGTTCTTCTTTTCGTTTTTTGTGATAACCGTGACCGACAACTTCGGCACAGAACAAGTGTAGCATCATCCTCGGACTGATTCCGACGGTGATACGTGGGGTACGGGGCTAGAACTGTGGACCGGCTCCGCCTGCGAACTGACCACCGACGAGTTGCCCTCCACCGAATTGGCCACCGCTGGTTTGCGCGCCACTGGTCGCTCCAGGTGTAAGTGTGAACGAACCGCCGCCCCCGGTCAGTGAAATCTCTTGCACCGCCTCGAAGTCGACGAGAGCCTGGTTGTAATCGAGCACAGCGCCTAATTCGCTGTTCCGTGCATCAGCGAGGTCTCGCTGAGCTTGGAACACGAGAAAGCTTGTTGACATACCAACATTGAATTTTTTCTGTTCCGCCTCCAGACGATCTTCGGCCAATTGCCGGGCCACCCTGGTCGCATCGACTCGCTTAATGTTGGTGTTGACGTTCCGGCCCGCTCGTCGAACTTCCTGGGCCGCGCGAAGTTCCGCGGTTCGTATTCGAACCTCGGTCTGCGTCCGCTCGAGACGGGACCGTGCTAGGTTGGCATCAGCAGTGCTTGTGCCCAGCGGATAGGACAGTGTCATAGCGAATGTCCAGGTCGGAAAGTCACTGCCCAGAGCACTGCGCATTACTGAACCAAAACTGGACTCAGTTCGGCCGATTATGTCTCCGCCAAACATTCCTTCCCGCGTCAATTTTGTCCCACCTGCGGCTGTAGCTGAATAGTTCATCTGGAAGTTGAGGTCTGGCAGCCGTTGATTCTCATAATAGCGAATGTTCGTATCGGCATTATCTAGGTTTCGTCTGATCTGTGTGATGTCAGTTCGTTGACTAAGAGCATTGTCGACTGCGGCGTCAATATTAATTTCGCCAGCATGTAAACGCGCGGTGTCGGTTGGCTCCAATCGCACTGACCAGAAATTCTGAGCGGAGGGCTCCATAATCAGGGTCCGCAGCACGTCTTCGTTCTCCTCAATGAGGGCCTCAGCGACGATGACAGCCTCTTCATTCCTCGCGACTTCAGCCTCGGCTTCAACAATGTCAATCGGGGCCATCGTGCCCACTTCAACCCGAGTTCGATTGTTTCGTAGTGACTCCTCAGCGAGTTCGAGGGACTGTTGCTGCACAGCGAACGTCGCAATAGCAGCCGATAGCTCCCAATAGGCGTTCTTGACCTGACGAAGGGTCGACGTGATCGTGTCTCTTAACTGGATGTCAGAGATATCACGGTTGGTCCTGCTGATTTGTAGCCTCTGTCTCACGTTGTCAATCTTGAGATTCCTGAGTAGCGGCTGGACATATTGAACTGACACCGTTGATCGTAGTGCTGGATTGAAGCTGGTGAAGAAACTTGAGGTCGACTGGCGATTGCCGTCCCAATTAACGCTGTAGTTTCCGCCCCATGGCGTGAGTTGAGTGATGCCGACCGCGTTCTGAAGCGTGTCGGTATTGATCTGTTTCAGACCGCCTGACAGTTGGCTCGTGGACGGGGTGACCTGAGAGTTGTTTTGGATGGTTGTGTTGAAAGTCGGTGCCCAAGCCGACCGCACGTCTAAAATGGAGATGTCCTGAATTAAAGGGCTTAATCGCTGCACTCGAATGTCGAGATTTTGTTCCAACGCCATTTCAACGGCTTCGTCCAGAGAGAGTCTCAAAACCGCCTGGTTTCCCATCTGTTCGGCTTCGACCTGCGGTAGAACTAAGCCTTCACTAAGTCGAACACCTCCGAGTACGGAAGACCGTTCGGATTTAGTCAACGTCTGACCTGACGCGGGCATGACACACAACAAAGAAACCGCCACAACTCCTAGGGCGGACCACCGTCGAGAAACTTCCCCAATCATGACCATCTCTCTCCTCTGTGGGCGAATCACTTAGCGAATAAATAAACCTGGATACTAACTGGATACTAGCAAGAGCTGCACCGGGCACGTTTCAGGCGTTCCGGCGAGTTGTTTCAACCTTGTGCCTGTATAGACGTTCAAGGCCGAAAGTAAGTTTGAGTCAATTGTATACTAGGGCGACGTTGCCGTTTCGAAGGTCAGGGATGAGGGCTCTTAGACGGCACGGAAGTGGCCGTATCTTAGCGATGCAGTTTCGTCCTTGAGGCACTATCTAGACGATACTTCATTCATTATGAACTCAGACCAGATCCTTGCAGTGTTTAGAGACGCCGGAGCCCTCTCGTTTGGTCACTTCCGGCTTTCGTCAGGTCTACACAGTCAGGGATACCTCCAATGTGCGCAAGTGCTTCAGCATCCTTCGCATGCCCGAACCCTTGGCGAAGCCATTGCGGCGCGGGCAGGGGTGTGGCGCCCAGTAACTGTGCTTTCCCCAGCAATGGGCGGCGTTGTCATCGGCCATGAGGTTGCACATGGGCTCAGCGTTCGGGCTATTTTCGCCGAGAGGACAGCAGGTGTCCTGACCCTACGAAGGGGATTTGTTCTTGCTCCGGGTGAGCGTGTTCTTGTGGTCGAGGACGTCATCACTACAGGTAAATCAACGCGTGAAACGATCGATCTTGCGCGGCAAGCGGGCGCTGAAGTTGTTGGTGCAGCGGCAATCATCGATCGGGGTTCCGGCATAGAATTGGAGGTGCCTTGGTTCGCATTGGCCAAGGTAGAACTTCCTACCTACGATCCGGGTCGCTGCCCGCTTTGCCAGGCTAAAACTCCAATTGTCAAGCCAGGCTCACGGCCGGATTCAAACACTCGGTAATCCCTTCACCTGACTGACTTGGCGCCATAGTGCTTTCTGTGATGCACAGGACCATCAAGCTTACGGTCGCTTACGAAGGTTCTGAGTATGTTGGCTGGCAATGGCAACCGAACGGACGGTCGATACAAGGCCAACTCGAAGACTCGTTTAGGCGCATTGAGGGTGCGCCAGTCACAATTATTGGCGCAGGACGGACTGATGCAGGCGTACACGCGCTTGGACAGGTGGCGAGCACACAAATCACTCACGCCATTGAAGTGGCTGACTTAGTCCGCGCGCTCAATGCCATGCTGCCTACCGACATCAGAGTCCTTGAGGCGATCGAGATGCCTAATACCTTTAATGCCAGGAAGAGTGTCGTGAGTAAGGTGTATCGGTATAGGGTTATTACCGGCCCTTTTGTGAGTCCTTTTGAGCGCCGTTACGCTTGGCATATCGAGAAACCACTGGATTGTCTGGCTATGCGGGACGGAGGCGAGGCATTTCTTGGTGAGCACGACTTCGCAGGGTTCCAGGCAGCCGGAAGCGAGGTGAAAACCTCCGTTCGCCGGATTAGTCGTCTCGATGTTAATGAGGTCGACCTCGATCGTACTGCTGGAGGTGGCCGGCTCATGACGATCGAAGTGGAGGGAAACGGCTTTCTCCGTCACATGGTTCGAACAATCGTTGGAACCCTCGTTGAGGTTGGTACGCAGCAGCGAGTGCCAGCAGATGTTGCTCAGGTGCTGGCGTTGCGAAACCGTGCTAAAGCAGGACCGACGGCCCCCGCTGAAGGCTTGTTTCTTGTGCGGGTCAACTACTAAGTCCTGTCGTGACGCGGCGTTTCCTTGAACCGTATCTAGTCAGCCTGTATCATCGTCATTCTAAGAGGTTTCGGTCGGTTCTTCGCTCTCACTTTTCCTCGAGCACCGGCCGGCTGACAGACGCATGGGCCTGGAAGATGTCCTAAGTTGGGTTGAACAAGATTCGGCGGAAGCCGAACTGGCCAGCCAAATCGACTTTGAACGTCTCCCCACCCACGTGGCCATCATAATGGACGGGAATGGACGGTGGGCGGCGCAGCGAGGTCTGCCGCGCGTCCAGGGTCACCGAGCCGGAATCGACTCGGTACGTGACGTAGTCGAGGCATCTGCGCGACTCGGCGTTCAGGTGCTGACACTCTATGCGTTCTCGGTTGAAAATTGGAAGCGACCGCCTGGCGAGGTCGCTACACTGATGAGGTTGCTTAAGCGTTACCTACGCCAGGAATTGAGAACGCTCCTGGATAACAATATTCGATTCAATGTGGTTGGGCGTGGAGGTGAGCTCGCTCCAGATGTCCGTGACGAGTTAGCGTTCGCCACGCGACAGACCGAGGCGAACACCTCTATGCAGTTTAACATTGCGCTAAACTACGGCGGGCGAGCGGAGATCGTTGACGCCGCACGGCGTGCGATGGATGCGGGCATTTGTCCAAATGATCTCGACGAAGAACGCTTCGCAACCTTTCTTTACACAGCCGGACAGCCCGACCCGGATTTACTTATTCGAACAAGCGGCGAGATGCGAGTCAGCAACTTTCTGTTGTGGCAGATTGCCTATGCAGAAATTTGGGTGACAGAGACCCTCTGGCCGGATTTCCGATGTCGCCATTTGTTCGAGGCGCTTCTCAGTTATCAGAGGCGAGAACGGCGTTACGGTGGAATTAACCGACCGGTCGCTGCCGGATAGGCGACGGTTGTCTTCCTTAGTTTTCGGTCCACGAATTTGGAATTGCTTCCCGATAAGGATCTAAACATATGAGGCGCGCAATCAGCGCTTTGGCCATATTGGCAGTCGTTGTCGGGACGGTTTGGTGGCTGCCACCCTGGGCAACGTTCGTTCTTGCAGAGATCATTGTGCTGCTTGCCCTGAGCGAGTATGCGAGATTGGCAGAACGAGCGGGCATATTTGTGCCAACTGGAATTGTTGTGGCAGCTGGACTAGTGATTTGCGCTTCCGTCTCTTGGGACTACGCGGTTGCGCCGGTTCTTATGGCCGCAACGGTCGCTATGGGAGCCGCCGCGGTTGGTCGAGGTAGGGTTCAACGTTCGGATGGTTGGTTTCACACCGTTGGACTGTTCGGACCTCTTTACGTAGGACTTCCAATCGGGACTCTTGTTGCCATTCATGTGAGGCGAGGCCCAGAGTTAGTATTTCTGCTACTGGCCGTCATCGTGGCGAGCGACATTGCGCAGTTTTACGGGGGGAGAATGATAGGTCGTCGGCCACTAGCTCCGGCCACAAGTCCGAAGAAGACTGTCGAAGGCGCGATTTGCGGGATCGTAGCAGGTGCTGCGGCGATGGTAGTAGTTGGGCAATGGAGTGGCCTAGATTTCCATCCATTGCAAGCTGGGGCATTCGGTGCTGCATTAGCGGGACTCGGGATTATTGGCGATTTGTTCGAGTCGAAGTTAAAACGCGAGGCCGGTGTAAAGGATGCCTCCGGGTTGATCCCAGGCCATGGTGGCATTCTGGATCGCCTCGATAGCTGGCTCTTCGCCATTCCGCTGTTTGACGTTGTGATCAAGGGAATGTGAGCGTGAAACGTATCGCGATTCTTGGGTCAACCGGCTCCATTGGCACCACGGCACTGGCGGTCGTGGAAGCTAATTCCGACGTGTTACGCGTCGTCGGTCTTGCGGCAGGCGAGAATGCGGGACGCCTCGCTGAACAGGCGGTGCGTTTTAGGCCTAGTGTTATCGCGATGGCTACACACAATGCTTTAGCCGAAGTGGAAAGGACGATGGGCGTTGATGGTACAAGGGGTATATCGTTGCACGCTGGCTCTGAAGGACTTGCCGCCGTGGCGACACATCCCGAAGCGGACATCGTGCTATGCGCTTCAGCTGGCACCTCTGCGCTCGAAGCAGTCTTGTTGGCGATCGAGGCCGGCAAGACAATCGCCCTCGCGAACAAAGAGGTGCTGGTGGTAGCTGGAGGTCTCGTGATGGACGCTGCCCGTCGGCGGGGCGTTGCGATTCTTCCGGTCGATAGCGAGCACAACGCGATTCATCAGTGTCTGCACGGTCGGTCTGTTTCAGATGTCCGGCGGTTGATTTTAACTGCGTCAGGGGGGCCCTTTCGTGAATGGTCGACTGAGCGGTTAAAGACCGTTCGACCTGAGGACGCGCTACGCCATCCGACATGGAACATGGGGGATAAGATTACCGTCGATTCGGCGACGTTGATGAATAAGGGATTGGAGGTCATTGAAGCGCGTTGGCTGTTTGGCATGACGGCTGATGATATTGACGTGCTGGTCCACCCTCAGTCAGTTGTCCATTCGATGGTCGAACTGCGCGATGGATCAGTAATTGCTCAGTTGGGCATCACCAACATGCAACTGCCGATTCAGTATGCTTTTTCGTACCCTGACCGATGGAACGCCAGTGTGGAGACGTTGGATCTGTCAAGCTGCGGGCCATTAGAGTTCCACCAACCTGACTTTGAGCGTTTCCCCTGTTTGGGTCTAGCCTACCGTGCGTTGCGGACGGAGGGTGCGCTACCGATTGTCCTAAACGCAGCCAACGAGGTTGCGGTATCTGCTTTTCTCCGAGGTAAGTTGCCCTTCATCGGGATTCCTATGTTGATTGAGCGCGCGCTGAATGCCCGAACCAATATGGAAAACACTCCGATCCGTACACTGGCCGAGGTGCGTGATGTGGATCGCTGGGCACACGAGTTTTCACGCGAACTGCTCCCAGAGGTACAATCAGTGTGAAGCGCGTGGAGTTGTCCGTCGCGCTACGCTTGGCCGACTATCGGTCCGGCTGGTTGAAGACGTGAGGATAGAGTGCTAACGAGTCTGGTGGCGTTTGTTTTCGTACTCGGAGTGCTGGTGTTTGTGCACGAGTTGGGTCATTACCTGATGGCCCGACGCATCGGCGTACGAGTGTTGACGTTCTCTCTTGGTTTCGGTCCGAAGTTGTTGACTGTTCGGCGAGGTGACACGGATTACTGCATAAGCGCGATTCCGCTAGGAGGTTACGTGAAGATGGCCGGTGAGAGCCCCGATGAGGCCTCCGCCGGACAGGATGACGAGTTTCTATCGAAAACCAAGTGGCAACGCTTCCAGGTGTTGGTCATGGGTCCAACGATGAATATCGTACTCGCCGTCGTCGTCATGGCCATCGTGTTATATCAGGGCGCCGAGGTGCCAGCTTACGAAGAGCAAGCACCGGTCGTTGGTGTTGTTGTTGAGGGCTCACCTGCCGAAACCAGTGGAATTCTTCCGGGAGACTTGATTCTCAGTGTAGCGGGTGAATCCGTGCCGGACTGGGAAGCGCTCTTCCTTTCCGTAATGTCACGGGCTGGGCGCGAGTTGGAAGTTGTTGTTCTTCGGGACGGGAAATCCTTAGTGCTACCCGTGACACCAAGCACGAGGACGGAGTTTGAGGTCGGGGACCTCGGAGTCTTACCGCAGTTGCACCCGCAGATTCGTGATGTTATGCCAGGCGAGCCTGCCGCCCAGGCTGGCATCCAGTCGGGTGACGTTATCGTAGCGGTTGAGGGAGAACCAGCCAACCGTGACACGCTGATAACGCGGATCAATAGTAGTCCCGATCAATCGCTGAAGCTCACCGTGTCGCGTGATGGGATAGAGCAGAACATTACGGTAAGACCAGCGCTCGTTGGGGATGTGGGACTGATCGGCGTTAGCCTAAGTCCGTATGAGGTTCGAATAGTTGAGCCGGGACCTCTACAAGCTGTGCAGTTGAGCATCGAACAGAACTACCAGTGGTCGGGTCTAATCTTTCAGACCTTGTGGGGCCTCCTGACCCGCGAGACATCACCAAAACAACTCATGGGCCCAGTCGGCATTGCACAGCTGTCGGGTGGAGCTGCCCAGGTCGGATTTGTCGCACTTTTCACGCTGATGGCAATGATTAGCTTAAACTTGGGCATCTTGAACCTCCTGCCGATTCCAGTGCTCGATGGTGGTCACATCTTCATTCTCGCGCTTGAGGGTGCCTCGCAGCGTGACTTTAGTGTGCGTGTCAAGGAGAAGATGCTACTGGCTGGCTTCGTCGTCTTAATGATGTTGATGGTGACCGTTATCTATAACGATTTAACACGCATTAGCTGGCTCGAAGCATTAATGCCGTGGAGATGATCACGAGGTATCCATGATTTTCAAGTTAAAGCTCACGAAATTTGCCGTGCTTGTTGCCGTTTGTCTATCGGTTGTCACACAGGCGTTCGATGAGCGCGTCGACACCGTGATTAATTGGAAAATTCGTCGTGAGGCAACGACCAACTCAAGGATTATGAATACGTTGCACCATTTGACTGATGTCTATGGACCACGACTGACCGGATCACCAAATCACGAGGCTTCTGCACGTTGGGCAGTTGAGCAGATGGAGGCGTGGGGCTTGACGAATGGGCATTTAGAGCCATGGGATTTCGGTCATCCGGGCTGGTTGAATGAGCGTATGACGGCACATTTACTGGCGCCGGTGAAGGACCCGCTTGTTGCCGAAGTTTTGGCCTGGACGCCTAGTACTGAAGGACCCGTTCGAGCGACCGTGTATCAACTAATTCTGCCTGGCCGGCTAGACGAGGCCGAGCTTGTGGCGCACTTGGACGATGTTGCGGACGATGTTGCTGGCAAGATCGTTCTTGTTGGCGAGGCAAGTGTAGTGCCTGTGACGATCGATGGTCCACCACGCCGTCGCGATTATGCGGAGCTGAGTGCTCAGTATGACCCGAACAATGCTCCGACCTCTCAGCCGCAACGGGCGGCAGGTCCAATGCGGGCTGACGACGGCATGTTATCGGGTCGTCAGGTCGCGCAGCGCGTCGCGAAGTTTCTAAAAGAAGCGGGTGCGGCGGTGCAAGTAAACGACGCCGGTCGAGACCATGGGCAAATTCGTGCATTCAGTAACCGAACGTATGACGCTGAGGAGGCACCGCCTACTTTAGTTATGCGGAACGAAGATTTTGGGCGGATCGCGCGTCTACTGCGTCACGGTGAAGTGGAGTTA
>ERZ651768.2894-NODE-2894-length-11685-cov-5.412043_pt1 | contig 11685 bp, 14 predicted proteins | sample MGYA00514754_ERZ651768 | MGnify/ENA metagenome assembly ERZ651768 | reverse complement strand
TCTGAGTTAGCAGAGTTAGCAAAAGAAATGAGTATGTCACGAAGTGGTTTGACACGCAGAGCATTGGAAGCTTTTGTTCAGTATATGAATGATGCTCGTATGTTAAAGAAGTTGACTATGTTTGGTAAGAAACCAACAGTAGAAACGTGGTTGAATGAGAGAAATAATATGCGTGAAATGACAACAGAGGTTCAACAATATTCAGAAAAAATAGCAACAGTAAAAACACCTGATGAAAAATTACAATTAGTATCTGCACAGAATGTTGCTATAGCAAATATGATTAATCTCTTACATAAGACAACAATGACATGAATTATAATTATTATTATGATGAATATTATTATGATGTTGCTACTTTAGCACAACGATATAAGAAAATAACATGGCCACATATTGTTTCAGTTTATCGTGGTTCTTTACCGTTGGGAGTACATTTAAGTAATATTTTAAAATGTCCTTTGAGTATTGTTAAGTATCAGTCCAGAGATGGAGAAGATAGTCAAGCCGAGTGGTTATTGAATTTGACAGGCGATAAAAATCTTCATCCAAAATTCTTTCCTCATCTTATTGTTGTAGATGATATTTATGATACTGGTGAAACATTCAGAGCTGTTAAAGCTTTATCAGAGTTTGACAAAAATCCATCTTACAGTTTAATGGCATTGTTTGGAAATGATAATGATGATGGTGTTCATTTTCTACATGAACAAATGTATAGATGGATTGTATTTCCCTGGGAAAGAGTCCCGGGTCAGAAGATGAAAGGAGATATGTGATGTATCAAAGTACAAAAACATATGGTAATGAAGTTGGATTAAGTTGTTGTTTTCGACAATGGAGAGCAGATAGTCATTGTAATAAACTTCATGGTTATAGTTTGGGGTTTCGTTTTATATTTGAAGCTGAACAACTTGATGAACGAAATTGGGTTTATGATTTTGGTGATTGTAAATGGATTAAAAAATATTTAGAAATTGAATTTGACCATAGATTAGCTGTTGCAAAAGATGATCCTAACCTTGAAAGGATTTTGCACACAGTTTATCAGGAGATAGCAGATATTAATGTTATGGATGATGTTGGTTGTGAGAAGTTTGCAGAGAAAGTATATAATTATGTATCACCAAAAGTATATACTGATACAAAGGGTCGAGTAAGTTTATTTAGTGTTGAATGTTTTGAGCATGGTGCGAATAGTGCTATTTATATAAATCCATATGGAAGTTCTGTAATATGAAAGGAGAATTAGTATGAAGGCTTTAACAGTTTTATCGGGCGGTCAAGATAGTACAACTTGTTTGTATTGGGCATTGGCAAATTTTGATGAGAACATTGCTATTACTTTTGATTATGGTCAAAAACATAATCGAGAGATAGAGTGTGCTAAAAAGATTGCTCAAGATGCTGGTGTTGGACATGAAGTTATTGAAGTGGGTAATATTTTGCAAGGGACTAGTCCTTTAGTAAATAAAGATTATGATGTTGAGCAATATAAAGATGCTGAATCATTGCCAGGTGGTTTAGAAAAAACATTTGTTCCATCAAGAAATATGTTGTTTCTAACGATTGCATCTAATCGTGCTTATGTAAATGGATGTGATGTTGTTATTACAGGTGTGTCTGAAGAAGATTATGGTGGGTATCCAGATTGTCGTGAAGAATTTATCAAAGGCATGGAAAATGTTTATGTTGAAGGATTGGAAAAAGATATTAAAATTCTTACTCCACTTATTCATTTGGACAAGAAACAAACTGTTGAGATGGCTGTTGGACTTCCGGGTTGTATGGAAGCTATGAAGCATAGTCATACTTGTTATAATGGAGAATTTCCTCCTTGTGGAAAATGTCATGCGTGTCTGTTAAGAGAGAAAGGTTTTGAATTGGCAGGTGTACCTGATCCTATGTTTGCAGGAGTTGTGTAATATGATAACAGCGAATAATAAACCGATTCATTGTTGTAGTGATGAATTAGTAAAGAGAATGACAACGATCAAGCATAAACATTATGCAAATGATACTATTTTTGCATATCTTGATCCGGGAGATGTTAATCATATTGAAGATGAAGTTGCAGAAGCATTTCAAGGAGTATTGAAGGCATTGGTTATTAATACGAAGGATGACCATAATACAAAAGAAACAGCTCGTAGAGTTGCTAAGATGTTTGTGCATGAGATTTTTAAAGGCAGATATTATCCTCCACCTGAAGTAACATCATTTCCAAATGCAAAAGAGTATGACCAATTATATATTACCGGTCCTATTACTATTAATTCAACTTGTGCTCATCACTTTCAACCAATAACAGGTAGTGCTTATATTGGTATTTTTCCGGGAAAGAAAGTAATAGGTCTTTCAAAGTTTAATCGTGTGGTGGATTGGATTGCATCAAGACCACAGATACAAGAAGAAATGACAGAACAAATTGCAGATGAAATTGAAAAACAAACAGAAGCAAAGGGTGTAGCTGTTGTTATTAAAGCAAAACATTTTTGTATGTCGGCAAGAGGAGTTAAAGAGCATGATAGTGATATGTTGACATCTGTAATTCGTGGAGATTTTTTGAAAATAGAACACTTGAAAGCAGAGTTCTTTTCACTTTTGAATAATATGAAAGGGATGTAAATGAAAGACGCAATATATATTCCAGCATATAGTGATGGTTTGATGTCCATGTTTTATTCAATGGATGATGATGAAATAGCAAAGAAGTATCAACCAGATTTTACACAAAAGAAATCATTACGAATCTATAACAAAAAATATGATGCTTATTTCTATAATCCATATATGTTAATTTCAGCTGGTACACAGTATCAGAAAACAAATTTTAGAGAGAAACTGGACATTGGAGAGGAAGGTAAAATATTTGTGGATTCTGGTGGATACCAGTTGGCCATGGGTACAGTTAATGCAGAGAAATTTACAGATGAAGTTGCATTGAAATGGAGTGAGGCTAATGGAAATATCTTTCCGATCTTGGATAGACCTGCATTTTCTAAGTTATATGATTATAATTTTAGTTTAACTGCATCTCTTAATTCAGCAAAATACTATCAAGAGAATCGTTCTAAGTCAGATGCAGATGTTTTGAATGTTTTACAAGGACAGAATAAAGAGGACATGGAGAATTGGTATAAGGAGATTTCAAAGTATAAGTTTAATGGATGGGGTTTTGGTGGTTCAAAAGGAAACATGGCTTTGGTTGGATTATCAATTTTGATTTTATTAAATAATGGAGAGTTTGATAGAGAAGATTGTAAGTATCTTCATATTTTTGGTGTGAGTTCTAATGAGATAATGGTCTATCTTCAGTTTATCCAGAGGTTATTGGATAGACAAGATATTGATATACAGTTGACATATGATTCGACATACTGGAATCGTACTTGTGTCTTTGGTGGATACTTTATTAGAGAAAGATATGTTGTTGGTACAGGTATGGAATCTATGAATTGGCCTAATTCGATTGATTATTCTAAGCTTGGAAAAGAATTTAGATTACCATGCTTGTGTCCTATTTGTGAGGATCTGGATGACAGTTATTCATTCTTTAATACATATAAGACGAATAAAAAGGGTGAAGAAAAACTTGCTTTTATTAAATTTAATATGATGGTTGGTTTTCATAATCTATTTCTTCAAATGATGTATAATAAGATGACGAATAGATTATTACACGCAGATATGATGGAAGTATATAAAGAGTTTTTTGCACCAAAAGTGTATAAAAATCTTGGAATATTGGAAACAGTTTTTTCTAATCCAAAAAATGGTGATAATTATCAATTATTGCAACAAGTATTTAATGAACGCAAACAAGAAACTCAAGCACCAAGTGTGTTCGACTTATAAATACTAGTGGAGGTATTCAATGTCTGAAGAAGAAAAATCAAAAAAAGAACCAGATAAAAATAAACTTGTGTTGAAGCTTGGTGATGATGATAGTGCTTTGGTTGTGCGTACTAATGGGGAGATTGAATTGATTAGTCGTGATCTTCAAGGAAAAGAAGATAATTATCTTGGTGATCTGGAAGATTTAAACAAGACATTTACACTTGTGTTGGCATTTGCAGCTGCATTGGAAAATGAACAACTGTATCATAATATTTTTCAAAACTTGAATCATGTTTTACATAGACAATGGAACAAGTTGCCTCCAGAAGAAAAAGCAAGAATAAAAGATATTCGTATGCATCATTTATTAAATCCAGATGAAGATGATAAAAAAAATGTTGATAAAAGGATTGCGGAGAAACAAGAATGGTTGCGGAGATGGAAAGATGAAATTGACCGAGGCCGCGCTCAGTTAGAAGAATATATGAATCAACATCCAGATGAAAGGGATGCTGGAGGTCCTTTCGGTCCTGAGATGATGGAAGGACCGCGAAGAAGAAGAAAGAAACGAAACCCACTTGCTAAGTTGAAAGATGTAGAATGGAATGCTTATGATGAAACTTTGAAAACACACAAAGGTCAATGGCGATTAGATACACCACCTGATGAGGAGGATGAATGAATCCATTTCAGTATGCGAATGATTTGATGAAGAAGAAAGATTATGATGGCGATTGTATTAGAGAACGAAAAGATTACAAACCATTTTTTATAAATCGTTCTTTGTCTTATCAACCAGATTTAATTCATTATGCAAATATGATGAATGAGAATCCAATGCTTGAAACAAAAGCTCATTATGATTTCTTACATCAGACTGTTGAGAAAAAGAAAAGACCTTTCAAAGGTTGGATTAAAGTAAAGAAGTTGGAAGATTTAGAAGTAGTGAAAGAATATTATAAGTATAGTAGCAAAAGAGCGTTGGAATGTTTAGATATATTGACTGATGATGATATAAAACAACTCAAACAGAAGCTGTTTAAGGGTGGAAAATCTCCATAGTATAAATATTATATAATGGTTGTTTTATGAATTTGAAAGGAGATTACAATGGAAGATGTTGCGAAATGGTCTATTGATGATATGGTTGAAGTGAAGTTAAAAGAAGATGATGATTTTTTAAAAGTCAAAGAAACTCTCACAAGAATTGGAATAGCTTCAAGGAAAGAAAAGAAGTTATTTCAATCATGCCATATTTTACACAAACAAGGTAAATATTATATCGTTCATTTTAAAGAATTGTTTGCACTTGATGGTAAGCCAACAAACATTTCAGAGAATGATCTTGAACGAAGAAATACAATTGCCAATCTTCTACATGAGTGGGAGTTGGTGAAACTTGTTGTTCCAGAAAAAGCACAACCAACTGTTCCGATCCGACAATTAAAAATTCTACCTTTTGGTGAGAAAGAGGAATGGGACTTGCAAGCAAAATACAGTATAGGTAATGTTGGAATTAAATCAGCAACTGAGAAAGAAGCTAAAGGGGTTACAGAACTTGATAATAGTTCATTTGAATAATGCTGGTGTAGCTCAGTTAGTAGAGCAGCTGATTTGTAATCAGCAGGTCCGGGGGGCAGAGCCTCGCACCAGCTTCGGGAGATAATATGAATATAAAGGTTGTGAAATTAATTTCAGGCGAAGAACTTATTGGTGATTGGAATGATGATAAATATATAATTACTAATCCAGTTGTAATGGTTCCTGTAGCTAAATCTCAATTAGGATTTTCTCCTTGGATTCCATATGTTGAAGAAGAATCAGTACAGTTAAACGAACAACATATTATGACAGTTTTAACTCCTGATAATAAATTACAGAATGAATATAACAGAGTCTATGGTTCTGGTCTTATAGTACCAGATGCTGAAAAAATTATTCATTGAATTTTCCTTGTTTTTTGTTTTGTTTTTTGGTATAATTATATTATGAAGTTTTACACTTATATTGGAATGTTGAAGAATCAAATCTACGTTAGAGAGATTTCTGCGGATAAAGAACATTCGTTTAAAGAAAACTTTCAACCCACCATGTACACCACAGCACCATCAGAGAAATGTAATTACACTACTCTTGATGGAACACCAGTTGGTCATATCAAGTTTGATAATATTGCTTCTTGTAAAGATTTTATAAAACAGTATAGTGGTACAACCAATTATCCAATTTTTGGTAATACTAATTATATTGTGCAATATATTTCTGAAAAATATCCAAAGAAAGTTCAATGGAATACAAATAAATTACAAATCTATACAATAGATATTGAAGTATCAGCTGAAGATGGATTTCCAAATATCCAATCAGCTGCATCAGAGGTTACAGCTATTACAGTACATGATAGTGTGAGTCAAACTTATTATGTATGGGGAACTGGTGGTTATGTGCCACATGATGATACAAAACAGATTAGTTATAGTGAGTGTGATGATGAAGATGAAATGATAGAGAGTTTTCTTGTTTGGTGGGAACATAATTATCCACATATTATTACAGGGTGGAATTGTAAGTTTTTTGATATTCCATATCTGGTTAATCGTATTAAGTATCTTGACAAGAGGCCTTCCAGATTATCACCAATAGGATTAATAAATGATAGAAATGTATTCATAGCTGGTAAAGAGAATCAGTATTATACAATATTTGGTATTTCAACATTAGATTATATTGATTTGTATAAGAAGTTTACATATAAGATAAGAGAATCATATCGTCTGGATTATATTGGTTCAGTAGAACTTGGATTAAAGAAACTAGAAGTTGGAGATGTACAGGGATATGATTTGTATAAGACCAATTACCAGAAATTTATTGAGTATAATATTCGTGATGTTGAGATTGTAGAGAAGCTTGAGGAGAAGATGAAGTTGCTTGAGTTGGTTATTACTCTGGCATATGAATCTAAGATTAACTTTGAAGATGTATTCTCTCCTGTGAGAACATGGGATGCTATAATTTATAATTTTTTAAAGAAAAATAATATTGTCATTCCACCTCCACAGAAACAAGATGAACGAAAAGAAATTATTGGAGCATATGTTAAAGAACCACAAGCTGGATTACATAAATGGGTGGTAAGTTTTGATCTAAATTCTCTATATCCACATCTTATTCAGCAGTATAATATAAGTCCAGAAACTTTATATGATGGAGTTGTGTGTGCTGATTCTAAAGATATTGGAGTGTCAGGCCTGCTGGAGCAGAAATTAGATACAGGTTATTTAAAAGCTAAGCAGTTGACACTTACTCCAAATGGCCAACATTTTATTTTAAAGAAGAAAGGATTTCTTCCACAGTTGATGGAAGATATGTATAATGAACGAGTAGAATTTAAGAAGAAGATGTTGCAAGAGCAACAGAAATTGGAGGATGGTAATTATACGAATAAGCAAACAGTCATTAATAACATATCCAGATGTAATAATATCCAGATGTCTAAAAAGATTTTGTTGAATAGTGCTTATGGTGCATTAGCTAATCAACACTTTCGTTACTATTCACTTGAAATGGCCGAGGGTATTACAACATCTGGACAGTTAGCAATTCGTTGGATTGATAAAAGTATAAATACATATATCAATAATCTACTTCACACAGAGGACATAGATTACGTTGTCGCATCAGATACGGATAGTATATATATCACATTTGACAGATTGGTTTCTCAAGTCTTTAAAGAGGCAGGAGATTCTAAACAAACTTCAAAAATTATCACCTTCCTTGATAAGATCAGTAAAGATAAAATTGAACCATATATTGATAGCTGTTATCAAAATCTTCATTCGTATGTAAATTCATATGCACAAAAGATGCAGATGGGTCGTGAGGTAATTGCAGATAAAGGTATATGGACAGCAAAGAAAAGATATATTCTTAATGTTTATGATTCAGAAGGCGTAAGATATAAAGAACCTAAGCTAAAGATTATGGGTATTGAGAGTGTTAGGAGTTCTACCCCTCAATGGTGTCGGGAGAACATTCAATCGTTGATAAAAATAATTATCAATACAGATGAGAAAACGGTAATAAAAACTATTGAAGAATATCGATCTAGGTTTAAAGAATTATCATTTAGTGATATTGCATTTCCTAGATCGGTGAAAGGTCTTAGTAAGTATAAATCTTCAAAAGATATTTACATCAAAGCTACTCCAATTCATGTTAGGGGTACGTTGCTGTATAACCATCAATTAAGGGAGAAAAAATTAACAAGAAAGTATCAATTAATTCGTGATGGTGAAAAGATTAAATTTGCATATTTAAAAGAACCTAACATACTTGGTGAGAATGTGATTGCAATTGCAACCGTCTTGCCAAGTGAGTTTGGTTTAGAGAAGTATATTGATTATGATTTACAATTTGATAAAGCCTTTCTTCAACCAATAAAGAATATTTTAGATGCAATAGGATGGAAGTCTGAAAATATAAGTTCTTTAGAATCTTTCTTTGAGTGATATGATAAAATCATTTTTCTGTACTAAAAAATGGGCACATTGGGCGTGGGGCGGACTTGCGTTTATAATGATATTAATGTGGACACAAGTAGCACTTACTGTTATGATAAATGAATGGTACGGTGGGTTCTATGATCTTATGCAAAAGTCTGCTGACTATGTTAATAATCCACAAGTCGGGATAGATTTATTTTATGAAAGATTAATATCTTTTAAAATAGAGGATAAATCTTTTTTACATAAAAAACATAAAAATTTCGATAAAGCAAAATTTCATATAAAGTTAACAATTGGATCACCAGAATTTAATCAAATGGGATCTATTGAGGTAAACAGAAAAATACATGAAATTTTAAAAGACGAAATAAATATAAGGATTCACTCTTTACAGATAATTATAGTTTAATTTTTAAAATAATTTTGAATTTAAATAATTTTCTAAAACAGATTTTTTTAAATTTATCGATTTTACGGTTTTTCCAATTTCACTAATTAGTATTAATTTTATTTTTGAGTCATAATTTTTTTTATCAGATTTCATAAACCGGATTATATTTTTTACATCTTTTTTTGTAAAATAATCACTGATTTTATTTGGCAAATTTAATACAGAGTAATGTTCTTTAATTAAGTTAAAATCTTTACTTTTCAATATTTTATTTCTAAAAGCAAATTCAGCGGCACATAACATACCCAGGAGTACCGATTCACCATGATTTATTTTATTAGAAAAATTAGTTGTGGCTTCAAAAGCATGGCCAAATGTATGGCCAAAATTTAAAATCATTCTCAAGTCTTTTTCCGTTTCATCTTTTTCGACTATCTTAGCTTTGATTTTACAACTTTTATGAATTGCCTTTTGAATAACTATTTTGTTGTTTAAATTAATTATTTTTTCTCCATTCTTTTGTAGCCAAAAGAAAAATTTTTTATCCAAAATCAAAGCATGTTTTAAAATTTCTGCGTATCCACAAACCATCTCTCTTTTTGGCAATGAATTTAATACGGTCGTATCAGATATAACCATTTCTGGTTGATAAAAAGTGCCAATTAAATTTTTTCCATATCCCGAATTTACTCCAGTCTTACCCCCGATAGATGAATCTACCTGAGATAATAGAGTTGTTGGGACATTAATAAATTTTATACCCCTTTTGACTAAGTTTGCGGTTAAACCTGCTATGTCGCCCAATACCCCACCTCCCAGGGCAATTAAGCAATCATTTCGATGAAATTTTTTTTTTAACAGTTTATTAATTAATTTACTGACAGTTCCAAAGTTCTTTATTTTTTCATTAGTATTTAATTTAATGTACAAACTATTAAAATTTTTTATTGAATTCTTAACTTGTACTAAGGTTTTTTTTGGAACCCTGCTATCTATGATTAATGCAATTTTTTTGCAATTTGGAATTTGTGTATTTATTAGATTTCCAGTTTTGCCCAAGATGTTTTCTCCAATTATTATTGGATAATTTTTATTTTTGGTCTTAACAATAATTCTAGATTCCTTCATACAATTTAATAATTTTATTACTTATTTGATTTATATTAAGATTATCACAATTAATTTCATGATCAGCTAAAGAATAAATTTTTTTCCTTTCTAAAAATATTTTGCCCAGGTTGTTCTGGTTATCATTATTAGCCAAAGGTCTTATTTTGCTATTTTTTAATCTCTTGTAAATTGTTTTTAAATTAACATTCAACCACATAGAAATACATTCTGATAAAATTTTTTCTCTGATTTTATCGTTTATGAATCCTCCTCCGCCCAGGGATATTATGGACCCCTTTTTATTTAAATATTTCATTGTGACAAATTCCTCTTCCTTTCTAAAATAAATTTCTCCTTTTGTTTTAAATATTTCAGTAATTTTCATTTCATTCTTTTTTTCAACAAGTTTATCAATATCAAAAAAATTAATTTTTAATCTTTTTGCCACATATTTTCCAATTCTGGTTTTGCCAACACCCATCATTCCCAGTAAAACCAGGTTTTTTTTAATCTCCATGTTCTAAGAATTTAAGTTTGATTTATCACAATTATGTCCTAATTATTCTGTCAAATACAAATAAAAATAATATATGCAATTTTATCGAAAAACAAGAAAAGGGTTTGGTGGAACGCTACTAAAGCCGTTAGCTAAAATTTTTATTTACATCATAATATTAATGGTAATTATTTTTTTAATTGGCAGCTTAGATCTTCCAGCACCCAATAAAATTATCAAACAAAAAATTCCTGATGAAAAATTCAAAGTTATTAAATAGTTTAATTTTTCAATTATTACTAACAATAGTCTTTTCAATACAATTAATAGCAGCTGAATCGATTGATATTTGGAAAGGTAGTTCTGAAATAAAGATAGAATCGGCTGAGTCAAACCAAATAAATCCAGATGATGAAAAAAAATCATTATTTGAAGAAAGACAAATTGTTAAAACTAATATTTTTCAGGAGAACAATGAAGACCTAGATTTTAATAAAGTGTATGGTCTTTTTGATCCCGAAGAAAATAACTTATCTTTAGAAATTTGGATTGAATCGGACGGCAAGATATTGTTGGAACAATTAAAAAGAATAGAAACAATTAATCTTTCCAAAGATTCAGAAGAATTATTAATCAAAATTTTATTCACAAATTCATATCTGCCAGTTAAAAATATAAATTCATCTGATTTTTTAGACTACAAACTAGAATGGCTAATCAAAAAAGACAAAGTTGATATCATGGAAGAATTTTTGTCTAAAAATCCCGATATAGAAAATAATACAAATTTAATAAAATATTTAATTGATAAAGATTTATCGGAAGCAGACATTAATAAAGCATGTGAAAAAATTAAATTTTTTAATAAAGGAACAAATGATGATTATTTACAAAAATTTAAAATCTATTGCCTTATTAATGGAAACAATCTTGCGGAAGCTCAATTACAATATGATTTACTAAATGAAAAAGGATCTATAGATAACTTTTATAATAAAAAAATTAACTATTTATTAGGTTACACCGAAGAAACAGATGGTGAAGTTTCAGATAAGAATTTATTAAACTTTTATTTGTCCCATATCGCTAATAGTGATTTTCAATATGACCCTTCGATGAAAACAAGTAAATATATTTGGCAATATTTATCTTCTTCTAATTTACTTGCTGATCCAAATTCTATTGATTTAGAAGATGAAACTAAGTTTAACTTGTACGAATGGGCTGCAGCTAATAATTCATACGATAAAAAAGAACTATTTAATATTTATGGAAATTTTTTATTTAGTTTTGATCAATTCCTAAAAGCAGAGGAAATATACGAAACTCTTCCACCT
>ERZ651768.2893-NODE-2893-length-11686-cov-3.151951_pt1 | contig 11686 bp, 11 predicted proteins | sample MGYA00514754_ERZ651768 | MGnify/ENA metagenome assembly ERZ651768 | reverse complement strand
CACCCAAACCACCGGCGGCACCGGCACGGGCTAAGCCGCGAACTTCAACGCCGAATTCATCGAGATAGACCTCCGCTAAACGCACGAGTCGACGCCGTAGTAGTTCCGTTTGCGCGGAGGTCGCTCCTTTCTGAGGTCCGAAAACTGAAGCCGCATCAAGAAATTTTGTTTGTACGTCGCACGCGACGATGAGTTCAATCCCGGAGAATCGCACCAGTGGCTCCATCGCGCGAATTGCGCCCAAGCCACCGTCAGTTGACGCTGATCCTCCGACACCAATGACTATGCGTCGGGCTCCTGACGCTCTTGCTTCAGCAATTAGTTCTCCTGTACCAGAGCTACTGGCAGAAAGAGGGTCGTTACCTTCGCTGCCGCCTGCCAGAAGTAGACCGCTTGCTTGAGCCATTTCGATAACCGCCTCACCAGAGGAGAGCCTCCATTTAGCTTCCACGGGATCGCCGAGGGGACCTGTTACCTGTGTAATTCGGTTTGCTCCTCCTAAGGCATCGAGGGTGCCCTCACCGCCATCGGCTAACGGCATAAAGACGACGTCCAGGTCAGGTGCCGAAAAGCCAGCCGCTATGGCTTGAGCGGCCCCTGATGCACTCGCGGTGCCACGAAACTTGTCAGGGCAGATGACTATGCGCACGGCGATTTAACCGATGCTGTTGACTATTCGGCACTTGCCTTATCAATGCCTAACGCAATGAGGATGTGGGGCTCTTCGACCTGGGGGTAGGCACTCAGATCAGTAGGCATCTTATAGACGTCGTTCTTGTCGTCGAGCCCCAACAAAATAGCGATATTGCCAGCTTCAATGATCGACCCGGGTAGGTAGTGCACTCGGGTGCGGTCAAGCGCCGTGCCCTTCATGTTTATCGGGGTCTTGGTAATGAAACCTTTGGTCTTGAGAATGTCCGTTGTGCGCCCCGCTGCCCCACGCACTGTCGTTGAATTCGCGACTTGAACTGAGACCTCCTCATTTGGTCGACCTTCAAACCCGACCATCGTTCCCGCATCAGAGTCATCCGTGCTCGCTCCGCTTTCCGGGGCTGACGTGGCTACGGTGATTCCGGGAAGAGTGGCCCCAGTCGCATCATTTGTGTCTTCTTGTCCAACAGTTGGTTCATTTTGTGAGGACTCTGCCGTGGTGGGCGTCGGCGTTGCCGCTGCGTCAAGAGTGGGAGTGTCGGTCCCTCTCAATAAATAAATCCCTACCGCGACAGCAACGACGACCAACAGCAACCCTCTTATCGCGGCAGCGTTGTTGGGTCTGGACATGGGACCGTTCATCGGGCGACCTCCTGGTCGGCGGTACGGCGGGCGATGTGTTCTTGACGTCGGCGATCACGCAGGCGTCGGAGGCGCCGAACAAGGAGCGGTTCGGCAAATAGGGCAGCTTCGGAAGTTATGAGTTGGTTCAACACCTCTGCGTATTCCGACTCGGTCAGTTGAAAATGTTCTCGAACAGCTTGATCTCGCGGGGTGGCCGACTCCCACCATGACTGTTCAAAGTCAAGAATGGCTCGGTCTCGCTGACTCAGTTGTTGGTGAGGCGCTTCTTTCACGTCGATTGGTTTCCTTCCGGTTTCACGGAGCCCGAGGTGGGAATCGAACCCACAACCCCCGCTTTACAAGAACGGTGCTCTAGCCGTTGAGCTACTCGGGCAGTGCACGCCCAGCGTAAACCCCAGCGGGTCACTATTGATGTCGTTCACTGATCGATTTCTCTACGACGTCGAACTTCGTAGATGGTTACTGCTGCAGCATTTGACACATTGAGTGATTCAAGTTGCCCGTTTTGGGGGATCGAAACGAGTTGATCGCATCTCTGGCTTACCAGATGTGAGAGGCCTCGACCTTCAGCACCAAGCACAATCGTCAATGGTTCCTTGGCTACCCGTAACTTATATATCGAATCTTTCGCTGTTCCATCAAGGCCGATCACCCATAACCCTTGATCGGACATTTGTCGGAGCGCGGTAGGTAAACCGCCCACCAGTGCTATCGGTAGATGTTCCACAGCACCTGCAGCAGCCTTCACCGCCGCCGGGGTGAGTCGAACTGCTCTGTGGCGAGGAAGAACCACTCCTGTCACTCCTGCCACTTCCGCCGTTCTCAGAATCGCGCCAAGGTTTCCGGGGTCCGTAACACCGTCAAGTGCAACAACCATTAGAGGCTCATGTTGTCGAGCTGACAACAGCATGTCGAGATCCACGGGTTGAATTGATTCCGCTTTGGCGATTACTCCTTGATGAGATTCGGTGAGGGCGTAGTCGTCGAGTTTTTCGCGAGTGAGTTGGCGAATGGGAACTCGCCGTTCCTCTGAAAGATCAGCGATTTCAGCCAAGATCGCCGTGTCATGCACCTCTGCGCTAACAAAGACCTGTTCAACCCGGCGTCGTCCGGCGCGTAATAGCTCCCGAACCGCTTGACGGCCTTCGATGTGATCGCCACCCAGGTCGTCAGACCTCGTGCGGGACTTACCTTGAGCATCATTTCGGCCCGATCTGTTCTTGGGGGTTGCTCTACGGTCTCGGCTTTGATGACCGCGAGGCCCGCTAACCGCAGGTTTTCGATTCTCTGATGTTGCTCTCCGGCGTGGACCCTTTGAACGTCCTCGAGAACCACTCATCTTTGCTCCAGCAACGCAACCGCTATCGCCACTATGCCTTCGCCTCTGCCTAAGGCACCGATCCCTTCAGTACGTTTCCCACACACGGTGACCGGCCCTCCTGCAGCGCCCGACAAGTTCGCTTCCATCTCGTCTTTAACAGGTGCGATCTGGGGTTTGTCGGTGATGACGGTACAGTCGGCATTCACTATCCTCCAGCCAGCGGCTTGGACTAACTGCACTGCTTGTTCAAGTAATTCGATGCTGCTTACACGATCGAATTTCCGGTTGTCGTCGGGAAAATTTTGACCGATATCTCCCAAGCCTGCGGCGCCAAGCACCGCATCGATAACTGCGTGCGCGACAACGTCTGCGTCACTATGACCATCAAGTCCAGGATGCCCCGGGAAATGAACTCCACCAATCACTAAAGGACGGTCATCGTTGGCCCATGGGTGAGCGTCGTATCCCTGCCCGATTCGCATCATGAGTCAAGCCCCATCAATTGGGCGACAACAATGAGGTCACTAGGACATGTGATTTTGCTCGCTACGGGATCGCCGGGCACAACCATGACGATGCCACCGACTGCTTCAACTAAACCGGCGTCATCGGTTGCTTGTCCCCCGTCGGCATGGGCTTTCTCTAACATTCTTCTACTGAAAGCTTGCGGGGTCTGGATTGCCATAAGGGTGTTGCGATCTACCGTAGCCTCCACCTTCTTTCCGACGGGCGCGTCCACGACTTGCTTCAGAGTGTCCGTTACCGGGAGTCCGGGAACAGCTCCGTCAGCACCACCGAGCACTGCCTCAATCGTCGATAGGTACATCTGAATTGTTGCGCCTGGTCGAGCGGCATCGTGAATAACGACAATTTCTGCGCTTTGCGGCAGCACCGCCATCCCTTTGCGCACCGATTCGCTCCGAGTGAGACCACCAGGTACAACAATGTCTACTTGCGGTATGCCCGATTCCCCAATGGTTTGAGGGTTAACGACAAGAACCACGCCTTCACAGCACGATTTTGCGTTAGCCACGCTCCAGTCGACTACCCGTTGGTCGCCAAGTTGCGCGAGTTGCTTATTTCCACCAAACCGGGATCCCGATCCAGCCGCTAAGACAATCGACCATACGCCTTCCACATGACCACTCTGGCACTAGTCGAGTCGAATTCCTGCACCAGATAGGACGATTGGAGAAAAAGAGTGCTCGGGACGGCTCCCCTGATTGAACACCGCAGGAACTATTCGCCATTCAATCCTGTCAGTCTGAGCTTGCAGCGTCCTCTAGTTCGACAGGTCCAGGGTCGAATCCCTCAATTGAGCGGAACACGATTTCGTCGGCGTCTTCGTCGGCGTCAACGACGACAATCTGACCGGCTTCGAACTCTTTGTACAAGATCCGCTCAGAGAGAGGATCTTCAACGTGGCGTTGGATGGCGCGTCGGAGCGGACGTGCACCAAGCGTCGGGTCGTAGCCCTTTCGAGCAAGCCAACTTTTGGCGGCGTCGGTGAGTTCGAGGCCGAGGCCCTGAGCACGTAACTGCTCTGATGTTCTCGCGATCATCAGGTCAACAATCTCCGTGACTTCGTCCCTGGAGAGTTCATGAAACACGATGGATTCGTCAACGCGATTCAGGAACTCCGGTCGAAAGTGAGCCTTGAGAGCATCGTTAACTGTGTCTTTCATGCGTTGGTAGCTCACCGCCTCATCGGCCTTGGTGAATCCGACACTGGCTCTTCGAAGGTCGGCAGTACCAAGATTTGAGGTCATAATCAGGACGGTGTTGCGGAAGTCAACGGAGCGGCCTTGGGCGTCGGTTAAGCGGCCTTCCTCGAGAATTTGGAGCAGAGTGTTGAAGACATCGGGGTGGGCTTTTTCGACTTCGTCGAACAGAACCACCGAAAAGGGGCGCCGCCGAACTGCCTCAGTTAGCTGGCCGCCTTCTTCGTAACCGATGTAGCCGGGAGGCGACCCTACGAGACGGCTGACAGTGTGCTTTTCCATGTACTCCGACATATCCAAGCTAATCAACGCGTCTTCATCTCCGAATAGGAACTCTGCGAGGGTCTTAGCTAGTTCTGTTTTGCCTACCCCAGATGGTCCAAGGAAAATGAATGAGCCTCCGGGGCGCTTCGGGTCTTTCAGCCCAGCGCGCGTACGGCGAATCGCTTGGCTCACTGAAGTAACCGCGTCTTCTTGACCGATGACTCGTTTGTGGAGTTCATCTTCCATTTTGAGGAGCTTCTGGGTCTCTTCCTCGGTCAGTTTGTATACGGGGATACCAGTCCAAATCGAGAGAACTTCCGCTATTGCTTCTTCGTCAACTTCGTCGAAGAGATCCACGCCGTCGGACTTAATTTGCTCCATCATCTCGGTACGCTGATCCAGAAGATTTTTTTCTTCATCGCGCAATGAACCCGCCAGTTCGAAGTCTTGTTCTTCGACGGCTTGCTTCTTCTTGTCAACCAATTCGGCGATCTTGTTTTCGATTTCCTTGTAATCAGGTGGCGTTTCCATGCGTTTGATTCGCAACCGTGATCCGGCTTCGTCGATCAAATCGATCGCTTTGTCAGGTAAGTGGCGATCAGCTATGTAGCGATCGGCCAAATTGGCTGCCGCTACCAACGCCTGGTCGGTAATCGTCACCCGATGATGGGATTCGTAACGGTCACGCAGTCCCTTAAGAATTTCGATGGTGTGGCTGAGGGTTGGCTCTTCAACTCGTATCGGTTGAAAGCGTCTTTCTAAGGCTGCGTCTTTTTCGAGATATTTGCGATATTCCTCAAGTGTTGTGGCTCCAATTGTTTGCAATTCACCACGAGCCAACATCGGCTTCAAAATTGAGGCTGCATCAATGGCGCCCTCTGCCGCACCAGCTCCCACCAAGGTATGTAACTCATCGATGAACAAAATAATGTCACCGCGCGTCCTTATTTCTTTCAGGACTTTCTTTAGCCGCTCTTCGAAATCTCCTCGATAACGCGAACCTGCGACCAGCGCGCCAAGATCAAGTGTGTACAGCTGCTTTGCGCGCAGGGTTTCCGGGACTTCTCCGGCAACAATTTTTTGCGCCAGCCCTTCCACGATGGCTGTCTTGCCAACGCCTGGTTCACCAATGAGTACTGGGTTGTTCTTTGTTCGCCGGGAGAGCACCTGCATGACGCGCTCGGTTTCACGCATTCTGCCAATGACTGGGTCAAGCGCCTTGTCTCGAGCATTTTGGGTGAGGTTGCGACCGAATTGGTCGAGAACAGCTGATCCGCCTTGTGCGCCGTCGCCACGATCTGCTGATCCTCCGACTGTTTCTTTGCCGGGTGCAGAACCTTCCCCTTGGCCCGAACCGCTGTAGCCCGACAGCAGTTGAATCACCTGCTGTCGAACACGGGACAGATCAGCTCCGAGCTTGACCAGAACTTGTGCCGCCACACCTTCGCCTTCTCGGATCAAGCCCAACAAAATGTGTTCAGTACCGATGTAGTTGTGGCCTAACTGAAGTGCTTCGCGAAGTGATAACTCAAGAACTTTTTTCGCCCGAGGGGTAAAGGGAATGTGACCACTCGGCGACGATCCGCCTTGACCAATTATTTCCTCTACTTGACTGCGAACGGCCTCTAACGAAATACCCAGCGATTCAAGAGCTTTCGCTGCAACGCCTTCGCCCTCGTGAATGAGCCCCAAAAGAATGTGTTCGGTTCCGATGTAGTTGTGGTTGAGAAGGCGAGCTTCCTCTTGAGCAAGCACAACAACTCGGCGGGCTCGATCGGTAAACCTTTCAAACACTGAATCCTCCAGGAGGCAAGTGTGCCCACAGGTGACGGGCGTTAGTGAAGTGTAACCGGGCGAAGGCTGCTGTCTTGCAGCAGATTCTTCCCAAACTGCAAGAAACTGGTTTACCAACATCCGAGATGGAACGTTTCCAGCTATATGGAGTCGTCGTTTAGCTTTGCAGTTAGGTTTGCATCGTGGTTTCCCTCACTCCTCTTCAACACCGCGCTAATCCCGGCGACGATTTGCGGCGAGTGGAAACGGCGTTGCGCGACGCCGCTATAACAGATGACGACTTTCTGACCGAAGTGGCATCCCATCTCATACCAGCTGGTGGCAAGCGCTTGCGGCCAGCGTTTGTAGTTGCAGCAGCTCTTTCTTTGGACGCCAAGGGTGACCGTCCTGACGCCATGACCGATGCGATGGTGCGGGGTGGGGTAGCGGTTGAGCTAGTCCATCTAGGGTCCCTGTACCACGATGACGTAATGGACGAAGCCGAGATGCGGCGCGGCATCGAAGCAGTGAATCATCGTTGGGGGAACCTCACCGCAATTCTTGCTGGTGATTTTCTTCTAGCGAAAGCCTCGGAATTGGCGGCTTCGTTAGGGACCGAAGTCGCTGAATTGCTTGCCGCCACAATCGGACGACTGTGTGAGGGGCAGGTTCGTGAGTTGCAACTGATTTACGACATTGCTCGAACCGAGGAACAGTACTTTCAGGCCATTGCTGGGAAAACGGCCGCATTGTACGCAACCTCGTGTCGTATAGGCGGACTACTAGCCGGCGTAGATCGGAAGGTGATCGATCGGTTAACCGACTTCGGTCACGCTTACGGAATGGCATTTCAGATAGTCGACGACATCCTTGACCTTGTCGCAACCGATGAGGAACTCGGCAAGCCTTCGGGTAACGATCTGCGAGAAGGCGTCTATACCTTGCCGGTGATTCGCATGATTGCGTCGAGCGATCCGGTGACGGAATTACTCGGTCGGCAGTTGGACGACAAAACGAGGGATGAAGCGAGGAAAGCGGTAGTTGAGGGTCCTGAGATTGCAACGTCGAAAGTAACTGCTCAGGGCTTCGTTAGTAACGCAGTGAAGGCGCTCGCTGAGTTGCCCGGCACGCCCGGTGTTCTAGGGATGCGCGACGCGGCGACAAATCTGTTGTCGACTCTCGACCGTTAGCGGCGTCTGCGGAGCTTCTCGTGTGGCCAATCGACCGTAGGTACAAGGCAGCTAGCTTCCAACCGGGGCGCGGACAGGTTTGGGATTGGGGACACCGCACCTTTGTTATGGGGATCATTAACGCGACCGAGGACTCATTTTCAGGCGACGGCATCAATGGCCAAATCAACAAAGCCATTGCGTTAGCGACCGAGTTGGAGGCCTGCGGTGTCGATGTCATCGATATCGGAGGAGCATCATCGCGCCCCGGTGCCGAACCAACGCCTGTTGATGTAGAAACGTCTCGGGTTGTTCCGGTGATTGAAGCGGTGTACGACACTGTCGATCTCCCTATATCGGTCGACACGACCTGGGCGGCTGTGGCGGAAGCTGCCTTTAATGCAGGAGCCACGGTGGTTAATGACATCAGTGGTTTCCTCCTAGATCCCGATCTTCCCTCACTGGTGTTTGAGCGCGGAGTGGGCGCTGTGGTGATGCACAACCAGCGGGGCCGAGAACATCGCGATGTGATTGATGACATCGTTGCTGGCTTTGATGAAACTCTCTCAGTCTGCGAATCCGCTCGGATCGAGTTATCAAACTTGATACTGGACCCCGGCTTCGGGTTCGGATGGTCACTTGAGCAGAACTTGGAAATATTGCGTCGGCTACCAGAATTGACTCGATTTGAGTTACCACTTTTGATCGGCACGTCGCGAAAGTCCTCCATTGGCACTGTGTTAGGCAGCGATACTGGAGAACGATTATTCGGTACCGCCGCAACTGTCGCCCAGGCAATTTGTGGGGGCATCGACGTGGTCCGAGTTCACGACGGGATCGAAATGCGCGATGTGGTGATGATGACAGACTCGATTGTCCGACGTAGCTAAGTCAACTCACCGACTCGTCAACTGAATGGTATTCACCGTCAAGGCCTAGACACTCAGTGCCGTCGTTGCGGTAGAAGGAGCCAACCTCTGCTCTCTCTAGAACTGCAAGCATCGACGGCAGTTCGCTACCCTCCGCGTGGATTCGCTCGATCACTCGCCTGGGGTTCAGATGATCCAACATCTCGAATGGGCCGTGTACCCAGTTGAAACCCCACCGAATGGCGTTATCGATATTCACGACATCATCAGCGATTTCAGGCACTAAGGCCGCCGCGTACCGCAGCGTTCCACCAAAAACCTGCCAAGCCAATTCACCTGCCGCGGAGTCTTGAAAGATCACTTCACCAAGCTCTGTCGCAACTCCTTCCGAGGCGACTGGTTGCGCATCGCGCCATGTTTCGTCGACGAGGTCGAAGGTTTCTTTGCTGCGAGTCCCGTCGTCCAATTTGATCTGGCGAGAGAAACCTCCCCCAGCTTTTCTGCCGAGTTGGCCGCTGTCATGCATCTGTTGTTCAACCGTTGGAAATGCCGTAAAGGCACGCCCTGGATCTGATTCGGGCAAGTTGATTGAAAGATTTTTCCCTACGAGTTCCATCACATCCAGGCCAATCAGATCGATAAGTCCGTAAAGACCAGTGGGAGGTAGGCCGACAGGGGTCGAAAGGATCGCGTCTACAGTCTCTTGATTCATTCCGTCGACGAGAAAGGGTTTTGCAAGATGCAACCCTGAGAGCATGAAAAAGCACCCGATACGGTTGCCGATGAAATTAACCGTGTCTTTTGCGTTCACGACACCTTTGCCAAGGCGCTCAGCGCCGAATTCGGCAAACGCAGCAATCACGTCGTCATCCGTGTCCTCACCGGGAACGAGCTCAAGTAGATGCATCACTTTCACCGGGTTAAAAAAGTGCGTGATTGCAACGTCTGCGCGAAAGCGGGGGGTCATGCCTTCAGATATCTGACGTAGTGGGATCCCTGAGGTGTTCGACGAGATCACTGAACCGTCTTTTCGGATCAGTTCCAAGCGGCTGAAGAGCTCTCGTTTAATCGACAGATCTTCGATCACAGCTTCACAAACCCAGTCGTAGTCTGAAACTGCTCCCAGATCGTTCGCCACTGTGCCGGTCGTTACTAAATGTTGAGCGTCTTGGTCAACTTGCTGCAGAGCGGCCTCAACAACATCTGTGTTCGTGTCCAGTAGTAGGACGTCGCATCCAGCGGCTGCGCTCGCTGCGGCGATGCCAGCACCCATAGTTCCGGCACCGAGTACAGCAACAGATTCGATTGATCGAGACAAGGTGTGCTCCTTCAAAAAGTCGGGCTCAACGGGTACCACATTCTGGTGTGAGCGTTATCGACCGACAATTTGGCGCCCGATGATCTCTTTCATTATTTCTGTCGTGCCACCATAGATTGTCTGGACTCTCGCATCGGCATAAGCCCGAGCAATCGGGTACTCGTTCATGAACCCGTAGCCGCCAAACAACTGAAGGCACCGCGTGATAGTCCGCAGTTGCATTTCGGTGCACCACCATTTGGCTTCAGCGGCGTCCTCAGCTGTCAACTCACCAACATTTAGGGCTTCGATTTGACGATCAATAAAGACCCACGCCATATCAAGTTCAGTCTTCATCTCGGCGAGTTCGAACCGGGTGTTCTGGAACGATGACACCTTCTGACCGAACGCTTCACGCTCGGTGACGTATTCGACTGTCCAATCAAAAGCGGCCTGAGCGGAAGCCGTACCCGTTATTGCGATCGACAGCCGTTCTTGTGGGAGGTTGTTCACAAGGCTTAGAAAACCTGCTCCCTCGCCACCAAGAACGTTTTCTTCTGGAACAAAAACGTCGTTGAAGAATAACTCAGCGGTGTCTTGGCTCTTCAAGCCGAGCTTGTCCAGATTTCGCCCTCGTTCGAAACCCTCCATGCCTTCTTCAAGAACCAGAAGGGAAATGCCTTTGTGCTTTTCTGAGGGGTCGGTCTTCACGGCTGTGATTACGAGGTCGCTGTTGATGCCATTAGTGATGAAGGTTTTGGAGCCGTTGACTACGTAGCCAGCTCCGTCGCGAATAGCTGTTGTTCCCATCGACGCTAGGTCTGAGCCAATAGCGGGTTCGGTCATAGCGATTGCACTCATCAGTTCACCATTAACGAGACCGGGCATCCACCGATCTGACTGCTCCTCATTGCAGTAGTTCAGAAAATACGGAAGGCAAATGTCGTTGTGCAGGGTGATGCACATTCCCGAACCAACCACTGCTGCTCGTTGGATTTCTTCGTTGATGATTGAGTTGTACCGGAAGTCTTGAACTCCACCGCCGCCATACGACTCAGGTACTGACATACCAAGGAAGCCGAGTGAGCCGGCCTTTCGAAACATACCTTTGTCAACTTTTCCGTCGTGCTCCCATTTCTCGTGGTTCGGGACAATCTCGTTCGCGACAAACGCTCGAATGGAGTCGCGGAACATGTCGTGTTCTTCATCAAAGATGACGCGTCGCATCCTCCGACCGTACTGGGTCGCGCCGCCCGCCTGCGAGGCAACTTGGCAAGGTAGCGTGCGGGACATGAGCACCTGGGATGCAGTAAGCCGAGCCGCCGGCGCTATGCGTCGGTTAAATCGCGCCCTTTCGGGCCGTCGATTACCCGACGACACCCTTGAAGAGGTCAGCGTTGCTGTCCACGACCTTGCCGATCGGTTTGATACCGGAACCAAGAGAAGCAAACTCGACGACATGATGACTCGCCCACACCTCGCCGCGATCTATTCAGGTCAATACACGCCCCTTGAGCTTGCGGTCGGAGAAGAGATCGAATTTGATCCTTTTTCGCTTGCCGGCGGCGAATTTCATCCTGCTTCAATCGGTTTGATCTTCATCAAAGAATCGGATGACAGTGTCGTCGGCGCAGGCACGATCGATCCGATGTTTGCTGGGCCTCCAGAACGTGTCCATGGCGGCATTCAGGCGCTGATCATCGACGAGGTGATGGGTGCACTCAACCGTATGCGGGGCCGACAGGCTTACACCGCCTACCTACACGTGGAGTACCGAGGCCCTGCCCCATTGGGGGTACATGTCACTTTTCGGGCTTGGGTCCATGAGACCGATGGCAGGAAGATCTACTTGAAGGGCTCAGGGGAGGGTCCTGACGGCCGCTTTCTGGACGCTGAAGGCTTATTTATCCAACGCGAAGATCAACCCGAAGGATCTCTCCCTGCTCCATAGTGGCGGCTGAGTGAATCTCCGGTTC
>ERZ651768.2891-NODE-2891-length-11695-cov-4.595455_pt1 | contig 11695 bp, 12 predicted proteins | sample MGYA00514754_ERZ651768 | MGnify/ENA metagenome assembly ERZ651768 | reverse complement strand
CATAAACTAGAGCCTCTGCAATTTGAGTAGGTCTTGGATTTGAACCAAGCTCAAGAGGTATGACAGGTCTCGCCGATAGGGTAGTTTTAACTAGAAATCGATTAACAAGGCCGACGCGAGCTTCTGTAGCGCGTCGGTAGCCAGAAACAATTCGCGAGCAGACAAATGAAAATATTTCTATTTACATTGCTAGTCCTTTTTAATAGTGAAATCCTTTCTAAGGAATTAAGTATCCTTCCTGTAAATGACGGAAAAATCATTTATCAAAAGGTTGTTGAAGTAGATACGAAATATACTGATTCTGATATTTTTAATGCGGTAAAAACGTTTTTATCCTCAAACAATCTTCATAGAAAAACTGACGCTGGGTATAGCACTGGAATGGCACTTCTAGGAGGGGTTCAGATTTCACCAGCAATGGGGATGATAGAGGCAAACAACCGAAATAGAGAAACTTTCGTTTCCGAGGATCCACCAAAAAATATTAGAGTAAATTACTATCAGGCATATCAAGGGAGAGGCGCAGGAGCATTAAGAACTCTTTATATTGATTCTGATCTAAAGATTGACACCAAAAACGGTAGATATCGTTACACGCTCACGAATTTTAATTGGACTCATTACAATCACTTCACTGGGGAACAAGCGCCTATATGGGGTAATAGGAGTGAGAATTGTAATGATAGAGGGTCACTGTATCAGTTACATACTTTATGTAAAAAAGGAACAAGATCAAGAAAGGCAGCAATGGAGTTAATACATCAGGATGTCTCAACTTTTCTTAAAGATCTTGAGGGTCACGTAATTTCAGAACTTGATAATATTGATGGTGATGATAATTGGTAAAAAAGGAGATGCTAATGAAGAAGATAACATTAATGGCATTATTTCTAATGCTAATTTCCATTTTCATGAGTGGTTGTAAATCCAGTACGAACGAAAACATCCTCGATGCTGCCAAATTAGACCCCAAGCACTATAAAGTAGAATTCGAAAACGATAAAGTACGCGTTTTAAGGATTAAATATGGTCCTGGAGAAAAATCAGTCATGCATGATCATTCAGAAGGTGTAGTAGTTATCTTAAATGATCAAAAAGCAAAATTCACTCAACCAAATGGGGAGTCTTTTACTGGGAGCCCAAAAGCTGGAACAGTATTTTGGTCAAAGGCTACGAGACATTTACCAGAGAACATAGGCAGTGATACTACTGATGTTATACAGATAGAATTAAAGGAGTAAAGGAAAAAATTAATTACCACTTACAACCCCCACACTCGTGGGGGTTTTTGTTTGTGGGATGATGGGTAGAATTTCAATCTCCCGCAAATGTAGTTCCAAACAGCCCCACTGCAAGTTCAGCCCATATAAGAAAAAATATCATTACTATGGCTACCATAAGCATTAGTCTATGTTTAGACTTTTTAACTCTTTTTAATATTACTTCTCCTAACAAACCTGTTATTAAGAGCATTGCACCCATAATTATAAAATCAAATAAAGACCAATTAACCTCCTTTGTTAATTGCATTGCTACCAATGGAATTAAAAGTAATATTCCCACTATATGTAAGATTCTAATCATCAAATCAAAGAGTAAATAAAAAACTTACATCTTCATACCTTCATTTCTATAAATCGGTTCCACATTCGTAGGGTTTTTTGTTTGTGGAAGTATTCAGTGCTATTTAGTGCTATATGTTGCTAAGTATTGTTAAGGTTTTATTAACTAAATAAAGTCACAAAAAGAGTTAAACATGAAATCATACATACAAGGTTTAATTACTGGTGGGTTTATGAAATCTAAAAAGGGACTGTTTCTTAAATAGCTAACTTTTTCCAGAATAATTTTTTACCAGCCATATGGTGTACTCTTGAATGACTGAGTTATTTCTATACTGTCTTGAGTTTCTTATCAGCTCATAATCAGAAAAGTATTTTTTTAAATTTTCTGGGAAATCATTCTTATTATGAATGAAGATGAAGTTTTTTCCTTTTAGATCCTTATCGTTATATAGAAAAGAATATAAAGTTTCGTGATAGTTTATAGATAGACATACTGATTCTAGTTTTGGTTTTAAATAGAAATTTACCATGGAAGCTATTTGAAAGTTGTTGCTAACGATTCTATAATCACTCATTGTGGGGTTATTGATTATTTTTTCTGTATCATGAATTAATTCGTCATACATAAAATATCTATTTGTCGGATCCGATTTAGATTTTAAAGGTATTAGTGGATAGAAGGTTTGAATCATGATGATTGAGATGAGAAATAGAGAATAAAATATTTGTAAATAATAGGCTCTGATATATTTTTTATTTTTATCTATTTCTATCATTAGTAAAAAAGCTCCTCCAAAAAAAATAGGCGCAGGCCAATTCAGCTCAAGTCTCGTGAATAATGAATGAATTAAAAAATAGATAAGTGGAGCAAGCGTAACTATAGAAAAGTATTTTGCTTCTGTTTTTAGTTTTTTCCAATGAAAAACATTAAGTAATGGCTTTGCGAATGAATAAAAGAAATATAAGGGGCCAATTAATATAAATAGACCAATCCAAAGCTCAAAAAAATCATTGATGCTTCCGCCTCTTGATATATGACTCCCTTGGTAACGAATGAACGCCATATCGTTCTCAAAATTCCATTTTAGAAATGGAATAACAAACATGAATGCAAAAATAAAAGATCCGTAAAAATGAACATTTTTTAGAATAAATCTTTTTTCCTTATTTATGAATGGAAAAATTGCGATTCCTATAGCAGGAAATAATGCAGAAACTTTTGACAATACTGCCAAGCCTAATGTTGCTCCTCCAGCATAAAAATATTTTTGATCTCCAAAATATGCTAAATAGTAGAACAATATTGCTAAAAAAGTGAAAAAGGCTAGAGGAACATCAGGAGTGATGATTATAGAGTTCATATGCAACATCAAATTAGCTGTGACTAGAGTAGCTAGAATTAGTGCTGACTTGTTATTAAAATAAGTTTTTGTGAAAAAATAAAGTATTGTTGGTAGTACGCTCATCAAGAATACAGATCCAAATCTTACAGTTAAACTGTTTTCTTGAATTAATGTAAAGATCCAAATAATAAATGCTACAACTGGCCCATGATCAATATAACCCCATGATAAATGTCGAGCATACATTGCATAATAGGCTTCATCATCAACAAGCATTGTGCAGGATATAAATAATATTCTTATTAGGATAACTAAAAGCCCTATTAATAGAGCATACTGCGTGGCTCTATCAAGTTTTCTCATTAAATACCCAATATTTTGATCCAAAAAAATTAACCATCGTTCCAGAAATGATGCCAAATACCTGTCCGATTACTTTTAATTCCGGCTTGAAGTAGATTAGAATAATTTTTAAAACTATAAGGTTCATTGATAGTCCAATTAAGGCTATCATTAGATATTTAAAATATAATTTTACTGAAGCGGGAATTTCATTAGTAACATCAGAGAATGTCCAATAATGGTTAAACATATAATTCTGTAAGCTAGCGATCAAAAAGCCCAAAGCTGATATAAGCATAGGGCTATAATTCATGATATCAACAAGAACAAAAAAAATTGAAATATTAGTTATAGAACCAAGGAAACCCACAGTAAGGAACTTTGAAATTTTCAATTTGTATATTTGTTCTTGAATTTTATTCATACCTCAATATAGTTAAATACACATGCGGTAATCAGGAATAATAAAGTTACTAAGGTTGAAGATACTATCATCAATGGGGATAATTGGTCATTTCCTTGGATGAATAAAGACGGCAAGGTAAAGCGAATCAAACTATCCATTAAAGACGCATATGAAGAGTATAGAAATGTGCAAAATATTAATAGTGCTAGAGTGTCTACTTTAGATCGGGTTGATAACTCTATGAAAGCCTTATGTAAGGTGTGGGATGAAGACTACCCGATAGCATCATTAACATATTCACACATTCAAGAATACAAAGAGTATTGGCATGGTAAACATGCACCAACTACAATGAATATTAATCTTTCAAAGATTAGAGTATTTCATAATTGGTGTGTGATGATGGGTTATGCTAAGAAGAAGATTGATTTTGTATTGGTCAAAGAAGACTCTAAACCAATAGCATACTTAACTGAGGATGAGTTAAATGGTATCATGAAATGTGATATTATTGATGTACATTTTAGAAAGTCATTTCTATTCTACTATATGACGGGATGCAGTAAGTCAGAACCATTTGAGGGTAAGTTAAGCGGTAATTGGCTAACTATTGAACCAAGTACTGCCAAGGGTCATACAACCCGTGAGATACAACTTACTCCAATACTAAAAACCATCGTAACTGGGATGAGAGATAGGTCATCCATCAGTAGTGATGACAGAGAAATATGCTAAGTGCAGACTCCCAAAGCTACAAGATGACTTTCCCTTGGGTCAGGTGCTGGCATGTACATGAATGGTTATGGAATCGATTGGTATGGAATACTGGGTGGATAATTGTAATTTAATTCCCCCCCCCCCAGCAGCGGGGTTTTTTGTTTGTAGGAGGATGGGTAGATTTGGACTCACCATGAAAAAAATAGCACTACTTTTTATTTGTTTCAACATTCTATTAGGTCAGGTTGACTACCAAACCGAAATACAGACAATATTTAATAGCAACTGCACGAGTTGTCACATAGATGGCGGTGCTTACTATGGAGGATTAGACCTATCATCATATGATAGTTTAATGGCTGGAGGAAACAGTGGTGCTGTTATTGTACCTGGAGACCATGCTAATAGCTATTTATGGCAGAGAGTAAATAATGGTGAAATGCCGCCCGGGAATAACCCTGACTTGAGTGCCGGTGAAATAAATTTAATTGTCCAGTGGATTGATGAGGGTGCTTTGGAGAATCCAGTCTATGCAGGACCTGTCTGGTATGTATCTACCACTGGTTCTGAAAGTAATGATGGTTCAGAAGACAGTCCTTTTGCCACCATTCAAAAAGGTATAAATGAAAGCAGTGATGGGGATACGGTACTGGTCCATCCGGGAAATTATTCCGGGAACAATTATATCTATGGGAAAAATATAATTTTAGGTTCATTGTATCTAACTACGGGTGATACTTCCTATATAGTCAACACATTAATTGATGGATATAATAGTGAATGCCCTTTGATGATCCATGGTGGTGTTTCTTCCGAATGCAGAGTTACAGGGTTTACTATGCAAAATGGTGAGGGGTGTGTTTTTGGGCAAGGTGGTGGAATTTATATAGAAGGGTCCAGTCCAAGATTGGATCATTTAATAGTGAAAAATAATCATTCGACGAGCTATGGTGGCGGTATATGTATCAAAATTGGATCATCTCCCGCTCTGGATGAAATAATCATTCAAAATAATTCAGCAGATCAGTATGGAGGTGGGATATATAGTGAGGATCACTCCAACCCAATTTTGAATAATGTTGTAATAAGGAATAATTCTGCAGAGTTTGGTGGGGGCATTTATTCAATTGCTTATTCTAATTTAGATTTGGAGAATATTGAAATAAGTAATAATTCAGCAGAACATGGTGCTGGCATTTGTTTAACAGATAGTTCCAGTGCAAATTTGGATCATGTATTGATTAGCAATAATACAGGACTCGGATCTACTGGTCTTTACACATTTAAAAGCAATTTAGATATGTCATTTTCAACTGTTGTAGGTAACAGTTATACAATTTCTAATAGTGGAGTTATCAATAATGCATATTCATTAATCACCATCGCTAATTCTATTTTATGGAATGAATCTGTTGAAAATGAATATTGGGCTGATTCATTATTTACAACAAATATTACTTATTCTTTAGTCAAAGGTGGATATTCTGGGGAAGGCAACATAGATACTGACCCACTTTTCTGTAACCCAGATAATGGGGACTTCACCTTAGCACAAAACTCACCTTGTGTTGGCACAGGTGAAAATGGTGTTCATATGGGTGCTTTTGGAGTTGGCTGTGATGCTCTTATTATTGCAGAAAACAATGTAGGTCCTGAATTGTATACACTCCATCAGAATTACCCGAATCCATTCAATCCAGTGACAACACTCCGCTACGACCTACCAGAAGATGCACTGGTCAATATCATCATCTACGATATGATGGGTAGACAAATCAAAACACTTATAAATGACCATCAAACAGCTGGTTACAGGTCACTGCAATGGAATGCTACCAATAATGCTGGTTCACCCGTATCAGCTGGTATTTATCTATACATGATACAGGCAGGAGACTTCATGCAGACCAAGAAGATGGTACTACTGAAATGATTCACCGTATCATACCACTGCTAATGATTGTTGTGCTGGTTTTTTGGAGTTGTGAAGATGAATCTGATGAGCAGGAAGACTCTTTTTCTTTGTCAACATCTATGACCTTGGACACATTATTTGAAGGTAGTACAGTGTATATGTCCGGCTGGTATTTGGATACTACTATGACCCAAATGGTTGCCTGCTATTGGGTAGACGGTGCTCGAATAGACCTTGAATATGGTGCTGCGGAAGATATAAAAGTTGTTGGTGGCGACATTTACCTCGCAGGTCAGTGGTTTGATGAAACAGGCTGGAATGGATCAGCATGTTACTGGAAAAATGGAGAAAGATTTGATTTGGAAGGAGGAAGCCAATCTGGTACAGAGGCCAGTGCTATATTTGTTGATAATGGGGATGTGTATGTATCTGGCACACGAATTGCTGATGTGGGATTTTTTGGAACCCCTATTGCCTGCTATTGGAAAAATGGTGACCGTACTGATTTAACAACTTCCGATATGGATGCTATGGGACTTGGAATTGGTGTTAATAATGGTGACGTGTATGTAACAGGTTGGAGATTTCAGAGCCATACAACAATTGCCTGCTATTGGAAGAATGGAGCGATAAATAACCTTCATGGTACGGCGTACTTTGGTGAAGCGTATGATATTGCTTTCAAAGGGGATAATTTTTATATAGGGGGATGGCGAGGCCCAGAAAATGGTGATAGATGGAATGCTTGTTATTGGAGGAATGGTAATCTGAACAACATTAATAGGAATAGTTCTTATGGAACCTGCATAGGATCAGAAGCAAATGCAATTTTCATCGATGGTGATGATATATACCTTGCTGGATTCAATAAGGTTGTGAATCTTAATGACATTGCAACCAAATGGAAAAATGGTATTACACACGAATTAAGTGGAGATAGTGCCAATGTACAGGTTTCTTGGCTCTTGGATATTGCCGTGAAGGACAACATAAAAATCTCCGTGGGCTATTATCATCCCGGTGTTGAATATGAATATGATTATACTCCTTATTTGCCATGTTTTCCAATATATTACGTTAACGGAAAGCGATACAATTTGGAAGATAATGAGTGGCAGGATGGAATGGCGACTGGTGTCGTTATCGATTAGCATATCCATATTATATCTATTTCGTTTGGTGGCGAACCTATTAACTGGTTCGTAAAAATAGACTCACTGGTAATTATTGAGTAATTTATGTTGACCATCAAGCCCCGCCAATAAAAATATGTGGTTTTACCCTTTTAATCGTAATCTTTTTTTCCTAACTCTATTAGTTTTTGATAAGGATAAACAAAAGAATATTTATGATTGAACATCCATTATTACTTCTGTTTCTAATCAGATGTAAATCATCTTAACCCACATACGAAGAAAATGAAATATCATCAAAAACCACATAAGAAAACGGAAGATAAAAAATCCTATATAATAAAAATAAAAGAAGAACAAAAGAGAATGGATAGGTTAAAAAAAACTAATGATAAGAAAAACGAAGACGATGCAGAAAAAGTAGATGATAATAGTCAATGACTAAAAAAGAATAGGACTAACCTTTCCTTTATAGAAAAGTTTTAATCAACCCCCGCCAAGTAGCGGGGATCTGTGTATACTGATCAAGCGGTCTTACTCGGACCACCAGCTAAAGCTCTTAACTGTTCGAGGAACCAGTTGGGCCATTCATACTCTTCTATTTTATCTCGATATTTATCAAATATCTCATATGCCTTATCATTGTAGCTGACATGGTGTTCATCCAGTTCCTTCAGTTCTTCAAATATCTTATCACAGAGCTTTTTCTTCACTTTGAATTGTTTTTTTTGTGAAGGTAATACTTCAATTAATGCTGAAAGGAAACCATCACTCCAATTCAAAATATCTATATCACTCCGATACTTATCAAAGATATCATGTGCGAGTGAATCGAGATCACTATTTTCCGGATCCAGATCGTAGAATTCACGCAGGATCCTATTACTGAGATAACTACGGCTGTACTGATATTTGGACGGATCATTTTCAGGTTTTGCCTCGTTCCTCAATTCCTTTGTCGGATCTGACCCGACCTGAATCTCATCTTCTATGGTATTATTGGTGGAGGATAGAACAATTAGAAGGATGACAAAAAAGACAGATGTGAATAATTCTTTCTTGGTCATGTACTAATTACGACCAAAAGCTAAAGAGGTTTCCAAAAGACAAGGTTGCCCTGTCAATTGGGTTTTTTGTTTGTAAAGAAGATGATGGGTAAGGGGGTCAGCAAAGGGGGATAGGTCGATAGAAAAAGGCTGACATGAATTATAGGGTAATTTTTTGTAGATAGGTCGGTCTCATAACCCGATGGGAAAAAATTTGTTGATTTTCTGGTTATTAAATTATTTTAGAAAATAATAAATCTAAGTTCGAATATTTTTAGGCCCACCCAGTACAAACCCACTCAATGAGTGGGTTTGTATTTAAGAAGGCATATGCTTAAAATATTTAGCATTAACAAAGTTAGCCCATTCAGTTTCAAAATCAGTATCAGTAATATTGAATACTTTTCGTAAATCACCCGAGTTCTTTATTAACTCCAAGTATTTTTCTTTGCCCCATTTATGAATAATAAATTCAGAAAGTAAATAGCCTACATCATATATTTTAAGATTACCTTGATTAAAATCTCCATTTAACTCAGCAATGGTCGGATAATTCGAATTTTTAAGATAATTGATTTCGTTAGGATCAATAAATTCATTGGCAACATAAGTTGCAACAGATTCCCATAACCATCTGGGATTAGAAGCATCTACACACAATGATACTGCATGAACAAATTCATGTTCAGCTGTTTCTTCAATATCATCAGTTAAAAACATGGCTAATTCATTAGAGCTAATAACATAACCTCTGGAACCTTCATATCGTTGGCCTGCATATAATTCTTGAGCTATTAAATAGTTCTCATAATTACCCCAAACATGTACCTTAAATGTATCTACAGGTTTAATTTTAAAAAAATCCAATATTCTTTCAGCATTATGTTCCAATTTATCTCTAATGATTAAAACTTGACTGGTAGTAACACTATCATATAGTACAAATTCTAAAGAAATACTACTTTTATCGGATTCTTCAGTAGAATCTGACACAAATATTTTTATATTTTCCTTCTCATTTTTTTCTCCACAAGACAATATCAAGGAGATAAATACTAATAGTAGTAATGTGATATACCTACGCATCTTCAAATCTACCCATCATCCCACCAAACAAAAAACCGGTGTATCCAGTGTAGCAAGTGTACCTATATGTAAAGTATAGGGTCTATTTTAGATCCACACGTATAAAACACTTTATTTTTTACCTTCACTAGGTTCACTAGGTTCACTAAACCTCGGTCAACACCCCTAGATGCAGTTCACTAAGTTCACTGAGTTCACTGGCTGACGCCCAAAGTGGCCCTACTTGGAAATCGGCTGTACAACGTGCCCGGGTCTTCCAGCCCGCCCCCATCCCGGTCTGTTGCAGGGTGCGTTGAATAAACCGAGTTGAAATATCCGCTTTCGCTTGAGCTTCACTGCCGTTGGCGTTAGCTTACCTACGTAGCTCATACGTAGCCATTACACTGCATACGCGAGTTTTATTGATAATTGACGTTCCGATACGGCCATAAGCAAAATGCCTCCTTTTAAGGGAGGCATTCGTCTTGTAAAGTGCGGAGAGGGTGGGATTCGAACCCACGATACGGCTCTAAACCGCATACCCACTTAGCACCACAGCCAAAGACGACGGCTTTCCCTTTCGTAGCCGATACGTAGCCATACCGGAGCATTTCAACAGCAAGGCCAGCCATGGGAAGTCTGTACAAAAACAACGGCGTCTGGTTCATTTCCGTTTACGGCAACGGCAAACGCAGGTGCCAAAGCCTCAAAACCAAAGATCATAGAGTTGCCAAACAACTTAAGCCGTATGCCGAATCAGCTATTATTGCCGAACTTAACGGCTACGTGATAAAGAACGAGAGGCTGTCCTTCGCCGAGCTTGTCCCGCGGTTCTTGGCCCAAAGAAACGACTGGTCGGACAAGACCAGAAGAATGTATCGCTATATCCTAGAGCCTCACGTTGCCGGCAAGGCTCTGCCCTCCAACCCCACTTCACGGGCCATCCACACCAGAGTGATCAACCAGTGCTGGCGCTGGGGCTTAAAGAACGATCTGGTGGACAAGGCTCACTACCTGCCCGGTGATACTAAAGGAGAAGCCAGACACAGAACCTACACGAAGGATGAATTGGATTTGATGTTTGCCGAGATTGAAGATCCTGCCTTCAATTCCTTTGTGCGATTCGCCTACTACACTGGGGCTAGGAGTGGCGAAATACGGTCTATATCGAGAGATAATGTATTGGAGGGTTCATTGGTCGTCCGCGGCAAGACTGGTCGTAGATATGTGAAATTAAACTCTCAAGCTTTAGCCATATTAGACCGTCAGGAATCGCTATGGAATTACAGCAGAGATTTTGTCAGCCATAAGTTCAAAAAGGAAGTACGGAGGCTAGGCATCAGGAACGCACGGTTCCATGATTTACGCAGAACATTTGGCTTGAATCTTATCAAGCAAGGAATGTCTATTTACAAAGTGAGCAAACTGCTGGGCCATAAATCAGTAAGAACTACTGAACAACACTATGCTCCACTGCTGACTGTTGATATTGAAGATTTTGAACTATAAACACACTACTTTATTCTAAAATTACCCAAAGCAAGTACAGTACATTGGAGGATTACCACACCCACTGCATGTTTTATAATTTTCCATTTCCTTTTTGTTGATATCTGGGTCAAAAACACTCCCTTTCTCCGGTCGATATTGGTCCCATAGGTATAGGCATTTCTTGCAGACCCAGTGAAATGACCCAACGCTATCATAATTGTTATCTATGAATATGGTTCCTTTAACATCCCAATCGCTGATGCGAATTGAATTTTCATTGGTATCGCATTGCGGACATATATGGGGCTCATCTTTAATCATTCCCAAATCTACCAATCATCCCACAAACAAAAAAACCCACGAATGTGGGGCTTATTTATCTATTGGTAAATAATCTTTATTAGGATTCCCTAAATACCTATAACAATAAAAAGAATTTGAAATTAGAAAATGTTTTTGCAAACTCATGTTTATGGAAACGACTAAAAACTTATTTTATAGAATGGTTGCTATAGTTTTTTTAGCTACAGCAACAAACTGCAGTGCTCCTTCACCTGATAAAAACACTGAGACCTTATTAGATGCTCAGGCCAAGCTTGAAAGGGATTTAGCTATGTATGAAGATACATGGACTAGATTTGTAAAGGGTGATACTACAGTAATAAATGAAGA
>ERZ651768.2890-NODE-2890-length-11696-cov-17.043894_pt1 | contig 11696 bp, 6 predicted proteins | sample MGYA00514754_ERZ651768 | MGnify/ENA metagenome assembly ERZ651768 | reverse complement strand
TCTAACCATAATATTTCAAGGCTGTCTAAAGTACCTATCTCTTGAGGAATCTCTCCTGATAAACCCAGGTCACTTAATGTAAATTCATTTGCCAGATCATAATTGCAGTTTAACTCAGTCAGCCTGCCATTCCACCAGTGCTGAGTACCCAACTCGATGGGCTCAATAATACCATTAATGTTATCATCCATTTCCATGTTGATAGTTTCTGAACTGTTATCAATAAATGTCTGCAATACGTCCAAATCAGATTGTTCTGTGCAAATTCCATCAAATAGATAATTGCTCTCACAATCTTCAGAATATTGATAGCCAACAAAATAAGAAATACAGTCAGGATAAGGAGGTAAAAGCTGATTACCGGAAATATCAAACCTGTAAGGATTATAGAATGCCATATTTATATTACATATAGTCTCCGGTATAAGTCCTGTAAATTGATTATTATTTAAGTGTAGTTTCTCTAAATTAATCAAATTTCCGATCTCAGCTGGAATTGAACCCGTAAATTGATTTCCATATAAATACAAATGAGTCAGTCGTGTAAGATTCCCGATCTCGGCTGGGATCGAACCCGTAAATTGATTTTTCTGTAATCCTAATTCAGTAAGACTGTCAAGTGTCCAAAGTTCGGCAGGAAGGGGCCCAGACAGATTATTATACTCCAGTTCTAATTTAACTAATTTTGTAAGGTTCCCAATCTCAGGAGGTATGGGGCCAGTGAGCTCATTGTATTTTAGTTTAATCACCACTAGATCTGTCATCAGTCCTATCTCGAGCGGAATTTCTCCAGTCAATCCGCTGTTGATTATAGTCAAATTTGTGATATTTATTGAATAACACTCACCCCACAGTTCTACTTCCCCATCATTGCAATCACTATTACCGACCGATATAAAAACTGTGAATAGAATAATTACTTTTAATATTGGCTTCATCAATAAAATACCAACACCTTCCAAACAAAAACCACACTGGATAAAATTTTATAGGTATTTAACAATTGACTAAAATGAAAATCATTATTAGATGGTGTGATCAAGTCGGTCATAAGAATCTTTCTTCTCTATTCAAATCTACCCTTCATCCCACAAACAAAAAACCCCACGAATGTGGGTTACTATTTATATTTAGGTAACTATACGAAAAGGGAAATTCTATGTTTTATGGAAATCTAAAAAATTGCACATATACACAATCCACAACTAACTGCAATGCAGCGGTTGGGTTTTTTATTGCTCTCATAGTGAGAAGTTTTAAATCATCATTTCTTCTGGCAGAATGGTATCTCTACTTAATCGGTTTAGTAATATTTTTAATTCCTGGGTTAATATCAACATACAAACAAATTAAAACTGGGTATTCATTAGAAAGGCTAGAGTTGACTAAAAGACCATTTAGAGCCTTTTAGTAATTCCATCATCCCAAAAACACAAAACCCTGCTGGGCAGGGCTGGATGTTGTGAAAAGTGAAAATCTATTTCAGCAGTACCATCTTCTTAGTGCTAATGTATTCACTAGCATGTTATATGGTATCTAGATATAAATTGGTCGCATTTCATTGGATTATGGGACGGTAACCGTTAAATCTCTCACTTCTAAATAATCCGTAATATCCACATCATTGCCATTGTCATCAATAAAATGAAGCTCTTCAGGTACAATTGTAAATGTACTCGTTCCTGAAGAAAGTCCGGTTACTGCAAACTCACCTAATTGACCGGTGCCATTTACCATGGCATCACCATGAATTGCACTGATCGAAAGATGTATTTTATCTTCCACTATTTGAAACAGTGAAATTGCATTAGTCCCAAAATAAGCTCCCTGCTCAAAACTTGAAGTGTCTACATCAACAACACTTGCATTGTAACTTATCTGCATTTCGACACCAAAAACGAAAGTCACCAAATCCGTTATATCCAATGATATTGATGTTGATCCGCCAGCTGTTATTGAAGAAGAACTGGATGACAATAACAAAACTGTATTATTTACCGTAGGATTTACCGTAATCACTCGCGGGTCAGAAATATCGCTGCCATGAGTTGTTGTAACTGTTAAAGTAACGGAAAAAACCCCGACATCAGTGAAAGTATGATCTGGATTCTCAGCTGGTGTTGTACCACCATCACCGAATTCCCACAAGTACTCAACATTGCTACCTGTACCAGGATCAGATTTATTAGTAAATGTCACTGTCAACGGAACATAACCTTCTGCGGGTTCAGCTTCGAATGCGGCGATAGGGCTATCGATTGATTCATCATCTTTATCAAAAAGCCCACAGCTGGTTAATATTACACCAAAGAACAAAATGAATATTGTGTTTTTCTTTAACATCTTTCCATTTCTTCCTTGAATTTTATCATTTCAACAGCACCATCTTTCTGGCCTGCATGAATTTCCCAGCCTGTATGCGGTAGATGTAGACTCCCGCACTTACGGGCTTGCCAAAACTATTGGTAGAATTCCATTGTACTGACCTATAGCCGGCTTCCTGGGTGGCGTTGACAAACTGAGTTACTTCTCTGCCCAGCATATCATAAATGATAATATTTACGTGACTTTGTTCTGGAAGATCGTACCTGATTGTGGTGATGGGGTTGAAAGGGTTGGGATAGTTCTGATACAGAGAGAATTTATCAGGTATGTTTGCTATGCCTAATATTCTTTCCAAAAGTGATCTCATCTTCCGTGCCGGCTCACCATCTACGCCCAATGCCTGGTATAATTGTTCAAGTGCAGGTTTATACAGGGTAACCAATGTACTGTCACCTGGATCAATTACAAAATTGTCCGAACCGTCCCCATGGCTCTTGCCCCAGTTAAGCGCAATCCCGAATAAATCACTCTCATCAATAATACCGTCTCCGTTGGCATCGGCATATGTGGCAGCAGAATTCGATACCCACAGAAAGTCAAAAGGCGATGGTAACCAGCCATAACCAGCTGTACAACGTTGTGGGCCGGTTTGGTAAAAATAAGTGGCTAAAGGTAGAATATCAAATTCATTCACAACTCCATTGTTGTCCGTATCACCAGGGTAAACTGATGGTAGAACAGTATAAATGCATTCCTGAAAAGAAAGGCTGGGCCAAACATTCATTCGGGGGGCATAGTTATTAGCCCTTTGCTCATATTCTTTTTCTTTACTGTAAAAAGTTACGTTATCTGTAGAATCCAAAACGCCCAAAGCAAAAGAGTGATTGCTACAAGCGAAGTTAATATTATCAGTTAAAACGAAAGATACCGGGGTTTCCGGCTCCAGGGCATACAGCGTATCTAACGGTGTTAATAAACTATGATTAATAATGCCTATGTTATTTTCATCAGTCAATCTTTCACCCCAGTCCGAATCAAATGCGTAAAGAATGATACCGCCACCTTCAGCCAGTGAAACGTTTTCCGGGACTAAGTTTAAATGAATGGTACAGCTGTAATTGAGAGAGGTTGGAATATCAAAACGTAAAAAGGCCATATTATTTTTCTTCACTTTCAGAATGGTTTCCCCATGCCATTCATCAATATGAATAAATGGTATGAGGGCACTATCTACGGCCACTGTATCTATTGATCGATCATTCGTGGGATACATTTTATCAGCGACCGTGAAGGTCCAGCTGCCCCCACTGATGCCGTCCACCGTAACGGACCAGGAGTAGGTCCCGCCCGGTTGAAACGTTTGAAAAAGCACATTATTTGGATACTGAAAAGTCTCAGTTCTGTTTACGCCAGGCCCGCTTAAACTAACTGTCGCCATTGTACCAGTATAATCCTGTTTATAGGGGTAATTCCAGACCACACTGTAATCTATGGGAACATCCACCGCGTTATCATTGGGTATGGGAACACTGGGATAAGGATACCTGTATCCCGGGATCCAGTAGACGGAATCACCATATTCGTAGGCACCAATGTCGGGTGCAGCTCCTACAAACCTGCGGTTCTGTCCAGGATACGTAGGCGGGTGATTAAAATCCGCACCAACTGGATTGTATACACCCAACCATGGTTGATCCGGCCGTTCATCCAACCAAAGGCCATGACTTGGGGCATTGTCACGACTATCCAAACCATCATTGATTCCTGGAACTATCACGCCAGCATCAATCAAATTAGATCCTTTCCTGGGGCGAAAATCATAACTCTGTCTTTGGTCATCCCACGGAACTTCACCAAACTCCTCTAAAAGAGTTTCTTCAGATTCAGCATGCCAGCCATACCAGGGGTTTGCCAGTTCAATTTGCGGTGCAGGAAAATAAGAACACCAATTATCCACACAACGCCTCAAAAATCGACCATACCAGATGCCCGAAGCTGCAAATGTTTCATAATTCGAAATGTCTTCAATAAGGGAATCAGCTTCCGTCAGGCCTTCTGTGGGCTTGCAGTCGGGTGAGCTACAATCCAATGAGCTTTCTGCAATACTGTTAAGGATTCTTGAGTTAACGTTGCCAGGTTCAGTAGCCCCTGCCCTGTCCGGGCCACAATACTTACCCCATCCAAGAGAGATATCGTTCCTCCTATTATCGTATGTGGTAACATGGTACACTTCATGATAGTCACCTTTCAGTTTCATACCGCGACTGGCACCTATGGCAACAACATGATGCACATCCCCTTCAGTGCCGCCGCAGGCACTATTAAACCGCATACCATTCAGACCCGGCATATTTATAATCCATGAATAACGCGTCGTGCCATATTCAACAGTCGCTCCATTTCTTTGAATGCCGCTGCCGTCTACGCCATCATATAGATTCTCAAAGCGGCTATACTCTACCAAACCACCCCTTCCAGGCCAGAGACCGGCATTGGTGCTATTCTCTATTGTAAGATAACGATAGTATGCGGGGCCTGCATGGTCTCCACCTACATAGTTAGCAGAACCATGAAACCAATCATTATACCTGACTAAAACATTTTCTACTGTAGATTGATGTCCAACACCCCAAAAGGGAGATCGACCATTGCTATATTCGAAGATACAATTTCTGATGGTCATATGATCACTATAACCATTACTGCTGCCAGAGCCTATACTGGACTCTCCGCCAAAGAACGCACCAAATGAAAATCTGCAATCTTCCATGGTCCTATAATTGCAATTACTGAAAATTTGTGCGCCGGCAAAAAAATGGATATTTCTGAATTCAAGATTATCCGAGTCTAAAAAATTTATATTTATTACCCTTACCCTTACCCGGACATTTGGGGATGAAAAGTTGAAATTTCCACCGGGGTAGAGGTATAAAGTACTTGTGCTAGCATCAAATGACCACTCTTCCACTGTATCTAAATTTGCATATTCACCAGGTAAATAATATTCAATGCCATTAGGGTAGGCCGGGGAGTCTAAATACGGCCATGCATCGGAACTATCTGGGCTGTATAAGAAAGGATTTTTCCCAATATTTTCCCATACAGTATTCGGCTCAGGGTTCCTTGGGTTACCGGTGGTAGGATCGGTAGGATTTTTTATATTAAAGGGGAGAGCAGGGATCATATACCGGTCATTTACAAACACACTGTAAAGGGTATCAACCGGCCTCATGATCTGTTTTGAAATGGCATCCATATCCAGAACCGCTTTCCATATACCATTTTCATGATACTCCCACTCTGCATTAATGGGTACAGTACCATCGATCCTCACATCTTCACCGGGATATCCTTCAAAAGTGATTGTTGGAGCGGGTACTGAACCAGTAGGCCAATCAAAACCATTAAACCTATATTTGTTGAAAAGCTCATTATATCTCCCTCCCTTGATATAAATACGGTCCCCGGGCTGTGCATCATCCATCGCACTGCGGATGGTGGGATACGGGCAATTGGTGCTCCCATCGGGTCCATTAGGACAATCGTCAGAATAATATTCTTGTAAAATCTCATTATTATCAAAGTCATTGTGGACGTCCCCAGGAAAAATCCCGATAGGATCGACAGTTCCGCTTTTATCAATTAACTTCCAATCTTCATTGAGATCCATTGTAAAATATGATACCAGCCCGTCTCTGTCATCTAAACTTAAAGTATCATTCATTGCTGCCTGAATCTGTTCTTGAGTCCTGGCCACATTCCACATTCGGACCTCATCCATTTTACCGCGGAAGGATGAGCCCAGCATTTTTACCGGTACTGCTACTGGAGTCTCTCCTGCATGATTGTCACTTTGCACCAGTTCACCATTTACATATAATTTTAAATTTTCACCATCAAACGTAACGGCTATATGTTGCCAAATTTCTTCTTGTATGTCTGTTCCTTCAACTATTTCACGTGCTCCCTGAGTGCCCACCCCAAATCCAAATCCATATCTAATCTGGTTGCCATAATGAATCGATATTGATGGTGGCCTTTGCGAGCTATTACCGCCGACACCCGGCCAGCCATTACCCATGATTTCGCGATGATGGGCTGTAGCACCATCTGCCACATATGTGTCCATATAGACTAATGCTTCCTGAGTATAATTGATCCAGTCTGTGGGTGCATTGTCAGGCGGTTCTTCTTCTCCATTCCATAAATGGACCTCATCGACACCTGTTACACTGTGGCTAGGGCCGTCGCCGAATCCATCAAACAAAAGGTAGTTATCCGTCTCATATTGCGAAAGCTCGCTTTGATCGACAATTAGATCTACGCCATTTGCAATTGAGACAATCAGTAATAATGGTAATAAGATTAGGTAATTATGCATTTTTCATTTCACAATCATCTCTCATTTAAACCTAATTATTTCTAACTCTTATAGTAATAACATATCAACAGATCAACGACTATCTTGGATTACGGAAGGGTCAATACGCAAGAGAAAGATAGATGAGCCACTTCCAGCGAGTACCAGATCTCCATCATCCAATTGAATAATGGACTTGTTTACTCTTCTTAGACTTGCAGTCCAAACAATCTCACCATTTTCGTCTATTTTTGTTAAATAAAATTGGTTATCCAGCAAATAATATCCACCATCCACAGCAGTAATAATGTCATTATATCCATAATGGCTGTAGCTCGGCTCTCCAGATCCATTGTAACAGTGTTCCCATTCCATACTCCCGGAGCTGCTTCGTTTTACAATATAATTATAGTTATAATTATGGCAAAATCCGCCTGCGACAAAACCACCATCTGGAGCTTCACACACAGCATTGAGTGTTTGCTGGGTATTATCTCCAAAGCGTTTTTTCCAACTCTGGGCACCATCGGCACTGGTCTTAACCATAAAATGTTTATAGGCACCATGGGCCGTACCTGATAAACCCACGAATACAATTTTGCCATCCGATGCCTCGATCAATGAGATGCCTTCGTTATAGTCGGAGCCAGAGTATGTTTTATTCCAGAGTAAAGTGCCGCTGCTTGAATATTTTCGCAAAAAAGCCTTGGAATTGAACCCATCATCATTCTGGGTGCCGGTAATAACGAAACCCCCATCCTGCGTTTCTATTACATCTTCACCCCAGTCATTCTTATCAGCGGTCCCAACGGTCTCCTGCCACTCCATATTCCCCGCTGCATCCGTTTTTATTACCCAGAGATATTCCAAATCAGGGAAAGTGCCTGTAAAGAAACCTGTGGCTATAAAACCACCATCAGAACACTGACTGACACTTTTTAAAACTTCGCCATCACCGATTTCATAAGTCTGACCCCACTCAAGAATTCCATCTTCATTGGTCTTTAACAGCATACCCTGATTCTGCTCTGAACCGGACAGTATGAGACCTCCATCGCTGGTCTGGCGGACACAATGGGCTTGTCCGCCGCCTGGACCCAGGTTGTAGGTGTACAGCCATTTAGCCTGAAAATCGCCAACCATATATTCACAGCTGCCGTCATCTACAGTTGCCGTATTATCATAGTTTGCGGCCAGATTATTGGTGCAGCCGCATATTTCATTTACCGGGCATTCAACCAATGACTCGGTCAATGACTCCGTCTCATCTTCACAGGACCATAAAACCAATGCAAAAATAATTATTAAAGATGAAAGACGATTGAGCATTTCTTAATTATTGCTGAACTGTGTTGCCTTCTGAATCTGTTTTGGTCAATCTTAAATGGTGGCTCATGTTAGCCAGTCCACCATCATTATAACCAAAAAACAGAAACCCGCCGTCAAAGGCATTCACGATCCCCGCTCCCTCATTGTCGCTGGCCTCACCGCCGTAATTGTTGGACCATAACAGTGTACTGGAGTTTGCATCGAACGCCCATACTTTTGGTTCAATATTGTCTATCGGCATAGCGTATTTAAAACCCATACTGATAATGGTCTGGCCATCATCTGTTAGTGATAGGGCCCGGAGCTCATCACCCCTGGATATACCAGTACTATAATCAGACTCATCCCATTCCCACAGGATAGATCCAGTAGAACTCATCTTCAAGAGCCAGGCATTGATGGGGTGTTGCTTTGTATGCCGCTTCCTACCCGAAACTGCATAGTTGCCATCGGGTAAGGGGACAATATCCGTGGCTCTTTCCCAATAGGGCCCGCCATACTTTGCTTCCTGGACCATATTCCCTTCACTGTCTGTTTTGACAAACCACAGGTCCATATACCCATAAAATGAACAGTTAAACCCATCCCCTTCATGCTCGAATTCACCTACTGTAATAAAACCGCCGTCATCGGTCTGTACCACAGCATTGAACTGATCCTCATCACAGTCCCCGCCATAGCGTTGTGTCCACTGAATACTGCCCCCTTCACCGATCCGGGCCATAAAGGCTGATTTTTGATTCGTCTCCGCCGCGTTTACGTACCACCACCCCACTAGTAAATAATCCCCTTCCAGTGTCTGTATAATATCCTGGCCATGGTGAGGCCTGGAATAATCCAGTTCTGTTAGCCACTCTGTCTGTCCGGCGGAATCAGCTTTTATAACATAACCTGTTCCATAGCTGGGATGAGTAGGATATACTGAAGAACAAAGGATAAAACCACCATCTGACGTCTGGTTAACAGCGGTAGCAAACTGATAGCCATCGCCAAAGTCACCCTGGGGCTGGGGAATCTCATCGAATACTCTGCTCCAGACCTCATTCCCTGATTCGTCCACTTTCAACAGCCAGGGCCTTTTTGTTTTTTTGCCTGCAAGTACATAACTGCAGTCATCATCCAGACGGATCAGGTCATAACCCGTATTTCCAGGACCACCGACTTCCTTTGAAAATAATGTGTCTATCCCGCAGTTTAATGTATTCTGATTACCTGCATTGGCGCTTGGAGTGTCCGGCTCTTCTTCACAGCTCCAAAATAAGAGCCCAAAAACAAGCAGAAGCGGTATTATTTTATTAATCACAATTATTTGTGTTTTGGTTTCCCATTCTGCCTTCAAGACAGGAAGGGTATGGAGGACAAAATTTATTGTTACGAATATCTACATAGCTGTAGTGATCCCATCTCAAATTTAAATCGCAAATACTCTCCGGTATCACACCTGTGAGTTGGTTATGCCGAAAAATAAGCCTTAGGTCAGCGGGATCACCGCTTTCGTATAGAGCATTGATATTCCATATCTCCAATGGCACATCTCCTGTGAGTTGATTATTGTTTAACCACAAATACATCAAATTGGTATTGCCAAATTCTGCTGGGATGGTACCTGTAAGTTGTGTGTCCTCTATAATCACCTGCCGCAGATTAGTTAGATTCCCTAACTCTGTGGGGATTGAACCTGCGAGTTGCCCACCCCTACATATTATAGACCTTAATTCACTTAATTCACCTATGCTTTCTGGAATGGTAGAGATTTGGGTATTGGAAAAATCGATAGCTTCCAGCTCACTTAAATTAATTATGCTCTCTGGAATAACAGTGATTGGAAGATTGGATAATTTCAATAAACTTAATCTCCCGTAGCCATATTCACCACCATACCATGACTGTATACCGATTTCTAATGGTTCTCCGCTCAAACTCTCGTTTACATCAATAAAATCTTGAAGACCATCCAAATCAGATTGATAAAAACACCATCCATCGTATATATTCCCACCATTTATTGGTGGTGGATCATTTATAGCCGTATATCCGTCAGCACAATCCGGATAGGGATTACAATTTTGATGATTAATTATGTCTATTGTCCACCCTACAGTTTCGAATTCTACAAAGCACTGAGGGTAAGGGGGACAAAAATTATTGTTCGAGAAAACATTCATAGTACTATTGCATTCGTATGTCTGTGTCCGGCAAACATCAACGTTACATAATTCATCTGGAATGACTCCTCTAAGATTGTTATTCGCTAACCAGAGCTGTGCTAAGCTACTTAGATTGCCAAGCTCAGGCGGAATTTCCCCATTAAGTTGATTATTGTGCAGACTCATTTCAACTAAAAATTCCATATCACCCATTTCAGGAGGTATTGGTCCATCAATTTGATTATAGGAAAAATCCACATATCCAAGTTCATCCAGATCACCTATTGAAGCAGGCAGGGGTCCCGTAAGATTATTATGGGAAAGATTAAAAGCGATCCAAATTTCAGTGTCAAAATCAACGTTATAATATTCGGGATCCCATAACCCTAAATTTTTTAGATTTCCAATATTAGATGGGATTGGACCTGTGAGTTCATTATAAGAAAAATTTAAGGTGTGTAATTTGGTCAAATTTCCTATCTCTTGAGGGATTCTACCGGTGTGATTATTAGCGTTCGAACTGAGATTTCTTAATTCAACTAGATTACCAACTGTAGATGGTATTTCCCCGGTGAGTTCATTTCTGCCAAAAGAGAGTTTATGAAGCTTAGTTAGATGACCAATTTCTGGAGGAATTGATCCTGTAAGTTCATTATATGATAAATTTAAATTAATCAGATTAGTAAGATTGCAAATCTCAGTCGGTATTTCGCCTGTAAATTTTGAATCTGTAGTACCCCCCCAATAGTTACTACCATAAAAAATGATTAAGTTGGTTAGAAGTGCAATCTCCTTTGGGAGAGGACCTGATGGTTTACTTGCAAAAGCGTCTCCAAAGGTAATTTCTGTAGTATTTTCAATTGAATAACATTCCCCTAATATTTTTACTCCGTCTGTACCATCATCTGCCGTACAAAGATTCTCTTCATTAATATTTTCAAGAGGTGGACAATCAGGCAATTCAATTGATATAGGGCCTTCTTCCTGAGTATCGTTTTGCTCTGGTTCTTGTTCACCACAACTCCAAAAAGCCAACCCAATAAACAATAAGAGTGATATATATCTAATCACAGCCAGATCTACCCATCATTACCCGTTAGTTTTCAACGATAAAAATACCCCTGGCTTCACTCTCATACCCGTTTTCCAGTCCTTCAGGAACATCGTACTGGTCAACAAGATAATGTAACTCACCATTGAGCCAGTAACAGGCACTCGCACCGCTGTCATCATAATCCGGGCCCCGGGTCGCAATGCCTACGACAATAACATTCCCATCAGCTACCCGAATATCATAAGCTTCACCCGTTCCAAAACCAGTCATGGGGCCTCCTTCCAGGTCATATATGGTACTGTTTTTCCAGTATTGCGGGAATGTTCCACCCGAGGTCTCTTCTTGGCCCCAAAATTCATACCAGTCCGTAGAACCTGCTACATAGACATCATTACCATCTAAAGCAATTCCCCATCCCTTTGCTCCATAAATATCCATGCTTGAACCGCCCAGGGGCAGGTCAGTCCTGTCGGTATGGCGC
>ERZ651768.2887-NODE-2887-length-11711-cov-12.957796_pt1 | contig 11711 bp, 6 predicted proteins | sample MGYA00514754_ERZ651768 | MGnify/ENA metagenome assembly ERZ651768 | reverse complement strand
CCCGCGTGCCCGAATGGTCCGAAATATCGGACCCCGGGACGCCGCCGACCCCGGGTGACCATCGGGCGGGGCCACTCATCGTTCACCGTCACTGCTAGCAGCGGGTAGCTCTTATCGTCCTTGAGCTCCACGTTGAAGCGGGGTCGGTGCTCCTTGATGAGGGTGAACTCCAATAAGAGCGCCTCGAGTTCGTTGGCCACCCGTATCCACTCGACCGTGGAGGCCTCACCCATCATCTGGGCGGTACGGGGCGGTAGGCGGTCGCGGCGCCCGAAATAGCTGTTCAGACGGCTGCGGAGACTCTTCGCCTTTCCGACGTAGATGACCCGCCCCTCAGAGTCCCTGAACTGGTAGGAGCCTGGAGCGTCGGGCACCGTTCCAGCGGCCGGACGCTCGATCACCCCGTCAGGTTAGGAGGCTGAGGTCACCTACGGTCCGTCCACTCGGCGCCGTGGGTTGATTGGCTACAGAATCGCCTTCAGGAAACGTCCTGTGTGACTTTCGGTCGCCCGGGCCACCTCCTCCGGGGTACCCGCCGCCACGACCGTTCCGCCCCCGTCGCCTCCCTCTGGGCCCAGGTCGATGATCCAGTCGGCTGTTTTGACAACGTCGAGGTTGTGCTCGATGACGATTACTGTGTTGCCCTGGTCCACCAGGCGGCTGAGTACCCCGAGCAGTTTCCGCACATCCTCATAGTGCAAACCGGTAGTGGGCTCGTCGAGTAGGTAGATGGTGTGGCCGGTGGGTCGCTTGGCCAGCTCGCTGGCCAGTTTCACCCGTTGCGCCTCTCCTCCTGACAGGGTTGGGGCCGGCTGACCCAAGCGGATATATCCGAGACCTACGTCCACCAGGGTCTGCATGTGCCGGGTGATGGCCGGCTGTTTTGCAAAAAAGGACAGTGCTTCCCCGCATGGCATGGCTAGAACGTCGGCGATGTCGTGGCCTCTGTACACGACATCGAGGGTGTCGCGGTTGTACCTCAGGCCCTTGCAGACCTCGCAGGGCACGTAGACGTCGGGCAGGAAGTGCATCTCGATTCGCAGCGTCCCGTCACCGGAGCAGGCCTCGCAGCGTCCTCCCTTCACATTGAAGCTGAACCGGCCCGGCTGGTAGCCGCGCACCCTTGACTCCTCGGTCTTGGCGAACAACTTCCGAACGTGGTCGAACACTCCTGTGTAGGTCGCCGGGTTCGAACGAGGGGTCCGGCCAATCGGTGCTTGGTCGATATTGATCACCTTGTCGATCCCGTCCACCCCCTCTAGGGCCGTATGGAGGCCGGGCGGCACTTTGGAGGCATAGACCTCCTGCATCAGCGCCTTAAGGAGGATCTCGTTGACCAGCGTGGACTTGCCCGAGCCGGATACTCCCGTTACGGCTACGAAGCAGCCCAAGGGCACCTCCACGTCGATGTCCCGAAGATTGTTCTCCCGGGCCCCCCGGACCACCAGTCGAGGGCCGTCGGCCAGTCGCCGCTGATCAGGCACCGGGATACTCCGAACCCCGCTCAGGTACTGGCCGGTCAGCGAATCACGGCAAGCCTCCAGGCCGGCCACCGGACCGGAAAAGACGATGTCGCCACCATGCTCGCCGGCGCCGGGGCCAATATCGACGACATGGTCAGCCGACCGGATCGTCTCCTCGTCGTGCTCTACGACAATGACCGTATTCCCGAGGTCACGGAGCCGTGACAGGGTGTCGATGAGGCGCTGGTTGTCGCGCTGGTGAAGGCCGACGGAAGGCTCATCAAGGACGTAGAGCACCCCGACCAGTCCGCTACCGATCTGCGAGGCCAGCCGAATCCGTTGGGCTTCCCCCCCGGCCAGGGTGGCTGCCGACCGAGACAGGGTCAGGTAGTCGAGACCCACGTCGAGGAGAAATCCCAGCCGTCCCCCGATCTCCTTAAGGACCTGCTGGGCAATCATCTGCTCCCGGTCAGTGAGATTGAGACCCTGGAGAGCCTTGGCCGCCTCGCCAATGGATAACCCGCAGACATCGTGGATCGAGTGATCGTCGATGGTCACGGCCAACGACAGGGGGTTTAGCCGGGCACCTCCGCAGTCCGGGCATGGAACCTGGCGCATGTAGCCCTCGATCTGGTCCCGCTGAGAATCGCTCTCGGCGTCCTGGTGCCGCCTCCGCAGGTAGGGCACCACACCCTCGAAGCGGGCCTGGTAGACACGGCTCCGACCGAAGCGGTTCCGGTAGCGGACCTTCACCCGGTGGTCCAGACCGCCATCAAGCATCAGCACCTGGTGCTTCTTGGCCAGGCGACGCCATGGCCGCTCCAGGTCCATGCCCTGGTCCTCGGCCACTGCCTCGACCAGGCGTTTGAAGTACCGACTCCGTCCGCCGCTCCATGGGGCGATCGCCCCTTCGCCCAGGCTCAGGTCGGGATTAGGGACCACCAACTGGGGGTCCACCTCGAACACCGAGCCGAGGCCATCGCAGTGCGGGCAGGCCCCGTAGGGGCTGTTGAACGAGAAGTTCCGGGGGGCAAGGTCCTCAAAGGACTTCCCGTCGCTGGGCCGGGACAAATGCTGGCTAAACACAATGGTGCGGGACTCATCTACATCGCTAGCCCCCACTGAACTCTCACCATCCCGGGACACGATCTCGATCTCCGCTACACCGTCCGCCAGAGCCAGAGCGGCCTCCATCGACTCCGTGAGACGGCGTTCGATGCCTTCCCGCATGACCAACCGGTCGACTACTACCTTGATGGTGTGTTGCTCGTACCGGGCTAGGTCAACGTCGTCGCCGAGTTCGTGAAGTCCTCCATCTATAATGGCCCGGCTGAAGCCCTGGGTGGCTAGGTCAGTCAGCAGCGTGTCGTAAGTACCCTTACGCCCCCGGACAACCGGGGCCAGCACCTGGAATCGTGCCCCCTCGTCGAGTTCCATCACCCGGTCGACGATCTGCTGTGGGGTCTGACGGATCAGCGGCTCGCCGGTATCCGGGTCGTGGGGAATGCCAATCCGGGCGTAGAGCAGCCGCAGGTAGTCGTAGACCTCTGTGATGGTTCCTACGGTGGACCGGGGATTCCGGGAAGAACTCTTCTGGTCGATCGAGATTGCCGGAGAGAGCCCTTCGATGAAGTCCACATCCGGTTTATCCATCTGGCCCAAAAACTGGCGAGCGTAGGTCGACAGTGATTCGACGTACCGCCGCTGTCCTTCGGCGTAGATGGTGTCGAAGGCCAGCGACGATTTCCCCGAACCGGAGATTCCCGTGAAGACGATCAGCCGATCCCGGGGCAGGTCAAGGTCTACGGACCGCAAGTTGTGCTCGCGCGCACCCTGGACGACCAGCCGATCGGACATCCGGTGAGCCTAGGCATGCCCCGTGACGCACCGGTGGTGGCTACTCTTAGACGGTCTCCGGCATCTCCCGTAGCTCTCGTTGCAGGTCCTTGATCTCGTCGCGCAATCTGGCCGCGTATTCGAATCGTAGGTCGATAGCCGCCTCGCCCATCTCCTCCTCGAGGGTGTGAACTAGGCGCCGTAGGTCCTCCCGGGGCATGTCGGAGAGTTCGTCGACAAGCCGTTCGCCCCGCCGGGATCTCCCCCTGGGTAACGGCGATGAAGCGTCTGGGCGGACCATCTCCAGGATGTCAGTGACCGCCTTCCGGACTGTCTTCGGGTCGATACCATGTTCGGTGTTGTAGGCCTCCTGGAGGCTTCGTCGGCGATTTGTCTCTGACAGGGCTCGTTGCATCGAACCGGTCACCTGGTCGGCGTACATCACGACCATTCCGTCGACATTGCGCGCGGCCCGCCCCATCGTCTGGATCAGTGAGGTTTCGCTTCGGAGGAAACCCTCCTTGTCGGCATCGAGGATGGCCACCAGCGACACTTCGGGCAGGTCAAGGCCCTCCCGCAACAAGTTGATGCCGACCAGCACATCAAAATCCCCGAGCCGGAGATCGCGGAGTATCTCGATCCGCTGGATCGTGTCCACGTCTGAGTGGAGATACCTCACTCGTATCCCCTGCTCGAGCATGTACTCCGTGAGGTCCTCAGCCATCTTCTTGGTCAGTGTGGTAACCAGCGTTCGCTGATCGGCCTCTACCCGGGCGGCGATCATCTCCCGCAGGTCGTCGATCTGCCCCTTGGTGGGTCGTACCTGCACCTCCGGGTCGATCAGGCCGGTTGGGCGCACAATCTGTTCGACCACCCGGCTGCTGTTCTCCAACTCCCAGCCGCCGGGAGTGGCCGAGACCAGAAGCACCTGTCCCACCCGGTTGACGAATTCGTCGAAACGCAGCGGTCGGTTATCGGCAGCCGAAGGAAGGCGGAAGCCGTGCTCTATGAGGGTCGCTTTCCGGCTTCGGTCGGCTTCATACTGCCCGTGGAGTTGGGGTACGGCGACGTGTGATTCGTCGAGCACCACCAGGAAGTCGTCTGGGAAGTAGTCGAGGAGGGTGTAGGGAGATTCGCCGGGTGCCCGTCCGTCTATGTGCGCGCTGTAGTTCTCGATTCCGCTGCAGAATCCCAGTTCTCCCATCATCTCCAAGTCGTATTCGGTGCGCATCCGAAGCCGTTGGGCCTCTAAGGGTTTCTCCTCTCTCTGAAAGTAGGCAAGGCGGTCGGCTAGTTCCTCCTCAATTCTGGCGATGGCCCGTCGCATCGCTTCGCGGTCGGCCATGTAGTGCGTGGCCGGGAAGACCACCACATCGTCCAGCAGCCGCACCTGATCGCCGGTCACCGGGTCTACTTCGATGATCTGTTCCACCTCGTCACCGAAAAGCGACACCCGTATAGCTGTCTGCTCGTAGGCCGGGTGGATTTCGATTGTGTCACCGCGAACCCTGAACTTGCCCCGCCCTAGGACCATGTCGTTGCGCTCGTACTGCATGTCAATCAGGCGGGCCAGGGTGGCCCTCTGGTCGAGTTCCGTGCCCTTTTCCAGCACCAACAGTTGCCCCTCGTACTGGTCGGGTGACCCGAGCCCATAGATGCATGACACTGAGGCCACCACGATGGTGTCGCGACGGGTGAGGAGCGCCGCGGTGGCCGAGTGGCGTAGCCGCTCGATCTCGTCGTTGACCGAAGAGTCCTTTTCGATGAACGTGTCCGAGCTGGGGACGTAAGCCTCAGGCTGGTAGTAGTCGTAGTAGGAGACGAAATACTCCACCCGATTGTCGGGGAAGAACGAACGGAATTCGTTAGCCAACTGGGCGGCCAACGACTTGTTCGGGGCGATGACCAGCGTGGGGCGCTGGGCCGCTTCGATCGCCCAGGCCACGGTGGCGCTCTTCCCGCTCCCGGTGATGCCGAGGAGGGTCTGGAAGCGCTCTCCCCCGCTGATTCCGTCGCTCAATTCGGCTATGGCCCGGGGCTGGTCGCCCGCCGGAGCGAACGGTGCATCGACCCGGAACATGCGCTCCACGAAGGTCCATGGTACCGACCTCGGACATTCCCACCGGCGGGGCGGGCGGGCCCGAATCGGTTAGTCCGGCTTGACCTGGCTGCGCAGTCGGCTTACCGGACGGCCCGGTTGAGGCCGGTCAAGGGTTCCGATCCACGCCCAGCAGCGCTCCACCTCGACCGCTAGGTCGTCGATGGACCCGTTGTTGTCCAGCACAAAATCTGCGATGGCGAGCCGTTCCTCACGGGAAGCCTGCACGGCTATCCGCTTCCGGGCGTCCCGTTCGGTGAAACCGCGTAGGCCGACCAGACGTCCCACGGCAACCGCCAACTCAGTGTCGACGACCACCACACCGTCCAGGTCCCGGTACCCGGACTCCACGAGCAGTGGGACGTCGAGAATCACCGTGGTATCGGTTTCTGCCAGAGCCTCGCGGCGCCGCTGTATTTCTTTCCCGACCGCCGGGTGGACGATCGAGTTGAGGGCCGCGAGTTCCGCTGCGTCGACGAAGACCCGAGCGGCCACTTCGGCGCGATCCAACGAACCATGCTTGTCGACAATCCCGGCGCCCCACCGTGCCACCATCGCCTCAAAAACCGGTGTACCTGGAGCCTGGAGTTCCCGGACAATGGCATCTGCGTCGACAAGGATGACGCCCCGCCCTGTGAGCATCTCGCTTACCGTCGACTTACCGGAACCCATGCCTCCGGTTAGGCCGATCTCGAGCAGTGTGGCGCCCTTCACCCGCCGTACGGGATCAGGTCAGTTCTCTTCCTCGGCAGGACCATCCTCGGAGTCAGCCCCAGCATCCTCGGCAGGACCATCCTCGGAGTCAGCCCCAGCATCCTCGGCAGGACCATCCTCGGAGTCAGCCCCAGCATAAAACTCGGACCAGGCCTCTTGGCCCTCGGAGTAGTCCGCGCCGATGTAGTTGCCTTCATCGTCGTAGTTCTGAGATCCGAAGTGCTCCTGGTATTCGGCGGCGACCACTCCACCCTCGGCAGCCTGCTTGATAGAGAGGCTGATTCGTCGGCGCTTGAGGTCCAAGTCGATGATCTTGACCCACAACTCCTCGCCCGGGGTCACCACTTGCTCGGGGAGGTCGACGTGGTGGGCCGACATCTCGGAGATGTGCACCAAGCCCTCGATCCCATCTCCTACCTGTACAAACGAACCGAATGGCACCAGCTTGGTGATCCGCCCGTAGACCAGCTCTCCCACCTGGTGACTCTCCGCGAACTCCTGCCATGGGTCCTGCTGTGTCGCCTTCAACGAAAGGCTGATCCGTTCCCGGGACATGTCCACGTCAAGGACCTGGACTTCGATCTCATCGCCTACCGTGACTACCGATCCGGGATGGTCGACGTGTTTCCAGGAGAGTTCCGACACGTGGATCAGCCCGTCCATCCCACCTAGGTCAACGAAGGCGCCGAAATTGACCACGCTCGACACCGTTCCGGTGCGAACCTCACCGGGCTTCAGATCGACCAGGAACTCCTCGCGCTGTTCTCGCTGGGTCTCCTCCAACCACGCCCGTCGAGAGAGGACGACGTTGTTCCGGTTTTTGTCTAACTCGATAATTTTGGCGTCGATGGAAGTGCCCACGAACGGTTGTAGGTCACGGACTCTCCGCAAGTCCACCAGGGACGCCGGGAGGAAGCCCCGCAGGCCGATGTCCACTATCAGCCCGCCTTTGACCACCTCGATCACTGTCCCGGAGACCATTCCCTCGGCCTCCTTGATCTCCTCGATCCTGTGCCACGCCCTCTCATACTGGGCCCGTTTCTTGGAGAGAACCAGACGGCCCTCTGCGTCCTCCCGCTGTAGGACCAGGGCCTCGATCTGTTCCCCAAGCGCCACCACGTCGCCCGGATCGGCGTTGTTGCGAATCGAGAGTTCTTTCTGAGGGATCACGCCCTCGGACTTGTAGCCGATGTCGACGAGGACCTCGTCCCGGTCGATCCTGACCACCGTGCCTTCCACTAGCTGACCGTTCGCCACGTCGACGAGGGTCGCTGCGTAGGCCTCCTCCAAGGTAAGGGAGCCGAGGTCGTTCTCGGTGATCGGACGGGGGTTGTATTCACCGTTCTCATCGAAGGTCCCCATAGGCGGGGACTCGAGCACGGTTGTGGTCAGGGTCGAGTCGGACACGGTTAGTTCTCGGGTGGTTGTGGACAGGAAGAGTGCTCACTTCACAGAACACGCCCCCGTTGAAACGGGAGCGTGGAGCAGCCTACCGGGGTCGTCGTTGCTCCGTCACAGGCCCGGCGGGTGTCGCAGCCGGGCGCTCGGCCACCAGAAGGTACTCGGGGCTTTCAAGGTCGGGTGGCCGAGGTCGGTAGTCGCCCGGGGTCACTGACCACACCCCGCGTACCGTTAGTCCGGCCCGGTCAGCCAGAAGTCGGAGCTCCCGGGGAGTGAAACAGCTGGTCCACAGATCTGCGTCCATCCGGCGTTGTTCGGGACTCTTCAGGGTGGTCCTTTCATGGTTCACCCCGGAGGCAGCATCGAACGAGTCGTCCTCGTCAAGGAACCGGACCTGGAAGTAGGCGGAGAACGCGGAGATGGCCAAGCGCCGGCCGGGACGTACCGCGGCAGCCATGCGCTCTAACACCAGCCCGTCAGGATCAACCGGTACCGGATCCGCGCCGGGTCCGGCCGCCAGGCCGAAACCACCCTGGCACAGGGAGAACACCCCGTCGAACTCTGACTCGAAAGCCATCCGTCGGGCATCCATTCGCTCGAAGGTCGCTCCGTCCGGTGCCTCTGTCCGAGCCAGGTGGACGAACGTCTCCGACACATCGACCCCGAGTACATCGACGCCTCGGCGAGCCAGTTCGTGGGCGTGTCGGCCCGGACCGCATCCGACGTCGAGCACCCGGTCACCGGGGCCGATTCCGAGCACCTCCACCAGACGGTCCACCTCGTTGGTCGTTCCGTAGGTGAAGGAGTAGTGCAGGTAGGCCGACCCTAGGTGCTCGGCCAATGGTTCGAACCAGTGTTCCCGGAAGCCACCGCGGGCTCCGCTGGAGACGCTCATCGTTTGGCGTCCGCCCATGTGGCACCAGTGGCCAGGTCCACGGCCAACTCGACCCGGAGGTCGAAGGCACCGCCCATCGTCACCCTTACCAGTTCGGTTACTTGGTCAAGTTCGGTGGGTTCCACTTCGAGGAGTACCTCATCGTGAACCTGGAGAACCAGACGGGAGGCCAGGCCCGCAGCGGAAAGCCCGTGGTCGATACCCACCAGGGCTACCTTGAAGATGTCGGCCGCCAGCCCCTGTATTGGGGCGTTCATGGCCTGGCGCTCCCCCGCCTGACGGACGTTGAAGTTGTTTGAGGCCAGCTCGGGGATAGGCCGCCGCCGGCCGAAGAGAGTCTCGGTGTAGCCCCTCTGACGGGCCTCATCCACCGATCGATCCATGTAGTCCCGTACCCCGGGGAAGGCTTCGAAGTAAGCCTCCAGGATTCCCGATGCCTCGTCGGTGGGGATGTCCAGCCGCTGGGCTAGGCCGTAGGCCTCCATCCCGTAGGCCAGTCCGTAGGCCACCATCTTGGCTCGGTTCCTCAACTCCGTGGTGACCTCCTCCGTCGGGACGCCCCAGGTCCGGGAGGCCACGGAGCGGTGGATGTCATCACCCGCCTCGAATGCTGCGATGAGGCTCGGATCACCGGACAAGTGGGCGATACAGCGCAGTTCAATCTGGTTGTAGTCGGCCACCAGAAGTATCTCTCCAGGTGCCGGTATGAACGCCCGCCGGAAAGCTCGGCCCAATTCGGTTCGTACCGGAATGTTGTGCAGGTTCGGGGCGTCTGAACTTAGGCGTCCGGTGCGGGCCACCGTCTGGTTGAAGGTGGCCCTGATCCGGTGATCGCCGTGGACTTCGGCGAGGAGTCCTTCGCCATAGGTGGAACGGAGCTTCTCTACCTCCCGGTAGTTCAGGAGGTGCTCCACGACCGGGTGCTCCCCGCGGAGGCGTTCCAGAGTCGCCGCGTCGGTCGAATAGCCCGTCTTTGTCCGCTTCCCAGGGGTGAGTTCTAACTTTTCGAACAGGATCTCGCGGAGCTGTTTCGTGGAGTTGACGTTGAACTCCTGACCTGCCGCGTCCTGGATGGAGGCCCGGAGTCGCTCACAGTCGGCCGTCAGAGTGTTTCGGAGACGAGTGAGTTCTTCGACGTCGACCCCGATCCCCGCTTCCTCCATTCGGGCTAATACGGCCACCAGCGGCATCTCGATCTCGTCGTGAAGGGTCCGTAGCCCATGCTCGGCCAGGGCTTCAAGCATCGGCGCCACAAGCCGATAGACACCGGCCGCATGATGGCAGGCCATTGCAGCCGGATCCCGGGACGCTCCATCTAGGTCGAGCTGTCCGTCCGGTACACCCACTTCCGGTAGGCGCAAGCCTGTGTACCGTCCAAGCAGATCAGATAGCTCGTACGAGGAGTCCGACGGGTCGAGCAGGTAACCGGCAAGAGTGGTGTCTAGCGTCAGTCCCGCGGTATCGAGACCCATCCTGAGGAGCCCCCTTACAAGTGGTTTGGCAGCGTGGGTGGCCAATGCCGGACCACCTGTGCCGAACAGCGCGCCTAACGCCCGGCGGACCTCCTCCTCGCCGATGAGGCTGGGGGGAACCCACCGGGTCGTCTCCCCATCCGTGAGCGCAAGGCCTTCCACGACTCCAGCCGGGCTTCCAATCGCCGCCGCCACGGCGACCGGGCCGTCCGAGGTGGCAAAAGCATCAATCGCCGACACCGCCTCTGCCGTGTCTAAACAGGCCGTGAAGGAGATCTCAAGCTCAGCGGGTCCTTCGGCGCCTGGCCCGTTTCCCGAACCGAACTCCACCCCTAGGGCCGATCCCAGTCGGTCCCGAACAGTGGTCAACTCCAAGAGGTCGAAAAGACCTCGAGCCCGTTCCAGGTCAACCGGTTGTCGTTCCAGGTCGCTGACCCCGACGGCAAGTGGGACATCGCGTACCAACGCCATTAGTTCGGCGTTGAGGCGGGCACGAGCCTCGTTCCCGACAAGGTTCTCCCGAAGCTTCGGGGTTTGCTCGTCAGCCGAGGCAAACACCCCAGCCAGGTCCCCGTGAGCGTTGATCAACCGGGCCGCTGTCTTCTCCCCCACTCCGGGAACACCGGGCAGGTTGTCGGACTGGTCACCTCTGAGGGCTGCATATTCCACGTAGTCGGCGGGGTCGACCCCCGTCCGGTCGCGGATTCCCGCCTCGTCGTAGAGCACGTACTCGGAGACCCCCCGCTTGTTGTAGAGAAGGCGGATGTGGGGATCCTCGACCAGCTGGTAAGCGTCGCGGTCACCGGTAACGACCAGTACGTCCCGGCCGCTGTCCCGGGCCATCGTGGCCAAGGTAGCGATCACGTCATCTGCCTCGAAGCCTTTGGCATCGACCGCCCGCAGGCCCAGAGCCATAACCAGTTCCCTCACCAGGTCCAACTGCTCGTAGAGGATGTCGGGCTGCCGCTCTCGGTTGGCCTTGTAGTCGGCCAACTTCTCGTGGCGAAACGTCGGGCCAGGAAGGTCGAAAGCCACCGCCACACCTCTCGGGTCGTGGTCTCGCAGCAGTGCGGCCAGCATCGACGCGAAGCCAAAAACCGCGTTCGTAACCTGACCGGACGTGGTGGCCATGTCCGTCGGAAGGGCGAAGAACGCCCGGTACGTCAACGAGTTGCCGTCGATTAGAAGCAGGGGCGACACCCGCGGACCCTACCGCGGAGGTCGGACGGCACAGGTCGGCGAATCCACTTGTTTAGGGGCGCAACCCGCCATCAATAATCTCATCGGCCACCTCGGCCATGGACCGCCGACCGGTCATCGCCGTCTGCTGGATAAACCTGAAGGCCTCGGCCTCGGCTAGATCCATCTCGCTGGCCAAGATGCCCTTGGCCCGGTCGATAGCCTTGCGGGCCTCCAGTCGGTCGGTCAGGGTCCGTGCCTGGTCGGTAAGAGCCCTCATCTCCCGATAGCGGGCCCGGGCCACCTCCACGGCGGCCACCAGTTCGTCCCGCTTATACGGCTTCACCAGATAGGCCAGTGCACCGGCGTCAATGGCCCGGTCCACAAGGTCGCGCTGGCTAAAGGCCGTAAGGATCACTACTGCTGTGTCCTCGGTTGCGGCAATCCGCTTAGCGGCTTCGATCCCGTCGAGCCCCGCCATCTTGACGTCCAGGATCACCACATCAGGCTGGTGTTGAGTCACTAGTTCGACAGCATGATCACCGCGGCCGGTGTCAGCCACCACCTGGTACCCCTCAGCCTCGAGTGTCTCCTTCAGATCCAACCTGATGATGGCTTCGTCCTCGGCGATCACCACCCGGACTGACTGGGCC
>ERZ651768.2886-NODE-2886-length-11711-cov-14.248754_pt1 | contig 11711 bp, 12 predicted proteins | sample MGYA00514754_ERZ651768 | MGnify/ENA metagenome assembly ERZ651768 | reverse complement strand
CTACTATATAAATTTTTTATAGTTTGATCTATATACTTACTACTTTGATTAAGTTTAAAATATTTTTTCAATTCATTTTCTTTTATTTTTTCTCTTAGAAAGGAATTTTTAGCCAGATTAAAAATTTCTTCTTTTTTTAGAGATTGTAGATCAGTATTTAAAGCTATTAAATATCTATATTCTTCATTAATATTTATATTTGTTATAATTTCGTTATCAACTTTCATCACTATAAATACTTGATTAGAAGCCTGTACAATATTTGTAAAAATATTAAAAAGAAAAAAAATAAAAAAAATTATTTTAATTAATAAAAAATTATATTTCATTTATTTTAAACTTGGAGTACTTGTTGTTCCAAATGGTTTTAAAGTTAAAGAAAAGAGTATATTTTCTGAAGGTTTTAAATCATTATCTTCATAATAATTTTTATTGTATTCAATTGCAGCAACTAAACAATCATTTTGATATTGGTATATTAGATTATAAAATTCTGTTAAATCTGTTTTTTTATTTTTTCTTGTACTAAAATTGATAGAATTGGTCTCATCAAAATTATAGGAAGTTTTATTTGAAATGTAGCTTTCATTTCCTATTAAATTATTTTCTTCTAAGTATTCAAAAGTTGTTACAAAGTTATTTACATTAAATTCTGTTTTTATGGAGTCATAATTTGATCTATTCAAACTGTTGTCGAGTGAAAAATTGTATTGAAAATTAAAAAATTTGTTAGGCTTTAAATAGAAATTCCCGACTATATCTGATGATTTGTTGCCAATCGTGCTTTTTGTAGGCAAATCCTCATTAGTTTCATCTCTAAAAACAGTCGCTAAATCTAAACTAATGAGTTTATTATCATTTTTATCAGTTCTTTTATATCCACTTCCCAATGTAATAGATTGACCACCTTCAACTGTACTTGTTGATCCAATTCTATCAAAGGAATAAATATTATTGATATCTATTCTTCTATCACTATTTCTAATGTTTTTAGTTTTGTTTGGACTATACCTTAGCTGTAAAATAGGGGTTAAATAATCAACATAGTTTTCGTTATTTTTTTTCAAAGGATATGAAGTTTCAAATAAAAATGCGGAAAGAAATCTATATTGACTTTCGGTAGTATTTGATGAATTTTGAGTTAGCGAATTTGGATTGCTTAATAAAATACTAAAGTCATTTTTTAATCCATTTTTATAAAAAAATGGATCAGATTTAAAATTTAAGCTATTTACAAGATTAGCTTCATATAGATTTGTATTATACTGTTTTTGATAACCGCTAGTTTTAAATGATAAGTCTCCACCAATATTATAACCTGTGTTAATATCTTTAATAATATCAAAGGTAGGGAAGATAAATTCATATTTATCATTTTTTGGTTGACCTAAATTTTCGTAAACTTGAAATGATGAACTAATGGATAAATCTTCTCGGTTGGCATTAAAACTTAGAAATGAATTCAAAGTTGAGGTGCTGTTTATTAAAGGAGATTTTAAATTCAAAAAATACAGAAGTTATTCTTGGGCCTGCTGAACGTGCTACTATTGATGATGCACTTAAAGCTGTAACTATCAATGCTGCTTGGCAGTTATTTGAAGATGACCAGCGAGGATCAATAACGGTTGGTAAAGCTGCGGATTTTGTGCTGCTATCCCATAATCCGCTTCGTGTTAATCCTGAAAATATTAATTATATCAGTGTTTTATGTACTTGGATTGATGGAAATAAGGTCAATACTTCACCATGGACGTGGGTAAACTTTAAATTATTGTTATTGATAATAATTGATTATCTCCATATAGTGATAACTAACTTGCTGAATATGTAATGCTTATGTCATCTTCCTAACCAGATATTTTATACAATCTTTTGAAACTGATTAAATCCCAACACAACCAAAATTTTCAATAAGGAGAACCAATGAAGAAAACACCATTCATTCAAAAGCAGCTATCCTATATCAGTCAGGTAACCAATGTAATCTTCAAATTAGGAATTACTTATTTCGTTTATGTTATCCTGACTGATGGTATCACCTTCAACCACGATGTGAATGCTACAATAATAAATAATAGCGAAGTCTGGAATAAAGTTCTGAAAATCCTCGGTGAATTAATTAAAAAATAATACATCCACAAGAAAAACCAGGGTCAGATTCACTACCCCTGGTTTCATTTTGCAAGATGCTACTGTATATCCCTTCTTCTGTTAGGATACCATTTATCATTTCGATGGCGCATATTATTTAATCTGGTAACCAAGAATCTTCTGCGCCTGCGTCTGTTATTTTTTATAATCGTATTCATCTTAAACTCCTTTTATTCATGAAATATTTAGCGACGACTTTAATCAAGTAAGTGTAAAATTCAAAAACAAAATATGCTAAAGTATCTAGTAAAATAAATGACTGGTGGATAATGAACTAACTCGTTCATAAATTTCACCGAATTAAAATTAATAATGGGATTTTTAACCAAACTTTTCCTTTATTTATTTATATCCACTACAACATTGGTGTTTAGTTATGAATTAGTACAGTATGCTCGGGATTCTATGCGCATTTCTAATATAAATACTTTTTATAGACTTATTCTTTATTACCAGGGTATGGAAAGTCTTACGCCGCCATCAGGGAAAAAACACAATCCATCAAAGCTCCTTATTGAGAAAGGATATTTAGAGAACGAATTTCGGGATCCTGCTTTCACAAGTTCCACAGTGATCATGGATGAATATGCTTTTATCCTGATAAAATTCTATGAGAAAATTACTAAATACGTGGATCCAGAAGCCGTATCAACTATTACTTCTAAATTCTCTGAAAATTTCGATTCAATATTTTCTGGTACTGAGGAAGACCAAAATGAGCAACTGGAACGAATCAGATCAATAATGAATAATAACGAGTTACTCAGAAATCGAAAAAACCTGAAAGAAGTAATTGATATTAGTGATAAAGATATGACCAAATTTAGAAGGATGATGCGTGACCCTGATCTCAAAAATAATATTGCGGAACTCAAAAAGCAGGCTACACAACCAATTCCGCCAGATTGTTTAATAGCTTATGTAGCAGATCTTTCAAAAAAAGAGTTTGAAATAAGTGTAAAACTCGAGAGCAAATTCATGCAGGGGAAAATGAGATCTGATGGCGGAAATGATGACGAGCGGTTAGAAGTGGGAAATAATTTGCAACTGAATACAGAAGTTGAAGTTTATGGTAATAAAGCACGCGCAAAAAATTCGAAGGTATCTATTATTAGATGACCCTTTTTCTTTTCCTGCTATCTGTCGATAGTTCAATCGTATTTATAAAATTTCCATAATGAATTGATATGCTAGATCTTACAATCTACGCTGTTCCTTTCTTTTTTATTTTAATTGTCTTAGAAATTTTGATCGGCAATTGGAATAAAAACCAATCCTATTCAAAAAGTGATACGATTGCCAGTCTGAGCCTATTTGCGGGCAATGTTTTGGTTATCCTAGCAACAAAGAGCCTATTTTTCCTTTTTTATGCCCAACTGTATGAATACCGCATATTTACGATAGGTACCAATCTATGGGGCTGGGTCGCCCATTTTATTGCTATTGATTTTATATTCTACTGGTTTCATCGTGCTTCCCATCGGGTACGGTTTTTATGGGCTTCCCATGTTAATCATCATTCTAGTGAGCACTTAAATTTTGCCACAGCTTTACGCCAATCCTGGACGGGGCCGTTCATGCGACCACTATTCTATTGGGTTTTACCAATTCTTGGTTTCAACCCAATGATGATCCTGACCATGGGCTCTCTTGCTACCATTTATGGATTCTGGACACACACAGAACACATTAATAAATTGGGCGTCTTTGAATGGATTTTCGTTACACCATCTCACCATCGAGTTCACCATGGAAAAGATAAAGAATACATCGACCATAACTATGCAAATGTATTCATCTTCTGGGACCGCTTGTTCGGAACATTCGCGCCAGAGGGAAAACCTGTTACCTACGGAATAAGGCACAATATACATACCTATAATGTTTTCATAATTGCATTCCACGAATGGATTGCGTTGCTCAAGGATTTATGGTCGTCAAAAAAATTATCAAATGCATTGCGTTATTGGTTCAGACCTCCTGGGTGGCAGCCAAATATCCTGGAAACCAAGGTCGATTGATGAAAAATTTTCTAAATACATTTATTTCATAATTTTTACACCCACTCACTTTGCTTTCATAAAAGCAATGAAGTAAATTGGCGGAATTCGATTATAATTAAACTTGAAAGGTTAATATTATGGATCGCTGTAGATTAGTATTTACATGTACTTTGTTACTTCTAGGAAGCATAACCTTACAAGCCCAGGATGATGATAGTTTATATTTTCAGTTTGAACCCGACTCTCTCCATTTAACCATCGGTGATTCAGCAAATGTGAAGATAACACTATTTTCAGAAGATAGTTCCTTATCAAACAACCAGTTCCTAATGACAGGGGCATGGGGGTCGGTAGAGGTCAGGCCATGGATTAGCAACTTAGAAGGCGTTGCTAATGTACAAGTAAAGGTATTTAAACCAGGTTCTTTTAAGTTGAGAGCTAGAAGTATCACATCTGATAGATTTAAGCGTGTACGGGGCAGTATGCCCATTACAGTACCTTTCCCCCCTATTGCCAAAGTTAAATTTATTGATCCGCCAAGAAAGGCTTATGAAGGCACAACAATTAAATTTGCTGTGCGTGTTTTAGATCAGGCCGGTATAACCAGACAGGATGTCCAGCCAGACTTCGAATCATCCAACCCAGAAATAGCCAACTTTGATGAGTTTGGCCACCTCACTGTTTATCGCCGCGGACGGGTTCAATTAACTGTAACAGCTGAAAGAATTTCCTCTTCAATCGATTTACGTGTAGTGCGAAATCCGGTGCGCAAAATAGATCTTTCCCTGCATAAGAGTGATTACCGAACTGGGGACGTCATTACCTTTCAAGCCAAAGCTTTAACAGCATCTGGTAGAGCTGTTGAGGATGCTCCTATATTATTTTCCTTTACAGGAAAAGCTGTATATGGAATCGGCTTACCAGCTAGCGGACAAATAACACCACAAGGAAAGTTTGTAGCTGAAAATCCTGGTGATTATACTATTTTCGCAACTTCAGGAGGCTACACCACATCAAAAACGATACGTATTACAGCACGTAATATTCAAAAACGCGCCAAATTAGTAGGACATGGATTAATAACAGACGTTTTTACTTCTGATCTATGGGTCTGGCAGGGTGTTGGTGAATTCAAAGATCGTGATTTTGCAGTCACAGGTACTTGGGAAGCTAATGGTGAAGCATATTTTTGGGAAGTGACAGATCCCTCAAACTTGGTCATCATTGATACGGTTACAGTAGATGCGCGTACTGTGAACGATGTCAAGGTATCGACTGATGGTCAAATAGGAGTTTTAACTCGTGAAGGGGCATCCACTCGGAAAAATGGTATTGTTATTCTTGATGTAAGCAATCCATATGATGTCAAAATATTATCAGAGTTCAATGATGGGCTTACCGGGGGTGTGCATAATGCATTCATTTATGATAACCATGTGTATGTAGTCAATAACGGAAGAAAGTATGATATAATCAATATTTCTGACCCGGAAAATCCTTGGCGTGTAGGTAGTTACGAACTAAAAACTCCGGGGCATAGTATCCACGACGTATGGGTTGAAAATGGAATTGCCTATTCATCCAATTGGAACGATGGTATTCATGTTGTTGACATTGGAGGATTGAACTTTTCGGAACGTAACAGACATACGATTATGAATAACCCTGTCTTACAAGCAGCAGGTAAAGGTAGTCACAGAAACCCAACGTTAATGTCATCAAAAACTGACACCACTGGACGTAACCACGCTGCTTTCCCTTTCCTTAGTGAATCCACAGGTGACTTTTACGTAATTGCTGGTGATGAACACTTTCCCTTTGGTCTCGGTGAAATTGAGAATATGGTTCCTGCCAATCCTAGAGGTGGGTATCACTTTTTGAATATGAATGATTATAAAAACCCAGTAGAAGAAGCAATCTATCAAGTTCCAGAAGCGGGGTCACATAATCTGTGGGTAAAAGGTGACACCCTATACACCGCATTTTACCAGGGAGGCCTTCGAGTAGTTGATATCTCTGGTGAGTTACTAGGTGATCTATACAAGCAGGGTCGTGAGATAGCCTTTTATTTGTCAAACCATAAAAACGGCCGGATGTCAAATGCAACTATGACATGGGGTCCACAGCCTTACAAAGACCATATTTTCTTCTCTGATATGAACAGCGGACTATATGCTGTTAAGTTGGTTGGATATGACCATGATGAAGAGGATGAATAAAATAGACTTTATTCAGAAATTAATTTTCATAGTTCTATTTCTTTTATTGATAATTAATCCATTAATAGGAAGAGATTATTATATCTATGTTACAGCTGAATCACAGGATGAAGTTCATGTGGTCAAATTTGATGGTAAAAAAGTAGTAGTTATTAAAGATATTCCTGTTGGTGTATGGCCACTTGAAATTGAGGGGCCTCACGGTCTCACCATATCACCAGATGGAAAATATTGGTATTTATCCCTCGCCCACGGATTCCCATTTGGCCATGTATACAAATATGAAACTGGTTCAGATAAGATGGTTGACCGTGTGGAATTGGGCCTGTTCCCTGCTACAATGCAAATATCTGCCGCTACTGGTCTTTTATATGTAGTAAATTTTAATCTACATGGGGAGCATGAACCAAGTACGGTATCGATCGTTGATCCAGAAGAAATGATCGAGATTAAAAGAGTTGAAACAGGTGTTATGCCTCATGGTTCACGATTAACAAATGACGGGTTAAAACAATATTCAGTGGCAATGATGTCTGGAATGCTTTATGAAATAGATGTTCTTCAATTTGATATTAGTAGGACTTTATTTACAGGACGAAATAAACAAACCAACATGCAACATTCGATGAACTCAATGGGCCACAATAAACCAATGAAAAAACACGCTATGCATAAAATGCCTAAGGAGAAACCAACTTGGGTGTATCCACATCCTGCAGATACCCATGTTTATGTGGTAAATAATGGTATAGATAATGTTGTTGAGATTGATTTAAGAAAATGGGCAATTACTCGACAATTCAAGACCGATAAAGGTCCTTACAACTGCGAGGTAAGTCAGGATGGTAAATACTTGGTTGTAACCTATAAGTCCGCTGCAAAAACAGGTATTTGGGATTTGAATACAGGACTAGAACTTGTCCGTCTAAAAAATACAAGAAGGGTAACTCACGGCGTTGTTATCTCACCTGATAGCCGTTATGCTTTCGTATCTGTTGAAGGTATTCGCGGTGAACCTGGTTCAGTAGATGTATTTGACCTGGAAAATCTTACGTTAGTCGATCATGCTGAAGTAGGTAAACAGGCCGGAGGAATTGCTTTCTGGAAGATGGAAGATTAAGTCCTTAATTGTTATTTGACCTATACCGCCAAATGAATAAAATGATTATACCTGCCACGTTTGGGAACCATATATAGGGATTGTTCCAAGGTGTTCCATCAAAATAATAGTCAGTAATGGGGTAAAACAATTTTGTTGGAAAGTATTCCTTTGAATGAAAAGGGAAATCCAACAATATGTGGAACGGCCAGCCCAGCATCGCAAAGGCCACATCCTTTCGAAAACGATAAACAATACCGATGACAATAAATGCAGTAACATAACTGTGACTAATATCATAACACAGGAATAACCAGTCCGGTAATGATTCTAAGGGTGGCGGTCCACCAAATTGGGGTATGGATCCGCTGAAGATATTTATAACGATTAAAATACCAAAAGACGCAAGATCTGGCATTGCCCCAAAAAACAAAGCTAGCCATGGCATACCACGATATCCAAACAAACCTCTGCCCCATAATGCATGGCTAAGTGTATCCATATAAAATTATTATATTAAATAATTTGACCGAATTTCAGGCCAAATACTTAATGACACTTATTTCCACTCACAAATAAAAATATTTGTGTCACCACGTTTATTTTGATTTCGGTTTGATGCAAAAACAAGGTATTGCCCATTTGGACTAAACATAGGGAAACCATCAAATCCTTCGAAATAAGTAATCCTTTCCAAATCTGATCCATCTATATTTATTGAGTACAAATCAAAGTCACGACCTTTTGGATCATGCATATTAGATGAAAATATAATTTTATCGGCTTTCGGGAAATAGATTGGACCAAAATTTGCCGAATTGTTATCAGTTATCTGTTTTTTATTTGTGCCATTTGCATTCATTGTCCAAATCTGAAGAGCCATCGGACGAATAGAATTTTCCTTTAACAAAGATTTGTAATTTACTATCTCTTCTACAGTCTCAGGATAATAAGCCCGCCACACAATCTTTTTAGCATCATAACTATAAAACGCACCACCATCATAACCCAGCCTATTTGTTAATTGTTGTTTTCCTGAGCCATCTGGGTTCATGTACCATAGATCCAAATCGCCACTTATTAAAGAAGTATAGATTATTTTTTTACCATCGAAAGAATATGTTGCCTCAGCATCATAACCAGGGGACGATGTAAGAGGACGGGGATTTGAGCCACTCAAACCAGCTTCATAAATATCAAATCCAGGATATAATTTCCAAATATAGCCCTTGCTGAAATCAGGTTTAGAAGGACAATCTGGATTATCCATATGTGTGGATGAATAAATTATGCCATTATCATTCGGATATTTGAAAAAACTGCAGGTAGTAACACCTTTACCGGTAGAAACTAATTTGATGGACCTTGATTCGATATCCATAATATAAATCTGATCACAAAGGCTATCACCATCATGTGCTTGAAAGATTAATTTTTTCCCATCAGCACTAAAATAGGCTTCTGCATTTTCTCCAGAAAATGTTAATTGAGACATATTTTTGAAATGAGATTCATCTGAAAGTATTAAAGAGTTATTAAAGTCAAGATTTAGCTTGGCGGGTATTTTTTGATGAAAACAGCTTAATGAAAAAACTGCAACTAAGGAAAATAATACATATTTATTAATCTCTTTTCGAATCAAGCTGATCATGAATAGATCCTAGAAATAAAGTTTTTGAGGAGAATTAGTGCTTATCGCTGATTAGAATTTCTGACATAATTATCAAAACCATGAGATAAAAAGAAGCATAAGTCAGTATACCAAAAAGAATGCTCATATATGAAAAACTATCGGATACATAACGTATACCCCACAATGATAAAAATGTTATCAAGACTGATACAAACGGTTCTACTAGAAAAAATAATTTCCACCAACCGACTATAATTGAATTCATAGCCCATAATTGGCCAAGTATTAGAAATATGATTGCAAATGCGATTACATGAGTATGCGTAATTAACAACATTCCTTCAAATGTCTTCGGGTACTTTTCCGGAATATCGAAATCTTCAGCAACATCCGATCCCCTATAGTGTTCGACAGTACCAGCTGCTGTAGTCGACTCTGTCGCATAGACATATACAAGGCCAACGGTTACACCAACAAACAAACATATTGAAAATGCAAGAATAAGCATTTTTACTTGATCGTTTTGTTCTCTTAGTGTTTTAGTAGGATCCAGCATCTTTTTTTGTAAGTAAATATTCTACAATAATTGCAGACCTATATATTCCTCTCGCCACTGAATTTACTGAAATAGTAGCGCCACTTATTCCATCAATATTTTTTCCTATAGTGAAATCAGAGTTTACACCTAATCCTATAAACTGATTTAACCAGCGTTTATTTCCAACCTCATAGCCATAATCTTCACGATATTTTACAATATGCGCTCTGATTAATTTTCCATCAAAGTTAAAGCAGGAAAGAAATGTTATTGGTAGTGATTTACCCAATACATTATCTAAAATAGCAATGCCAATCAAGGTATCAGACCTAGTTATTTCCCAAATATATATGTGATCAAACATAAATCTCAAACGGGATTTTTTCTCTAAATAGATTTTTCTTTCTTGATTAGGAAGCCATTTTATGAAATTTACTTGGACATCTTTACCATATACAGAATTAATAAATTTTTCCGCATTATCACGAATGCTCGCCATCAAGAATGAAGCGAAAATAATTACATAAAATATCGTTTTCATAATACCATTTTTAAATAATGTTAAGAAATTAATTTAAAAATAATTACATATTTAAAAGTTATATCCTACACCAATATTTAATTGGGTAATATCGTCAACATTAGCATCTTCAGTTGCCTTTGTCCCAAAGTCAATTTTAAAGGCAACTTCATTTACCGGCCAAAAAGTTAATCCAAATCTTGAAATCGTATAATGCTTACTAGGTACAACCCCATCATCATTTGTTCCTCTATTATAATCTGAATACCGAAACCAAGGCATTAATTTTCCCTTAAGGTTCAACATAGAAGCTATGTTATAACCAAGATCTAGATAATAACCGCCACTGGATTTATAACTTGGCGTGTGGTTAGTGCCATCATAATTGATATTACCATATTCAAAAACAGCATAAATGTCATTTGCTACATATTTTGCATGTATTTCCATTAGTTTCACATTTGATGTTGTATCCGGATCAGAATTAATAGGTGCATTATTCATTGTATAGGACCCACCAAATCGTAATCCAGGTAAACCGGTATATTCAGCACTAAAATTTTTCGTCAAATCGTATGCAGTGGTCTTATAACCCTTACCCCTAGCACTTCTAAACCCTGCACCAACACCTTCACCATTCAAATCTTCAAGCACGGCAACTCGTAATTTTAGTCCATCCATTAATTTATAATTGAATGAAAATCCATTAGCAAACCATGTCGTGGGAATCACATATTTTGAGTATTCTGGACGCTCGACACTCAAAAATAATGGTGGTTCATGATATTCATTGATTAACCCAGCTGTAGGTAAAATAACACCAGCTTTCATACCACCCTTATTATGCCTGTATTCAACAAATGCCTGTTCTAATTCCAGCTCACCTTCCCCATCATTAACAAAATTATGTTCTAACTCTACTTCCGAGAAAAATGACCATGCTTCAGTAAAACTGGCAGCGTAATAAATTATAAAACGATGGAAATCAAGTTTCTTCGTGGCGTCCATTTCACCTTGCGCACTGCTATTGTAATGTAATTCACCATATCCCCCAATACTCTTTTTCTGCTGAAAAAATTCATCCTGAGCATTAATGGAAAAAACAGCCATCAGTACCATAAGTCGTAATTTCATTTTCATTTATACCTTTTTTATTATTTGCCTATTAAATACCTAGCCAGGAAGCCCTAATTATGGGCCGGAACCTTTATGGATAACTGGGGCTTCCTAAAGAACAAAGAAACATTATATATGATAATGAGACTAAGTCTCATTAAAGATAAATATTTAATACTTAGCAAAGCAAGAAATATTATTAAACTCAAATTTTAGAGAATATTCATGGGAATAATATTTCCAACTTCCTGCACTTGTAATATGTGGAAAAATGAAAGGCGAGTTGAAGCTTTGACTACGGCTGATTTTTTACTAAAAGAACTTTTAGCTTATTTTCAGCTTCTATACTACCTAAATATGCTGCCTGACGGAGGATCATTACTGCTTGATCAACACGTTCCTGATCCTCATATAAAGTAGCCAGTTCTAAAC
>ERZ651768.2884-NODE-2884-length-11714-cov-3.850735_pt1 | contig 11714 bp, 9 predicted proteins | sample MGYA00514754_ERZ651768 | MGnify/ENA metagenome assembly ERZ651768 | reverse complement strand
ATTTCGCGGCTCTTCGCATAGCCGCAAAATCCAACTTATGGGGAATGAACCAGGAGCGGCGGAAACTAAGCGCAGAGGGGAAATCTCGGTTCAATATGGTGTAACGATAAAGTTTGCGCTTGGCAGAACCCCGGGCATTGAACGCCATAGGGACTTTGCGCACTTCTTTAACGGTAATATCATGGGGGAAAATGCTGTTTAAAGCCAGCTGGAATTCACCTGTCGACATTTTGGATTCGGTAACAAAATGGGCCGGCATTCCTTCGGCATGCACACCAGCATCGGTTCGGCCGGAACTTAAAACAGTTGTTTTGGTGTTGGTGATTCGGCTCAGAGCTTTTTCCACCACTTCCTGAATGGCCAGACCATTTTTTTGCACCTGCCAGCCATGGTAGGCAGTGCCTTCATACTCTAGTATGAGAAGGTATTTTTTTTTCATTCCGCTCTGTGCACAAAAATGAAAAACGCGTTGGAACCTTCCAACGCGTGTTTTCCTCTTTTTTTTGGGCCCGTCCTTCACACTGCTCGGGACCCGTTCACATTTATATGCGAACTCCGAATTTTGTTCTACTCAACTTTTTAGGTGGGCTATCTGCTTCTATAAGGACCTCCTTTTTAAGGTTGGTCTCAAATCCCTTACAACGACAATATAGTCCCCCAGCCCGGTTTCGCAACATTTAGTGAAAAAAAATTTAATCAAGTAAAATTAATTAGTTATAAAAGAATACTCTGGAAAAGGGTTTGACTGTTGTCAAAAGCAAATCATCCTGCGTCCGGGTGATTCCTACATAAATCATGTTACGGCTCTCCTCCCTTCTAATGGGATAGTTTTGCTCATCAGGTTCTATCAAAGCGACGGAATCGAATTCCAGACCTTTGACCTGATGGATATTTGTCACCATGATACCGGGCTCAAAAGAAAATTGGTCACGGTGCCCCAGACGAACTTCTCCAGGCAAATACTCCTCCAACTCTTCCTTTAATTCCATCGCCTGTTTCGGATAGCGGCAAATGAGCGCGATGAGTTTAAAGGAGTCGGCATTGACTAGACGATTTGTCCAATTCACCAAGTATTCCAGCAGACTTTCCCTGTCTTCTGCCTTGTACCAATCCAGATCAGAGCCCGCCCTGCCCTCAACCTTTTTCGGGTCTCCCGCCACTTTATGCGCCAAAGTCATAATGGGAGCTGTGCAACGAAAAGATACCTCGAGACGGATAATGGAATCTTCTTCCATCCCAAGGTTTTCCACCACCTTATTCCAACCAATAAACTTTCTCGCTGACAGAATCTTCTGGGCCACATCGCCAACAATGGTTATCTGGCGCTTATCGCTGACCGCAGACATCATGATGGCAAATTCAACCGGGCCAAAATCCTGGGCCTCATCAATCACCAAATGATCCAGAGAAGCCACTCCCCCTGTCCCATCAGGCAGTCCCCCATTTTTAAGCTGAATGAGGCGCAGAACCAGGGACATGTCAAAATAATCCAGGTTATTCTTCGACCGGTTTTTTTCCGTCAGCCTTTTCAGGTAATCCAGATGAGAATCAAGCTTGGGATTAGGGGAAAGATAGCCTTTCATATGCCCGGAGTCATCCAACAGATTGTAAACGTCATGAACATAATCTTCCATGTCGAAGCTTTTACGTTCCAGGAACTCCAGGCATTTATCCTTGTCATATTTCGGCAGGTTAGACTCTTTGACGTCATGAGTGAAATCTTTGAGGCGGGGCAATACCGCTGTATTACTAGCCTTCTTCCATAACTTTAAAAGTCCGGGCCATTTATTAAATTCCTTCTCCATTTCAGCACACAAAGCGCGGTTTTGTTTTTCCACCCAACCTTCAAGAGCCTGCAGAATTTCTTCGGAAAACTTTATTTCCTCAACAAATGAGGGAACATTGAGGAACTTGAAAAAAGGGCGCCCGTGAACCGCTTTGCGAATAATGGACAATGCCCAACCATTGAAAGTTGAGGTTTCCACTCCCTCAATGCCCATTGAGGGCAAGGTAGCGCAAACATAAATCTGCAGAGACTTATTCATGACCACCACCCGGGTATTTTTCGCCTGGGCAAATGAATTTTCTTCATGCAGGAGCCAGGCCAGCCGATGTAAAGCGACAGTGGTTTTACCGGACCCCGCTGACCCCTGAATAATAACAGGCCGCTTCGGATCGCTGGTAATCAATACAAATTGATCCTTGGTGATTAAGGAAAGAATATTTGGAAGACGTTTTTCTTTGGACCGGATACCCCTGGAGCGGTGCGCGGCGATTTCATCCTCGACATCGAGTTTTTCCCAACCTGCTTCGTTTTTTCGAAACATCCCTTCGGGAGTGTCTATCTGCGCCAATTGGCCATTTTCGACCCGGTAGGACCGGCGTAATTTAATGAGACCGGCACGTTCCCTTTGGTTGATAACCTCGTAGAACTCTTCTTCCTGCTTGTAATTGAAATACAACGACGCAATGGGAGCGTTTCGCCAGTCCACAATACCCGCTTCAATATTGCTTTTTTTCCCGATCAGGAAAGACACTTCACTGCCGTCTTCCTCCTTCGTGCAAACCCTGCCGAAATAAGGTTCCTGAATCAGCTCATACAGGGCCTTGTCATTATTTTTCCGGATATCCAAAATGCGATGGGCCACGGCCTCATCCGAGACCAGAGGTTGCCTTTCTTCATGGTTCCATTCATTGACCACCTGACGGGTCAATTCGCGAGCAGCTTCGTTAGCACTGATTTTCGCCGCCTGGACCTGAGGAAGCTGTCGGCATAACGACTGCAAAGTGCTTTCGAGAAGCCGCTCTTCCTCTTCAATAATTTTTTTGTCTTCTTCCGTCAACAACATGGTTTGGCTTCCCAAAATTTAAATAATTCAAAACCCACTGCATGCATGATGGCTAAACTTATTAAGATAAATGAGACAAACATCAAGGGTCAACCTAAAACCACCAAGTTGGGCAAGAAATATCTTGCTCACCTAATGTTTTATGCCGGGAGACACAAGAAAACCTTTAATACGTAAGGTTTTTAATTTATGATAAGCTAAGAATTTCAACAATTATTAAGGCCCTTTAGGAAATATTTTAGGAGTTTTTCATGAAAACCTATGAGGATCTGGTAGGTGACGGCGGATCCGACATTGTCGGTCAGGTAGTTCAACTGGGCGAGAAACTACGATTTCGTCTGGACAAGATAAAACATAAAGTCGCATTGATGAGCGGCAAAGGCGGTGTCGGCAAAAGTTCCATCACGGCTAACATTGCTTCCTGCCTTGCGGACCGGGGCAACCGAGTTGGAATTCTTGATGCTGACCTGAACGGACCCAGCATCTGCCATCTTTTAGGGGTCGGTAATAACGTAAAACTTGATATGAAAGAGGATGGCCTGGAACCGGGTATCGGTTATCAGGGAATCCGCATCATGTCAATGGATATGCTTTTGAAAACCACCGACACACCGGTGATGTGGACCGATGAAGATCACGCCACGGCGTCCTGGGTCAGCATCATGGAGTCCACCGCCACCCGCGAACTAATGGCAGATACCAACTGGGGGGAACTGGACTACCTTCTCATCGACATGCCACCTGGAAGTGACCGCATTGACAACATCCGATCCTTGATCCCCGAACTGGCTGGAGTGGTTGAGATCACCATCCCGTCACCACTTTCCCAGCACATTGTGACCAAGTCGATCACCAAGAACAATAAAATGGGAGTGCCCATTATTGGATTGATCGAGAACATGGCAACCTACGTCTGCCCGCATTGCGAAAAAGAAGGCAAGTTGTTTGAAGGAGAAGACGTGCACAAACTAACCGAAAGAAAAGAGATCACCTATATTGGAAAGATTCCGTTTGACACCCGTGTGTCGCAGACCAGCCAATCGGGAAGCCTTTTTTATTCCACATTTAAAGATTCTGTTACCGGCAAAGCCATTGCAGAAGCCGTAGACAATATCGAAAAATTTATCACCAAATAGCCTGAACAGGAGACCTAATGAAATTTCTTTGTATCCCTTGTGACGTCAAGATGGAAGTGCTGGTTGAAGGCATCATGCCACAGGAAAAGACTAATCTTGTCATGAAATTTAAATGTAAAAAATGCGGTCACAGCATCGCAATGCTCACCAATAAATTTGAAACCGAATTTGTCAGCAAACTGGGTGTCGAGTTGGGAGGACAGTCTGATGTCGGCAAAGCCCCGATGGCGACAGTCAGTTCCTCTTTGGCCCAGGCCAAGGAAGAATTGAAGAAAACCAATCCTGAAGACGATCTCATCTGGACCGAAGAGGCTCTGGAAAGAATCAAACGGGTTCCCTTTTTCGTACGCGGCATGGCAAGGAAAACGGTTATCAACTTCGCTATGGAAAAAGGTGCCACTACCATTGACGCCAAACTGATGGACGAAGTCCGCGAAAAAGTAGGCATGTAACCGCCAGCGGCGACGGGCAATAGGTCTGTACCCGTAAAGCTGGCAGACATCGTTGCCCCTTTAACCATATATCCGCTAAACCCTGAACTTCCCCCTGAAAAGGGGGACGTGATATTTTTCCTAAACATTCGTGCCCCGAATGGGTATTGAGAGGTTTGTCGTTTTTCTCCCCCCTCATCCAATACGTCATTACGAACATAGTACTGGCACATCCCCTTAAAGGGAAAGCAATCCAGAACCCTTGAACCTGTTTCACAGTTTCCTCTACCCTCGTTATATTCCTCCTCAGCTTTTACCCTTTCAGGGCATGAAGACAAATGCAGGCCATAACACGTGCCCAAAAGGGGTAGAAAAGGTATAATCCTCTCTCAACTTATAATTAATCTTGGTTAGAGATTCCCATGACAGATGCACAAAGAGAACCCGATGGTGATCTTTTATTACGAACCGTAGCGATGCCAGCGGACACCAACGCGAACGGTGATATTTTTGGTGGCTGGATCATGTCGCAGATGGATATTGGCGGAGGCATTCTTGCCAAAGAAATTTCCAAAGGCCGTGTCGTCACTGTAAATGTGGACGGGATAACCTTTCACAAACCGGTCAACGTCGGGCATGTGGTTTGCTGTTATGGGAAGTGCACCAAGATTGGCAACTCCTCTTTAACGATTAAGCTGGAGGTTTGGGTCAAGCCAGTACTGGACAAACTGGCTGATGACCGTTATAGGGTGACCGAAGCTGTTTTTACCTATGTCGCTGTTGATCAACAAGGCAAATCACGAAAAATCGAGCGCTGAACGGGAAAATAAAAACGGGAGCAGCTTGACCGCTACTCCCGTTCGGGTTGGAGCACCTAAGCCTGTATTCTCAAGCGCTCTTATTTGGTTTGAGTGTAACCACTTTGGTGACTAGCAAAAGTTTTTCAAGCTGGCAACACGTTTGATTTCCAAAAAAATATTGCCCTGTGCCCCCGGTGGCTCACCGCTTTGTCCTTGACAAACGCACTTTGTCTGGAAATCCCTCCGCTATTTTTATAGAAGGGGGGAAGGTAACAGCAGAGGGACATCCATCCATCTTGATTATGACAAACCCACATTCCAATTCTGTCTCATTGATGTCCCAATTATATCATAAAAATCAATGAATTAGAGCCTATTTTTCAGTGCTTTTGCTTTTGCAGGCCGAACATTCACAAAGTTGCCGCAGTAGTTCATGTGTATAAAGTCCGGTATCGTGCCCGTCATTCCAATAAAACTGAATGGCATAAAGTCCAACTGCCTTAAGGTTTTTAGGGCGGATGTCATCGGTTATGGCGCCTGGAGCAATCATCTTTTTGCCGCTCCATTCATCAATGCAATGCGCACACGGGCAGTTTTCCCGTAAATTTTTAACCGAATAAGTCGAGTCGTGTCCATCGCTCCAAGTAATTCCTAGAGTCAACTCGTTAACCTGTTTGATACTCTTTGGTGCAGGGGCAGTCATGATTGTTACTTCCTTTTTATCTTGGATAATGTAAATCTCCCCAGCCCCTCTTTAAAAAGAGGGGTTCATTGAAGCCCCTTCTTAAGGTAAGCAATTGGGCAAAGGCTCATCAAGCCCAGATGGCTCTTACTCAGCAGGAAGAGCTATTGCTAGTTGAGTTCAGCGTCACGCTGGACGCCCAATGGTTAACTTTTCCAGGCCAACTCAAAATCAGCGGAGACTTTTTCACTGCTATTGGCCTGGTTAATACTCAGTTGCGCCGCCACCTGCCCCGCTAAATCCTTGTATGCCTGACTAGCAGGAGATTCGGAATGAGCCATGACTACTGGAATACCAGAGTCTCCCCCTTCCACAACCTCTTCGACAATAGGCACTTCGCCAAGAAGCGGAATGTCAAATCTATCGGCCAAGGTTTTTCCGCCGCCCTGACTGAAGATATAGTGTTTCTTATCGCAACCATCACAGACAAAATAGCTCATGTTCTCAACAATACCGAGAAGGGGAACTTTGACCTGCTGAAACATTTTTACGCCCTTGTCCGCATCAATCAGGCTGATTTCCTGAGGAGTGGTCACTACCACCGCGCCAGAAATTGGTGCTTTCTGAGTCAGAGTCAACTGCACATCGCCGGTACCCGGAGGCAGGTCGATGATCAGGTAATCCAACTCACCCCACTCCACGTTTTGCAGAAATTGCTGAATGATGCCGCCCAGCATGGGTCCACGAAGCATCAGGGGTTGCCCTTGTTTAGTTAAGAATGCGGCGGAAACCACCTTCAATCCATATTTTTCATGCGGGAAAAATTTGTTTTCTGAACCTACTTTTGGCGGAGAGATAGGAATACCCATCATCTGCGGTATGCTGGGACCATAAATGTCCGCATCCATCAAGCCAACACGGGCCCCGGTTAAGGATAATGCAATTGCCAGGTTAGTGCTGACCGTGGATTTCCCTACACCGCCCTTCCCGCTCGCTACGGCAATAATATTTTTTACTCCGGTCAAAATCGGTTGCGCATGTTCGGTGGATCTAACAACGGCGGTCATGTTCACTTCAACCTGTTCAACCCCGTCAATAGCTTTGACTTTTGTTTCACATTCCGTGCGCAACTGTTCTTTTACTGGACAGGCGGGTGTGGTCAGCTCAACATCGAACTTGACATTCCCCCCTTCCATATTCAAATTCTTGACAAACCCAAGACTGACGATGTCTTTATGCAGGTCAGGATCTTGAACCGTCTTCAGCGCATCAATTATTTTCTCTTGCAGCTTGGGATCGGACATAAATTGCTCCTTAAACAAAAAAAATTATTCAATCGGTAAGATTACCGAATTTCTAAAATAATGAGGCGGAAGAAAAAGCCTATAAAATTTCCCGCCAGACACTAATAGGATGGCATCACCCTAAAAAAGATTTCACCCCATGAAATGAATCGTTTTAAGAATTTGAAGGCTTGAATGAAGAGGTCTTTGTTAACCCTTGATTCCACTTGCTTTATAGTTCCACATATTGTATATAAATAATTTAGGCCCACAATATATGGATATTCATCAAATAATGAAAATAAAATGCTTTAAAAGGAAAGAGGCCCGAAATTATTGAATTTCCTTCGTAAATCGAAAACCTCTAAACCAGGATCTAAGATTTCTGGTCTAGCAATCAGATAAGACCGCAGACGCTAAACGTCAAGCTGAATCACTCATCTTTTCTTAAAATTCAACAACAACCCGGTATCACCCTTATGGGGCAGGAAAAAACCTCCGACTTACAGGACGAACTCGAAAAAAGATTTCTGACATACGCACTTTCGACCATTGTCTCCCGATCACTTCCTGATGTGCGCGATGGTTTGAAACCGATACATCGCAGGATCCTGTTTGCCATGGAAAATATGGGAATGAATGCCGCAAGCAAACATGTCAAATCTGCCAAGATCATCGGTGAGGTCCTCGGTAAATACCACCCTCATGGAGATGCATCCACCTATGAATCAATGGTACGTATGGCACAGGATTTTTCCATGCGTTATCCCCTCGTTGACGGAAAAGGAAATTTTGGCTCTCTGGACGGAGATCCCCCCGCCGCCTACCGATATACTGAAGGTCGTTTGACACCCATCACTTCATATTTATTAAGCGATCTCAAAAAGGATACTGTCGATTTTCGCGCCAACTACGATAACACCCTGAAAGAACCGGTGGTGTTACCTTCCCGCGTTCCCAATTTACTGGTTAACGGCGCATCCGGCATTGCGGTGGGAATGGCCTGCTCTTTCCCCAGTCATAACTTGCAAGAAGTCATGGCTGCTTTAATTTCATTGATCGACTCTCCCAAGCAGACGGTGGTCAACCTTATGAAATATATAAAAGGCCCCGATTTCCCCACCGGGGGAATCATTCTCAACAGCAAGCCTGAATTACGAAGAGCTTATGAATCCGGTTCAGGAGCAGTCAAAATTCGGGGAATCTGGAAGGTAGAATCCCTTCCCCGGGGCAAAAAGCAGATCATCATCACGGAAATTCCATATAGCGTCAATAAAGCCCGGTTGATAGAAAAGATCGCTGAAATCATCATCGCCAAAAAACTTCCTCCCCTGACCGATGTGCGGGATGAGAGCGATGAGAATATTCGAGTGGTCCTTGAGTTCAAAAGTACTGCCGATGAGAACAAAATGATGAGCTATCTTTTAAAGCACACGGATTTGGAAACTAATTTTCAACTCAATTTCACCTGCCTCAAACCGAATGGGGAGCCCGCACGCCTATCCCTTCTGGAAATTTGCCAGTATTTCCTGGAATTTCGAAAACAGGTGGTCACACGCCGATTGAATTATGAGCTGTCTCTTCTTGAAAAACGCCTACATCTCCTTGCAGGATTTGCGGCAATATTTAGAGATCTGGACAAAGCCTTGAAGCTGATACGGTCTTCTAAATCCCGCAAAGAAGCTCACGAAAAACTGCAGAAATATTTCAAGCTTGATGATGAGCAGACCAATGCGATCCTGGAAATTCCACTCTATCGACTGGTCGCTATGGAAATGGAGAAAATTCTGCAAGAGCAAAAAGAGCGGCTCAAGGAGAAGAAAAGAATCCAGTCCATTCTCGCGTCACCCAAAAAAATCTGGTCAGAGGTGCGAGAAGAACTCGAAGAAATCAAGAAAAAACATTCGGACAAACGCCTCACCCAGATAAAAATCATCGAAAGCATTGAGTATAACGCGGAAGACTTTATCGAGCATGAAGAGGTGCATATCATTCTCAGCCAGAACGGGTGGGTCCGGAAATTAAAAAACTTGAGCGATCCTTCCGGACTTAAATTTAAGGAAAACGATCAATTGCTCGGTATCCTTCAAACCAATACGCGGAATCTAATCGCTCTTTTCACCTCATTTGGTATCGTCTATGTATCCAAGGTCTACAATCTACCTTATACAAGAAGCGGATTTGGTGAACCCGTTCAAAGCTTGTTCAAGTTTGGTGATGGGGAAAAGGTGGTCAGCATGCTCACGCTATCTGCTCCAGGTGAAGGCCTGGATACCCCAGAACAATCTGAAGGCCAAACCACAATGGACTTCCTCAAAAGTGACAAATCGGGAGGAAACAATACTGAATTCATAGTTGTCAGCGCCAATGGGTTTGGTTTTCGCTTTCGGTTATCCAATCTGGCCGAGACCACACGTTCGGGAAGAAAGATCATGAATTTGAAAAATGATGACAGCATGATCGGTTTCGCCCCGGTAACACACAGTCATGTTTTTCTGGCCACAGAAAAAGGTAAAGCGGTGGTCATCGCCACGGACCAAATAACCCAACTGGCGGGATCGGGTAAAGGGGTCACCCTTATGAAACCGGGGAAAAGCAACGTGGTCGGGTTTAAATTAGTAAACCTGAAAGATAAAATTACAATTGTGTTCGACTCCGGAAATGACAAGGAAATCACCGTAAAAAGTGTCCGCCTCTGCAACCGCGGTAGCCAAGGTGTTATCATTTCCAAACGCAAAACCATCCTTAAAATAAAATAAGCACCATGTCAAAATACAGATCTGACGATATCCAAGTCCTGGAAGGCCTCGACCCGGTTCGCAAACGTCCGGGAATGTACATCGGCTCCACGTCTTCCACGGGCCTTCATCATTTGCTTTGGGAAATTCTGGACAATTGCGTGGATGAAGCGCTCAACGAGTATTGCGACACCATTGAAGTGACCCTGGATAAGGATCATGGCGTCACCATCAAGGATAATGGGCGAGGAATTCCTGTAGACCCTTATCGCAAAACTAAAAAGAGCGCTATGGAAATCCTATTTACCACCCTGCACTCAGGTGGAAAGTTTAGCCAAGACAACTATAAAGTATCCGGTGGCCTTCATGGGGTCGGAATGGCTGTGGTGTGCGCCCTATCAGAAAAACTTGTTGCAACCTCTCGTCGAGACGGATTTGAATGGACCCAGACTTATTCAAGAGGCAAGCCCGCTTCAAAACTTAAAAAAGGAAAACCCGCCCGGATTTATGGCACCACTGTTTATTTCAAGCCTGACGGCAAAATTTTCCCGAAAACGGAATTCAATCCCAAGCTTATTTTGGAACGGGCAGAATCTAAAGCCTTCCTCAACAAAGGCCTCAAAATAATCGTCAATGAAAATAGAAATAAACACACATTTCATTATCCGGGAGGGATTAAAGACTACATCAAAAAGATTGTTGGTCAGAAAACTACTTTGATGGACAAGCCCTTTTACGTAGAAAAAGAAGACAAATCTTTGCGGTTGGAAGCCGCGTTTCTCTGGACCCCAAATACCGATACCCAGATTCTTTCCTTCGCCAATTCCATCAGGACCATTGACGGAGGCACCCATGAAAACGGATTTCGAAACGGAATCACCAAAGCAGTTCGGGCCTATATTGACAGGCGCAAACTGCTTCCTAAAGACATAACGGGAATTACCGGCGAAGACGTCCGTGAGGGTCTGGTTGCCATTATCAATATTTATCTTCAGGGAGATGTTGAGTTTCAAGGGCAAACCAAGGGGCGACTGAATTCGGAAATCACCTCTCAAGTGGAAGCGGTGGTCAACCATACCCTTGAACATCATTTAAATGAAAACCAGACCTTGGGAAATACCCTTGCCAACCGCATCATCCTTTCCGCCCAGGCTCGCATTGCTTCCCGGCAGGCCAAGGAAGCGGTTCAACGAAAAACCAATATTTCGCACCGACTCAATTTACCAGGAAAACTTTCCGACTGCGCCACAACTGATATGGACCAAGCCGAACTTTTTATTTGCGAAGGAGACTCTGCAGGCGGTTCCAGCAAACAGGCACGGGATCGAAAAACCCAGGCGATCCTTCCCATTCGCGGAAAAATACTCAATGTTGAAACCGCAACCATGGCCAAGATTCTGGCCAATACTGAAATTCAAAACCTCATTTCTGCCTGTGGAACGGGTATTGGAAATAAGTTCGATTACAGTAAACTTCGGTACGGAAAAATAATCATCATGACTGACGCGGATGTTGATGGGGCCCATATTTGTACTCTGCTTCTAACTTTCTTCTACCGATGCCTTCCGGAAATTATCGAAAAAGGTCACCTTTTTATTGCCCAGCCTCCTTTATATCGTATTGATGCAGGCAAAAAACTGTTTTACGCGCTAACTGATGAAGAAAAAGATAAAATCATCGAGAAATTAAACGGCACCTCTCACGAAATTGGTCGTTTTAAAGGATTGGGAGAGATGCCCGCCTCAGATTTGAAGGAAACAACCATGAGTAAAAAATCCCGTTCCCTGATTCGGGT
>ERZ651768.2881-NODE-2881-length-11720-cov-15.968994_pt1 | contig 11720 bp, 9 predicted proteins | sample MGYA00514754_ERZ651768 | MGnify/ENA metagenome assembly ERZ651768 | reverse complement strand
AATCCTTTTAATTCATTTGAAATTTTGGAATATTTTATTAAAACACCCCACCCACCTATACCAGGATTACCTTTACACGCTCCATCTGTGAATATCTGGATTTTATTTTTATCAAGCATAGAATAATCTACCCATCATCCCAAAAACAAGAAACCTCGCTAATTAATTTCAAATTAATAGTAAAATAGAACTATGAATAAAAAAGAGACCATAACCTTTGATTGGTTAAAAAGATATACTGGTACTAATCCAGATGAATATGGCGACTGGATTCTCTTGACTAATTTCCAGAATTATGTTGAAAAATTTTCGATAAAATTTGATACAAAAATTAATGGTATTGGCGGACCGATGACATCGGCGATTAATGCTGATGGCCTTAGCATAATAAATTTTGGAATTGGAAGTGCAAATGCAGCTACAATTATGGATTTATTGTCTAGTATTAAACCTAAAGGTGTATTGTTTTTAGGGAAATGCGGAGGATTAAAAAAGACTACAGAAATTGGTCATTTTATTTTACCTATTGCTGCTATCAGAGGCGAAGGTACAAGCGATGACTATTTCCCAAAAGAAGTGCCCGCAATGCCATCTTTTAAGCTTCATAAGTATGTTTCCGAATTATTAGTTGAACGCGATATAGAATATCGAACTGGGGTTATATACTCAACAAACAGAAGAGTGTGGGAACATGATGAAAAATTTAAAAAATATCTACGTAAAGTTCGTGTTATGGGTATAGATATGGAAACCGCCACAATTTTTATTACAGGCTTCGCAAATGGGATCAATAGAGGTGCTTTGCTATTAGTAAGCGATACACCCATGATACCTGAAGGAATCAAAACTGAAGAAAAAGATAGAGATGTTACACGCAAATATGTTGACCTACATATTGATATGGGGATAGAAGCGATGGCAAAAATTGGCGATGAAGGTGAGAAAATAAAACATTTCAAGTATTAGATATATTTTCTCTAAACCTAAAATATTATTAATACTAAAAAATATAACTAAAAATAAATATCCACCCATCGGGTTATGAGACTGACCTAAATTAATGTATTAAATACCAATTGCATGGTGATTCGGCTCTTTTAATTTTTTACCGTGAAAACAGACCTTGAAAAACGAATTTACCAGGCCCAGTGCATTGGGAATGTGGAACCCATTGAATACATGATTCCCTACCCATCAATGCGATCCCTGATTGAAGGGCAGAACATCAAGTTTTCTGAACAGGTCATTATTGAAGATTCATCCATAACAAACCTGAAATTTTATGGCCTTGTCCAGCAGACGGCCCACTGGCTGGATAGTATAGGACTGAAGCCCAGGGAAAGAATAATTATATCAGAATTAGAATATCCCCAGGCAGAAATTTTACTCTATGGAATCTGGCATCTGGGAGCAATCGCTGTTATTCCAGCAAATATGGATGTAGACAGGGTAAAACAGAAAAGTGATACCAGTTTACTGGTTGATCAGGGTATAGACCTATTTGAAAACATTAAAGATTTCCCCACAAAGTTTGAACCTAAATACAAACCGCTTTTGAATGATGAAGCATTGGTCACGTTTGAAAAAGAACAGGGAATCAGGCTATCCCACTATAACCTGCTGGTTAACGTAAACAGCATTCAAAAAGCGCTAAGTATAAAAAGCAGGACCCGATACAAAAGCAGCCTTAAGCCCCGGTCAACGGGCTGGGTCGTATTCCAAGCCATTCTGCCCATTTACTGCGGCTGTATTTATGATACTGTGAACCCTGATTTTAGAATCGGAGAAACAGGGAATGATTTTAACCTACGCTACGATTTACAAAACATGTCAGAATTTTCCAAAACCGATATCGCCATTTGCCCTGAGAATTCTGCTGGTTTATCCCTGGAAGGTTTACCCGTTCACCTTACCGATTTCAGTTTGAAAAATGGAGAACTTAAACTCCAAGGGCATTCAGTAATGATGGGTTACCTGGACGATTCAGCAAATGAATCATCTTTTCGCAATAAAGCGCTATATATTCCTGTCTAATTAAGGTCCGCTAGTACTTCCAGGGCGTGTTCCTTGGGCTTTACTTTCGCGTAGGCTTTTTCAACCACACCCTTTTCATCAATTAAATAGGATACTCGGAAAATCCCTTCATATTCTCGGCCATACATTTTCTTTAATCCAATGGCTTCATAGGCACGGATGGTAGTTTTTTCCGGATCAGAAAGGAGTGGAAAAGGAAATTCCTGTTTTGTACAGAAGTTCTTTTGCGCTTTTACAGAGTCTGCACTCATACCCAGAATAACAGTATTATTATCTTTAAAATTTTGAAACTCAACCCGGAGTTCCTGGCCTTCAATCGTTCAGCCAGGCGTACTGGCCTTGGGGTAAAACCAGAGCAATACCTTTTGCCCTTCAAAATCAGATAAACTCACCGAATTCCCATCTTGGTCATCCAGGTTAAAACCAGGTGCTTTTGATCCTTCTTTTAACATTCAACTCTCCATTTAAATTAAACTGAAACTTCCGACCACTTGATTCGGTCATCATCAGAATTTAACATATTAAATACGGCAGAAATTCCATCCTTTTGGCCGCTCCAGACCAATGTACGATGCGCTGTATCAAAATCCACCCATCTAAATTCACAATGCTCTTTTGATAAGGTTACAGTAGCATCATCCACTTCGATCCCAAAAACCGGTACCAGGTTCACCCGGTCCCCATGGGTTTCGTAAAACCTGCTCACATGATCCGCAATGAACATTCTTATGGGCCTAAACCCCGTTTCTTCCTTGAGTTCACGGATAGACGCTTCCCAGGCTTTTTCATCGCCTTCTATCTTCCCTGCCACACCCTGCCAGAGGTGTTCGTACATCTTGGTCTTGGCCCGCTTTAATAAAAGAAATTTCAATCCTTCGTCCGTTTGGCGAAACACATAGGCATCAATCACCCTTACAAGAATTTTTGTCATTACATTCCTTTCCTTTGTTTCATATCCTTCAGTATTGATCTTGACCAGCGTTCAAAATTATTTCCCTTTATTTCTTCATGCATGGTAGACATAAGGTCCAGGTAATAAACAAGATTTAATGTGGATGCTATTCGAAGCCCCAAGATCTCATTGATATTAAACAGGTGGCGAACATAGGATTTCGAAAAGGATTGACCCCAGGGATGTGAACTATGCGGGTCTAACGGGGAAAAATCATCCTTATGCTTTTCATTTTTGATGTTGATCACACCTTTAGAAGTAAAAATGTGGCCATTTCGACCATTCCGGGTGGGCATAACGCAATCAAACATATCCACGCCACGCTGGACTGCCTGCACCAGGTCAGAAGGTTTGCCCACACCCATCAGGTATCGTGGCTGATCTTTCGGTAAGAGCTCATGGCAAAATTCAACCGTATCAAGCATGACATTTTTTTCTTCCCCCACTGCCAGTCCGCCAATCGCCATACCGCAGGTTGAATAGGGAATCAATTGTTCTGCGCTCAATTGTCTTAAGGAATGGTCTCCAGCCCCCTGTATAATTGGAAAGACAGTTTGCCCGTAATTGTACAATTCAGGATTTTCCTTGAGCCAATTATTACACCGTCTCATCCATTGGGTGGTTCTGTCCACCGCATTTTTGATCGTTTTTTCATCCGCATCTCCCGGTGGGCACTCATCAAAGGCCATAATAATGTCTGCGCCAAGTTTTCGTTGGATCTCCATGGAAAATTCTGGAGTGAAGGTGTGCCTGCTGCCGTCTAAATGGGATTGAAACTCCACACCATCATCTGAGATGGTGTTCAGCTTTGCCAGGGAAAAAACCTGGAAACCGCCGCTGTCGGTTAAGATGGGTTGATCCCAGTTTGAGAATGTGTGCAGGCCCCCCGCCTCATTGATGATCTCAATACCGGGGCGTAAATAGAGGTGATAGGTATTGCCTAGAATGACCTGGGAGCCAATAAATTTGAGTTCATGGGGTGCCATGGTCTTTACCGCACCCACGGTCCCCACCGGCATAAACACCGGAGTTTCAATGGAACCGTGATCCGTTTTTAGGATGCCTGTCCGGGCAGAAGAACCAGAATCAGTGGATTGAACCGTAAAATTCAATATGGATTAAAACAATACTTTGAAGGCATCCTTTACAAATTTCACTGGATGGAGCTCCATATTTATTTTTTTAATCTTTTTATTCATGCTTGAAACAGGCACCACTGCTTTTTGAAACCCCAGCGCAGCTGCTTCATGGAGCCTGTGTTCCAACCGATTGATGGACCGTACTTCCCCTGCCAGGCCCACTTCCCCGCATAAGACAACACCTTCATCGATGGGTTTATCCATGGTGCTGGAAGCTGCAGAACAGATGATCGACAGATCTGCGGCCGGGTCATTCACCCGTAGCCCTCCGACGAGATTCACAAATACATCTTTGGTACCCATAGCCAGTCCCATTCTTTTTTCCAATACAGCGATCAGCATGCCCAGCCGTTTGTAATCAAAGCCGTTTACATTTCTCTGGGGCGTACCATAGTTTGCATTGGCTACCAGGGCCTGGACCTCCACAAGGATCGGCCTGGTACCTTCCAGGGACGGGTAAATGCTTGTTCCTGCTATATCAATGCTGCGCTCCGCTAAGAACATTTCAGATGGGTTACCCACTTCCCGCAAACCCGTTTCATCCATCTGAAAGATTCCCACCTCGTGGGTGGCTCCAAAACGATTTTTTGCAGAGCGTAAAATACGGTGGTCATAACGATCGTCCCCTTCCATGTAGAGAACCGTATCCACCATATGCTCCAGCATCTTCGGCCCCGCAATAGTGCCTTCTTTCGTCACGTGCCCCACGATCAATATGGCTACGTTTTTGTACTTGGACACTTCCAATAGTCTCTGTCCACAATCGCGGATCTGGCTCGGGGAGCCTGGCAAAGAATCCAAGCCTGAATTCATAATGGTCTGGATTGAATCAATGACTACCAGATCCGGCTGAATTCGATCTATATGTGTAATGATCCCATCCAGATCATTTTCGCCAGATAAGAATAATTGGTCTGGGCTTACCTTAAGCCGGCGGGCACGTAGCGCTACCTGTTCTTCACTTTCTTCTGCGGATATATAGAGTGCCTTACGATCCATGCCAGAGCAGATATGCAGTGCCAGTGTTGATTTCCCAACGCCAGGATTTCCGCCCAGTAAAATGAGAGACCCTGCCAGCAGTCCACCGCCAAGAACACGATCCGCTTCCTTGAGCCCGGTAGCGATCCTTTCCCCTGGCTCGGCACTCAGTATATCATTCAGGGATTTTGATTCCCTTGGTTCAACGGTTCTGCCATTTTTCTTTTTGGATACCTTGAATTCAGAAAGGGTTCCCCATTCCTTACAGGTGGGACACTGGCCATTCCATTTGGGGAAATCGTCTCCACAGGCGCTGCAGAGATAGGCTGTTTTAGTTTTTATATTAGCCATGATGGTGCAGGAAATTGGTCACCATGGCACAGTGAATCAAGAAAGGTTTACCAGTCAGGGCCCAGTGAGAAATACCACTGTGGTTTAGAATATCCATTCGGGTTCTTATCCCAGGCCATCTCGATTTTCAATAAGAAATATCCAAGGTTGATCTTTGTACCCAGTCCGGCAGTAGTAACCCAGGGTGAATAGTTCCCGGATGCATTGGGGCCATATCGCTCTGGCCATTGGGTGGAAGCAAACTCATCCGGGCTATCCCAGGCAGCACCGATATCCATGAACGCATGCCCCCGTATATTGCCAAAGATCACTTTCAGTGGAAAGCCCAGAGCCAGGTAATTGATGAATGGGAAGCGCACTTCAAGGTTAAATAAGGATGTATTGTTACCAAACCGTTCTGCGAAGCGGGCACCGCGCAGAGGCCAGGCATACTCCGTAAAATAGATATCATGGATCAAGGATGCATTGGATGTATCCAGAAGCACTTCCCGGAAATGACTGTTATCTTCCTGGCCATTGGTTTCACCGCCTCCAGCCAGTAAGTAGGGTATGCCTCCTAGGAAGAATTTTTGTTTATTTGGACCTAAACTTTTCCCAAAAAAGCCCCGTACGGCAAAAGTGTAATCTCTGCCAAATCGCCAGTATTTTCTTACGTCCGATTTTACGGTTTGAAATTTTAAATTGTTTGATCCATACCCAGGGCTTACGGTGAGTGTCGTATTCTGCCTGAAACCATCTATGGGTCCTGTAAAGCCAAAAACAGAATTATCGTATATCCAGCTTAGTCTTGGTAGCACCGTGGAATACATTGAAGAGTACGTGGTAGAGTATTCAGCCTGTCCAAAATCATTTAGGGTTTGTTCTAAAATAGAATAATTAATATTGTGCCAGGATAAACCGTAGTCAAGCCTATGGAATCGGCTAAACGGATGAGAAACAATTCCCTGGACGCCGTAATGCCTTAAACGCCCCAGTGAATAGTAATCCACCTGAAAAAAGTTCGCATTCTGAAAGGCTATGAAATAATAATCCATCCTGTTTTTAAGATACCCATATTGAAAGAAGTAATCGCTGTTCTCAAGGGTCAGAACCATCTCTGTTCCGAATGCGATCTGGTGATCCCCCAGGATATCGCTGAACGCAAAATAGGTCATCCCGCTGGTGCCAAATACGTTGCTTATCTGGAGGTTCCCGCTTACCAGGTCCAGCGTAAACCTTGTTTTATAGGATTTCGGTATATAATGTCCATCAACTTTTGTTGAATCCACAGACACCAGTTCTTCTGCTATAGGCCGTTCATCCAGAGATGAATTAAAATGTTCATATCCCCTTGCAAAAATCCAGCTTGAATATCCTTCTGAAACTCCCCTATCCAGCTGGGCTGATGTATGGCGTCGTAGATCAGTAATACTTTCAGTGTCCGTTTCCCTGTTGAGTATGAATTGCGTAGGCTCTATTGTTTTTTCCTTCAATCTCAATGGATTTGCCACACTGTATAGATCCCAGCCTATGCCTGCATATCCTGCAAAAATTAGACTATTATCATCCTGGGATAGGGTCGGCTGCTGCAATCCTGTTAATACATTGGTTATAGCATAGGGTTCAAGTTCCTGTTTTACACCCGATCCTGGATCAAAACTATTTTCAAGTGGATGAATAAACAGGTTCCACACTCCATTATGATCTGCTGTGTAGAAAAGAGAATTTTTCGTATGGGCCCAAACCGGGTGGGATTCGTTATAGTCAGTATCTGTGACCCTGGATATATCCCCGCTTTCAATATCGACTGTGTAAATATCGGTCTGGCTGTAGTCATGTTCATTCATCAAACCACCAAATTCGCCTTCAACGTGATCGCCCCGGTCGGAGACAAACACAATTTGAGACCCATCCGGTTTCCAGGAAGGATAAGAATCGGTAAAAATATCGTCCGTGATTTTTCTTGATGATTCTGTATCCATATTAAAAATATAGATATCACTGGACTCTCCCGCCTGTCCCACAAATGCAATTTCGTTTCCTCTAGGACTCCATGCTGCAGAAAAAACCCCATCCATATCTAATTCATATTTTTCGGTTTTCCGCGTTTTCACATCAATAATGTGAAGAACATCGCCCTTTCCTGCTTTGGCAGCTACTACAATTTTCTCATTGTCCGGTGACCATGAGAGCCCTGGCTGAAGCCATTTTAATTCTTCAAAATCGACAGAACGATTCCCCCTGACCAGTTTCTTGATTCTTTTTCCCGTCATGGCATCCAGAATATGAATATCAAAATATCCGGTCTGATCTGAGAGCAGGGCCACCATACTTCCATCCGGAGACAAAGCTGGGCTCACATTATAGAAATTATTTACTTTTTTATGATCCGTTAATTTCTCTGACATATCTTCAAGGGGATCACGATCTTTCACATCAGCCCAGTATTCCTTTTTAAGATACTTATGCCATTGTGTTGTGAGATCTTTATAATTCATACCCAGAGCACTTTCATACCCACGTTCATCATTTTGTGTTCGTTTCATAGAACGAAAAATATCCCCGATTTTTTCCCGGCCATATTTTCCTGATATAAACCTCCATAATGACTGACCGCCCTTATAAGCCATGAAATAATTCAGTTCTTTAACAGATGGCATTCTTTCATGTACCGCAATATCCCGCATGACCATATCTGCTTTCGTATCCCAATTGGAACTCAGGTACTCTGCCAGCCCTTCGTTGGACCATATAGGGACACGAATCTTGGTACGGCTCGAAACCACATTCTGCATGCTGCCGCCGTAAACCATATCATTGATCATGGCATGAACCAGTTCATGATGGATCACATGGCGAAATTGCTCATAGTTCCCTTCAAAAGGAAATACCACACGATTCTTGAACAGTTCTGTAACTCCGCCAATGCCTTCCCGCATGTAGGTCCTGACCACATTAGTTTGCTGGAACTCGTTATGTGAGTTGTATACCATGATGGATACACGGCGCTTCAGATCCCATCGCAGGTGAACAGAGATCTGTTCATAGGATTCTTCAGCCACATCCGCAGCGAATTCCGCCAGATTCTGTTCACCGCCATAATAGTAGATATCAAAATGGGGGGTCTGGATAAAATTCCAGTCAAAATCCCTGTACTGGACCTTATTTTGCCCAAAGGATTGGGCATTGATTGAAGTGACCAAGAATAATATGAATGTATAAAGAAATTTCATGTTTCTTTTACTACGTCCTCTTTTATAGAGAGTTCCCCAAGATTAGTCAATTTTACCGAGAGAAGTCAACCATTCCTCGAATTTCATTTTTTACCTTCGCTAGGCCCTTGCCCGGTGAAAAAGTCACAGGTAAGTTTCGCCCGTTATGAAGACACCCGTCTATTTTATTTCTGATATTCACTTAAAACTGAAGGTAGATACCTACGAAAAAGAACGGCGTAATAAACTATACCGCCTGCTGGATCATATTCTGGATACCGGGGGTACCTGCTTTTTTGTGGGCGACCTGTTTGATTTCTATTTTGAGTACCCTGACTTGGTCCCCAAAGCTTATATGGATTTTTATCAAAGGGCACTGGAAATGAAAAAGATGGGCATTGATCTTCATTTTTTACTGGGCAACCATGACTATTGGGTTCAGGAATTCATGAATGATCTGGTGATGGACAAGATATATTTTGATGATGCAATTATTGAGGTCAATGGAAAGAAATTCTTTATTACTCATGGGGATGGTCTCCTAAGCTGGGACTATGGATACAAGGTATTAAAAAGAGTAATTCGTTCTAAATTTTTCATTTGGCTGCTTCGGTGGATACATCCTACCATTACCTATAAGTTTGCACGATATATTTCCAAGAGTGGACGTCATAATACCCATTCTGAAAAATTTAATGAAAATGTTCGCATTGAGCTTCAGGATATTTCAAAAAAACATTTTGAGAATGGCTTTGATTACATGATCTCAGGGCATTATCATTTAGGTGAAATGTTTAAGGTGAATGAAGGAAAACTGGCTGTTTTAGGCGATTGGTTCTTCCGTCCCTATTATGCTGTCTTTGATGGGGAAGATTTGAGCCTGGAACCTTGGGAGCATGATGCATAGGTATATTATCACTATAATAACCGCCCTATTTCTATTTCAGGGGTGTTCAACTATAAAAGGATTATTTGGGAGAAAATCTATTGGAGATCCCAATGATCCAGACTTTTTGAACAGGGTTCAGACTCTAAAGAGTGCCTACCGGGATGGAAACATCCAGGCACTGGATGAGTTGATTGAAGTTTACGAAGACCCGGATCTGCACGTAAAACTGCGTGTTGCCGCAGGGAAAACCCTGGGCGAAACACAGCATCCCAGAGCACTCCACGCCATCGCAGAAATGGTGGCAACCACCACAGCATTGGATTATACCCTCTTGAATGAATCGATCAATATGCTGGGGATGTTCAACGAAAACCCCAAAGCAGCAGCAGCTCTGGTGCGTTCCATGCATAAAATGGAAGAAAAAACGAACGAGATCCATATTTCTCTGGTCAAGAATCTGAACCGAGTAAGAACCAAAGACCAAATCCTTGCCCTGCTGGATCTCTATGAAGTAGCAAAAAGCAATATGTCCCGTACAGAGCGTCTATTAACAGAGACACTGGGAGCGCTCGGGAACCACCAGGTAGTTCCGATTTTGACTACCATTGCCAAGGATCCAAAAATTAATATCGGCATTCGAAACAAGGCTGTTGAAATATTGGGAAAGAAAAATCCCAATGAAGTGGCTATTGCCTTTGCAGAATTATTGGGTGACCCAAACACAAATCTTGAAGTTCGGGAGTTTGCATTAAACACCATGAAGGGAGTGAAGGAGGAAAACCTGGTCATTGCCCTGTTAAATACCTACAATATGGGGAAAACCCAATACTACAGCCTCTTAAACACCATGCTGGCTGCCTTGGGCGAGTTTGATGATCCTGAAGTGAAAAAAGCAGTTATTGAGATCGCCCATAGTAAGGATTACCCCATAGATATTCGAAAAAAAGCAATTGATAATCTGGCGGCTTTCAATGACCCATCCGTTGTAAATGGATTACTACCCATGCTGGAGGATAAAGAGAATTACATCTATTACGATAATATTATAGATATGGTCTATGCCCTGGGCGAAGAAAAGAAAAATGCAGAAGCAGTGCGCCGGATGGCATTCAAAGCCCACTTTTCCCGGAGGGAGCATGAATAGATATTTGACCTGGCTGCTTCTTTTAGGAATTGTATTTGCTGTTGATGTTAAAGAAAAAGTTAAAAAGAAATTTACCGTAACAGGTGTTGTACAAAACAGTGCTGGAGAAGGGATCAAAAAGGTAAAACTCAAAATCATTAATGAAGAAGGTAAAGAGATCAAAGATGGTAAAAGTAAGGGCGACGGAGAATTTAAATTCAAGAAGATCCGCGCCGGATCATATACCATCAGGGGCGAACATAAAAAAGAAGGAAGCGGTGAAGTTAAGTTCACTTTAAAAACTACTGATGTAGATTTGACCCTAAGAATCTCTACGGGTGAAATCGCGGATGCACCTTCCCAGTCCGATTCAGAAACTGAGATGACCAAAGAACCCGTCATGCTTCCGCAACAGAGACTAAAACCAGCAAAACCTAAATTGAAATTTGAGGATTTATTCTTTGAATATGAATCCAACCTTAAAGCGCTAGAGACAGAGATCGATTCATTAAAAAGTGTGGTAAAAGGGTACCAGAAAGGCCAGACCATGCCCAACGTCAGCCGTGAATTATTAGATTTGATCAAGGTACCAGCGTTCCAGCACCGGGTAGAACTCCAGAATGGTACAGTTGTTACAGGTGATTTATTAGAAGAATCAGATTCGACCCTGATCCTAAAAACCCAGATCGGTACACTGGTATTAAAGAAGGAAATGGTGGTTCGTATGGATGAGCTTGAAAAACCGGGACCAAAGGTCATTTTCCTGGGAGATCCATTTATTGATTATTACCCAGATCGACAGATCTTTTCCGGTCGGGTCAAGAATGTTGGCGAGATCCGGGCAGATTTTGTACGGGTAATTGGGAACCTTTTTGATCAAACTACTTCAAATACTGGCACAGATTCGATCTTTGTAAAGGGTACTCGAATTGCATATGAATCTAATGTGGTAGCCGATACAGCACTTGAACCAGATCAAACTGCGCCCTACACACTAACAGTACCCATAACAAAAGGACGGAAAGCTGAATACCATACCATGGATATTCACTGGGAAGAAACA
>ERZ651768.2880-NODE-2880-length-11730-cov-3.675706_pt1 | contig 11730 bp, 8 predicted proteins | sample MGYA00514754_ERZ651768 | MGnify/ENA metagenome assembly ERZ651768 | reverse complement strand
TCACGCAGGACCAGCCTTTTACTGGCTTGTAGGCCTTTTCCTGGCCATTATCACCCTGATAGAAGTCTGGCTGTTCAATGTCGAAGGACTGGGCAGCTGGTATATACCATTACTATTAATCCTCTCGCTTATGAAGTTCGTAGGTGTAGTCGCGTTCTTCATGCATTTGCGATTTGATCACCGCCTATTTACGTATCTGTTCGGAGCCGCTATGGTCATCGGAATACTCATATTCACATCCCTTCTGCTCCTCTCGGAGTTCGCTTATCAACCGCCCAACTAAATAATTTCGAAACAGTCTCCGGTAACTTACGCCACAGTTAGCTTGAGCCGGACCAAGCATAAGGCCGTTTCGTACAAGCCTGACCCCCGATCGCGGGTGCCAGATATTAGAACGAACCGATACTATGAACGACGGTCCAGAGCCTAACCTGATCAATAGTTTCGGGGAATTCGCGTCAGCCTGGGATTTCTCATCGCCGCCTGCCATACTATTTCTGTTGTTGTCCAGCACCTACATAGTGGGTACAACACGCCTGGCAGCTCGATCGGATACGAATCGAAGTTTCTGGTTAAAAACTGGAGCAAGCCTCTTCGGCCTTGCACTGCTGGCTATCGCACTAGCTGGACCACTTGACCACTACTCAGGTGAACTTTTCGCCGCGCACATGTCACAGCATATCGTTATAGCCATGTTCGCAGCCCCATTACTCCTCTTAGCCAGACCCATGCCCGCTTACATATGGGCCTTGCCGCGTACTTTGCGTATCGGCACAGGTACAGCGCTCACAGATTCAGGAGTGATCATCAAGGGCATGAGGATCCTTACGAGACCACCAGTCGCCTTACCGCTCTTCATAGGCACACTATACGCATGGCATATTCCTGCAGTCTACAATCGATCTCTAGAGGAGGAGTGGCTTCATCTTTTTATGCATTTCTCAATGTTCACAACAGCCGTGCTCTTTTGGTGGCCAATAATCGGACCACCGCCCATTCGTACCAAACTTACACACCCACAAAGAATCGTTTACCTGCTCCTAGCCGTGACACCAACGGCCGCGCTCGCAGCATTTATCACCCTATCAAAATCCATTTTATTCGACTTCTATCTTGACAGTCCGGGTCATTTCAGCTGGTCACCGACAGAAGACCAGCGAACCGGCGGACTGTTGATGTGGATTCCAGGAAACTTCGTATACCTGACAACTATGACGATACTTTTCTTCAGATGGTTTAAAGAAGAAGAGCGAAAAACATCGCGAGAAGCAAGATTACGTAATCGCTAGGTCAGATCGTTCTACAGTTCAATTCCCAGTGGGGCCAAACCAAAAGACAACGATGATCACGCCAACTAGCGCTTAGCGCTACGGCGACGGCGTCGAACAGGGGCCCGCCTGATGAAATAGTCATTCTCTACATCAAGCATTCGACGCAACACTTCATCAGAAAGATTCTTCAGGTAAATAACACTAGCCCAGGCAGCTGTAAGACCAGATTGTATCTCCATAAGGGTCATCGCCTTATTGGAATTTGCAAGTAACAACCTAAAAACTGCTTCAGTGATCGGAGTTCCAGGCAGAAGGAATTCAGGTTCGTTTGCACAAACGTTACCCATCACCTTCATATATCCAGCAGCGGGACCGAAGCCCCCGGCTATCTCGCCATCGTCGACAACAGCTTTACCGCCTGTCGATAGCCGCGAATAAACCGCATACGAAAATGATCGACCGGTATTATCGAAAGCCTTGGTGTCGATATGATATTTAGGCTCTGGTTCTGACTCTACTACGGTTTCTTGTATCTGTTCTGTCTGGTTAGTCATATATTTTTCTGCTCGCATGGTTGGAGCGTTATAAGGTTCTAAAAAATATCATCTGGCCAGTCGAGCATCTCGACCTTGGCAATCTCATCTACATCAATCATACCAATGTCATCGGGGCATATGGCTAATCCATTCGCAATGGCCATCGAACTCAACACCCCGGAACTTTGGCTACCAGTCAATTTTGCACGATATATACCAGAGTCATCTGTGTAGACGTGGACTCGGGCGTACACACGGCGCCCATCGTAATTATTGATCGGATCATCCATCACCACATCTATCGAAGGCTTTTCCACCTGCGGTTTACCCATCATGAGGCGCATAGCTGGACGACCAAATTGCTCAAATGCCACCATTGCACTCACAGGGTTGCCTGGAAGGCCAAGATGGGGGACTCTGGTTCCGTCTTTACGGTCAAGTAAGCCAAAGGCCAACGGCTTTGCCGGGCGCATACGTACGGACCACAAAGCAATCTCACCCTTGGATGCCAGCACATCTTTAACAACATCGTAATCACCTTTTGACACCCCTGCCGACGTTACAACCAGATCCGCTGTAAGGGCGCCATCCAATGCTGCTTCCAACGACTCAACCGTATCTTTGGCTATTCCCTTAACCCTCGGGATCCCTCCATATTTCGTCACCATAGCGGCGATACTGTAAGCGTTAGAGTTATAGATCTTGCCTACGGTATATTTCTCACCCGGTTGCAAAAGCTCATCACCAGTCGAAACTATCGCAACGACCGGTCTGCGCACGACTTCAATCCCAGAACGTCCCAAAGAAGCGATCACACCAACCTCACCTGCACCTAAAATCTGCCCCGCATGGAATACATTCTCACCGCAACGAACATCTTCGCCTGCCTGACGAATATTCTCATTTGGTGCCGCCTCAACATATAAAGCAACTGTGTCATCTGACTTTACAGTCCCTCCACGCTCAAGCTCATCTGTGTCCTCAAATGGAACAACTGCATCAGCGTTTTGCGGCAACGGAGCACCCGTCATGATCCGAATTGCCGTGCCGGGCTCTAGAGGCCGCTCTGCTATCTGGCCGGCCGCTACGACGCCAATGACCTGTAATACACTCGGTGCATTCTTCGTTGACCCAGTGGTATCAGCAGAGAAAACAGCGTACCCGTCCATCGCTGAATTTGCGAGCTGAGGCACATCAAACGGAGCTACAACCTTTTCACCCAAAACCTGGCCTAAAGAATCCAACAAAGGGGTACATTCGACCGAAAGTCGCTTGAAGTATGAAAGAATCCGCTCCCGTGCCTCTTCCACACTCAACATCTCAGCATCGTAATGATGACGATGAGGACGGTCGAGGTGTTCATTAGAGTTACGTGGCATTGAGGCTTTATTACCTATTTAGGCGCGTAGTTCAGCACCCAGTTCTTTTTTCAGCTGATTTAAAATCTGTTGTTCGACCTTCGCGATCTGTTCGGCTGTGAGTGTCTTGTTAGGTGATTGATATACAAGCCGCACGGCAACAGCTTTCTTTCCTGCAGGCACCCCCTGACCTTCAAACAAATCAAAAACTGTCGCTGAGGAAACAATCCTATTGCGCTGTGCGATTTCAACTATCTCTCCTGCAGTCGATTGTGTCTGAACAATTAAAGAAAGATCGCGATGGGATGCGGGCATGCGAACAAATTCTTCGAACTTCCCATTCCCAGCAGATTGCGTCGATCCGGAAATGATCTTCAAGACAGCTTGCAGGTCAAGCTCGAACACCGCGACACTATCGACTTCGGCATCAAACTCGGAAAGTACTTCTGCAGAAATTTCGCCAACCACTCCAATTACCGCATGATTCGCAGCCGGCACCTTTACGATCGCTGTACGCCCGACCGCGAATGTGGAATCCTCGCCTGGCTCGAAGACGGGCACGATACCGAGATTATCAAGAACGGACTCGACAACACCTTTGGCATCGTAAAAGTCTGATGTATCGCTCGAAAGGTCCCAGTGCAGTTCATTCCTTGGTCCAGCAAAAGCCCCTGTCGCCATCTGACGCTCTTCAGGCAACCCCTCACCGTAATCCAAGAAAACCCGTCCCGTCTCGAATATAGCGATGGGACCACGCCAGATACGTGAATTACGGGCAACCGTCATCAGTATCCCTTCACGGAGGGTTCGCCGCATAACTGCAAAATCTGAACTTACCGGATTTCGTAGTTTGATTTGCGCCGCGACAGATTCATCAAGAGAAACACGCGCTTCGCCTTCACTCGTAGTAGCAGAGTAACTAATAGTTTCGCGCATACCCGCCTGAACCAGTAAATCAGTCACACGCCGACGCAGGTCCATCTCCGGTTGAGGCTGCCACTGAGGCGGTCTACCCGAAAGAATTGTTGTCGGAATGTTGTCATAACCAACTATTCGAGCTATCTCCTCCACGAGGTCTTCAGATATTGAAACGTCTGGGCGCCAGTAGGGAATTAAAACGTCCCAGCCGGTTGCATCACCTGCCAGATCAAACCCAAGGCCTTCCAGCGTGGTTTCGATCAAGCTCCTATCAAACTTAACGCCGAGCACCCTCATAATATCGCTATGTTCAAGCCGAACAGAGTCCAACTCTTGCCCGGCGCTTGGATTCACATCAATGATCCCTGATGCTGCCTTCCCCCCGGCAATTTCCAAAATGAGTTTTGTTGCGCGCCGAAGACCAACCTCTGCCAATCCTGACCTTAAACTCTTCTCAAACCTGAGCGTAGCCTGGCTAGACAACTCCAACGTACGCGCTGTGCGGCGATTATTCACCCCGTGAAATGTTGCTGATTCTAAAAACACAGTACTGGTCGACTTGGATATTTCAGAATTAGCTCCGCCCATCACTCCAGCCAACCCGATCCCATGCTTCGAATCAGCAATAAGAAGCATATCTGTATCGAGCCTTCGCTCTTTGTTATCGAGGGTTGTGAGTTTCTCGCCAGGCATCGCTCGTCTGACAATAACCTTGTGATCAGCTACCTTGTCATAGTCGAATGCATGAAGTGGTTGCCCTATTTCAAACATAACAAAATTCGTGATATCGACTACGTTGTTGATTGGGCGTTCGCCAATTGCGAGAAGACGATCTTTAAGCCATTTTGGTGACTCACCGATGGTCACTCCTTGGATAACAGAAGTCGTGTATCGAAGACACAGATCAGGGTCAGTGATCTCAACGGACGCCAGGGTGCCGATATCGGGACCTTTCGCTTCAAAATCTACCTCAGGTTCCTTTAACGGGTTTCCGGTGATCGCCGCAACGTCCCGCGCAACTCCGACAACACCTAAGCAATCTGGCCGATTGGGGGTCAGCTCAATGTCTAAAACTGACTCACCTAAAACCTCGCCTATAGGGGTGCCGATCTTAGCGTGGTCATCAAGTACAAGAATTCCCTCGTGGTCATCACCAATTCCAAGTTCTCGGACCGAACAAACCATTCCTTCTGACGCAACGCCGCGTATTTTCGAACGCTTGAGTTTTTTGGTTTTTCCTGGTTCGTTGGAGTATGCATCGTGAAGAACTGCACCTATGGAGGCATAGGCGATCTTCTGTCCTTCAGCAACATTGGGGGCGCCACATACAACTTCCGACTCACCATTTCCATGGTCAACTGTCACGAGTCGCAAACGATCCGCATCCGGATGCTGCCTGACATTTTTTACGAAACCCACTACAACATTTTCTATCCACCCGGTCCGCTCGATCGAGCCTACTTCGTTACCAGCCATCGTCAAGCGATGTGCCAAATCATCAAGACCTATATCGATATCTACGTACTCGCTAAGCCAGGAAACAGGAACCTTCATACATTTATCTCAATCATGGACATTACATGTGGAAACAGAAATTGCGAACCAATCTGAGTTCTTTCGAAAACACTAAAACTGAGTTAAGAATCTCAGATCGTTGGAGAAGAAATGTCGAATGTCTGTTATTTCATTACGCAACATTGAAATCCTCTCAGGCCCCATTCCAAACGCAAATCCTGTGTATTTAGTTGAGTCATAACCTGAGTTTTCAAGAACCCGCGGATGAACCATTCCGGCGCCCAGAATTTCGATCCATCGCCCGTTCCAATCAATAGACATATCCACCCCAGGCTCAACGAATGGGAAGAAATCACAACGGAAACGAACTTTGCGTGACTGTCCAAATATACGCCTGGAGAACTCGTAAAGTGTCCCTTTTAAATCTGCAAATGTAATCCCTGCGTCCACTGCAAGCCCTTCAACCTGGTTAAAGTGCCATTCGTGAGTGGAGTCAGTGGATTCATATCGGTAGCACTTACCCGGTACCACTACCCGAATCGGCGGGTCATTATTTTCCATGACCCTCGCCTGCATAGGAGAAGTATGCGTGCGAAGAAGAACATCGTCGTATTTCTCCGAATCGACCCATATCGTGTCCCATTGGTCACGAGCCGGATGGCCTGCCGGTATGTTGAGCATGTCGAAGTTGTACTTCTCAAGCTCGACCTCAGGTCCCTCGACTGTTTGAAATCCCATTTCATTAAATGCCTGAGTGATTTCTCTGATCATCTGGGTCGAAGGATGCAACCCGCCAACAGCGGGTTTACGTCCTGGAAGAGTAACGTCTAATGAACCAACAACTGCATTTGATGATTTTGCCTGTCTTTCGCGTTCTTCATAAAGTGAGTCGAGATCGGCACGGAGAAGGTTAGCTGCGGCCCCAACTATTTTCCGCTCTTCAATTTCCAGAGAACCTAATCCTCTTAGCAGCGCGGTCAAACGTCCTTTTCGTCCAAGGAAATCAACTCTCCATGACTCGAGATGCTCGCTCGAATCGGCTGAATTTAGGGCTGAAACGGCAGCCTCTCTCAGTTGCTCTACTGACTCACTGGGTTGAACTTCTGACACGAAAATTTACCTACCCTGAATTAACTCTAATTGAGCGTGAACGGACGCCTAACAAAAATACCGTGCACGATGATGTTAGACCTCAAATTATATTAGATCACTACAGGGCGAATCACCGTTATCTCAATCTCAAACGCAGTTGGGAAACAGGTTATTCATTAAATGTCAGATAAATTTGCCCAAATTTCCTTCTAATTTTTACAAGATGAAAAATTTAATGTTTCCATCTATATTTTTAAGTTATCCCTACGATATTCGTATTAATATCCTTCTAGTTCATAGTGAATACAACTTAAATAACTAATTATATGAACGCCCAAGTGATTGGCGAGCACCATCTTCAACGGCCAAACTAGCGACAAGTTCAAAAAGATGTAGTAGGGTCGACCGACGATCTGAGATCTACCGCAGTAACGCATGATGCGTTCGAGAAGCGGAAAAACGACAACCATCCACGAGTAACGGGGGGATCCCATGGAAGCCTATTGTATGAAGTGTAAGACCAAGCGTGACATGCAGAATCCACAGCAAATCACAATGAAAAACGGTCGCCCCGCATCGCAAGGCACCTGCCCTGTATGCAGCACGAAAATGTTTAAGATTGGTAAAGCTTCATAAGCCTCGGCTATTGAATGAATTGACCCGTGCTCTTTGCACGGGTCTTTTTTTGTCAAAATATTCTCTAGAGTTCGTTAATATCCGTTAACTGGGAGTAGTCTTCAACGTCATTCAATGTTGCGTAATCAATCCATTAACTGACATTTGAAAGGATTTGGCCAATGCAAACTACCAGGTTTGGCAATACTGGATTTGAAACCAGTAGGCTGGGTATCGGACTGGCCGAAGTTGGGTACGAGCTCTCGCTTAAAGACCAGAAACAAGCCTCAAGAGTCATACACTCTGCCCTAGACCAGGGAATTAATTTTCTTGATACCGCTGCCTGCTACGACTTATCAGAAGAGTTAATCGGAAATGGTGTCGCAAATCGCAGAGACGAGTTTTTCCTTGCCACAAAGGCCGGACACATCACTGGTGAATCTAAAGGGGATGCATGGACCTATACTACGGTCATCGAATCGATAGACAGAAGCCTCATTCGCCTTAAGACTGACCATGTAGATCTTGTCCAGCTCCATTCGTGCGAGATCGATATCCTGGAACAGGGAGAGGTCATTAGGGCTCTTGAAGAAGCTCGTGACGCAGGCAAAACACGATTCATCGGCTACTCAGGAGACAATGACGCCGCCCACTGGGCAGTCGAATCCGAGATATTTGCAACTCTCCAGACAAGCTACAACCTGGTCGAACAACGTGCCCGAACCTCAGGACTTCTTGAAAAAGCCACCGCCGCAGGGATGGGTACCATCATCAAACGCCCGATCGCGGGTGGTAGTTGGGCGAAGTCCCGTAACGACAAATCCAAACCAAGCGTTCGAGGATACGATGAACCCTACCTCGAGCGAGCGAACGCCATACGGGCCCTCGGGGACATTCAGAATGAACCCGAAAACGGGATCCTCACATCGCTTGGATATACGCTCGCAGACCCAAACGTCAACGTCGCCATCGTCGGCACCAAGAGCCCCTCGCATATGGAAACGAATATAAAACAGATCGAAAATGATCTCCCAATACCCGCAAATGTGGTGGCTGAGCTCAACAGGAGATTTGAGGAACTCGACACCGACTGGGAACAGCGCACATAACCCGTAAGCATGAAAAAAGAGCATCCAACCGAATGAGAATAGAACGTATAGAGGTTCGATTCGTCGAAGCGAAACTGGGCGAGCCATTCGGTTGGTCGCAGAGATGGACAGATGTCCGCAGTGTGATCGTGTTAAAAGTCACCACCGATGATGGAATCGTCGGTTGGGGTGAAACCTATGGCTCACAGGACTCAGTGTCGAGCATAGCAACAGTTGCCCAAATCGCTATCGGCGAAGACCCTTCCCACATCGGTAAGATCTGGCACAAGCTGCATAGAGCGGTATACCAGAGCCACGTCTTTGCTAAAGGCGGCGCAAACGCTATCAGTGCGCTAGATACCGCCCTCTACGACATAACCGGCAAGAGTTCAGGCAAGCCCGCAGCCGAGATTTTAGGTGGGAGAATCCACGATTCAATACCGGTTTACGCTACAGGACTTTATTACGTGGACAACTATGCTCTCGCTCCTCTCCTCGAGGAAGCATCGGGCTACGTCGATCAGGGATTCTCAGGAATGAAGATGAAGGTTGGCGCCATGTCGCTTGCTGAAGATGCTGAACGCATTAAGAAGACCCGTGAGGCGATCGGTGAGAATGTAAAACTAATGTTCGACGCGAACGAGTCCTACGATCCCTCTACGGCCCTAACATTCGCCAACATGGTCGCAGACCACGACCTTACATGGTTTGAAGAGCCATGCGCATCACGAGACGACCAGGCAAACAAGATCGTTCAGGAAAGATCGCCGATCCCAATCTCCGGCGGTGAGAGCCTCTCGACGCGATGGGAGTTTGCGCCACGGCTGGCAAACCGTACCTTCGATATCATCCAGCCCGACATATGCGGTGTTGGTGGTCTTTCTGAAATGCACCAGGTTGGTCTTATGTCGCAAGTGTTTGGAGTGAAATTCAACCCTCACTTCTGGGGCACTGGCATAAGTTTCGCGGCCGCGCTTCATTCGTTGGCTGTCCAGCCAATAGGCCAGATCGGACAAACCAATATTCCTTACCAAAATGAATCCGTTCTGGAGTTTGACCAAACACCACACCCCATAAGAGAAAACCTTACAGAGCCATTCTTCACCCAGTCGAACAGCCGTGTCGTCGTACCAAGTACTCCGGGGCTTGGCATCGAGGTTGACGAATCGGTACTCGAACGTTTCACACGTGGCGAGGTCGTTGTGACTGATAAACCCTCTGTTGGCCAGCGGGTCTTTTAAGTAACTTCACCACCAGTAAAAATTTGAGACAACCATGAAAATCACAGACCTTAGCGTGACACTGTTCAAGTGGGAAGGCATACCCACGATTAACTACAGCCCACTGTCGGGCAAAATAGGCGGAGAGTCCGATCTCGGACTGGTGACCATATCCACCGACGAAGGAGTTGAAGGTCATGCATTCCTTGGCAGCTCAAGTCAGCCCGCAAGCCTTGACGCTAACTCACTCATTAAATTCGTGAAGCCGGTCCTTATGGGTGAAAATCCGTTAAACCGAGAACGTCTCTGGCAAAACATGAACATGGTTATCAGAAAATCGGGTATACGCGTCATAGGCGCATGCGACGTAGCCCTCTGGGACATTGGAGGAAAGATCGCCAATATGCCAATCCACCAGATGCTTGGATCGTACAGGTCAGAGGTACGGGCATATGCATCATCAACGGTGCACCAGGATCCCGAGGTTTACGCTAATGAAGCTGCCAGCATGAAGTCCGACGGATGGACCGCGTACAAGATACATCCGCCAACCAATCCTGCGCTTGACATCGAATGCTGCCGCCAGATCCGAGAAGCAGTGGGCGATGATCACACACTCATGCTCGACTCAACCTGGGCGTATGACTATCCTTCAGCTGTACGGGTAGGCAGGGCGATCCAGGAGATGAACTACTACTGGTACGAAGATCCGCTTGCCGACGATGATCTTTACAACTACACGAAGCTCCGTCAGCAGCTCCACATCCCGCTTATGGCAACCGAATATTCACCGGGCGGATTCACAGCCTATGCACCGTGGTTAACGGCTCAGGCAACGGACTACCTTAGAGGGGATGTTGCGGTAAAGGGCGGAATTACAGCCCTTATGAAAACCGCGCACCTGGCGGAGGCATTTCACATGAATTACGAAGTGCACCACGGTGGCAACTCTCTCAACAACGTCGCAAACCTGCACGCTATCATGGCAATGAAAAACTGCGAGTTTTTCGAAGTATTACTCCCGTCTGGTGCTCAGAAGTACGGGCTCGCCGAGGAGATAGACATTGACTCTAATGGCAATGTCCACGCGTTCACCGGCCCGGGACTTGGTGCTGAGATCGACTTCGACCTAATAAAAAACAATGAGGTCGGTATTGTCAGTTGACAGCACAGGAGTAAGCCCCGGATGAAAATTACGAATGTTAGTCTTAGCGTCTTGGAATCCGACCAGGCGGTCCGCGACTTTGAACTGATCAAGCTTCACGGACAGGAACGCGAAAGATGGCTGCATTCTTCGGGCCTTGGACCCCGAAGGTCAACCGATTCCAGTCGCCAACACGAGTTCGTGCTGCATGTCGATACCGACGAGGGGATCACCGGTCACTGTACAGCTATATCGGAAGGCGTCGCGTCACTCACCAAACGGGATGTCGAGCAACTGCGCGGGCTCGTCCTCGGTGAAAATCCGCTACACCGGGAACATCTATACCAGAAACTCCATCAGGGAACTCGCTGGGTTTATCGGGTAGCGGGGTGGGCAGGAGCGTTCGACAACTGCCTCTGGGACATTGCAGGCAAAGCTGCAGACATGCCAGTGTGGGCTCTGATCGGACGAGTACGGGAGTCGATCCCCGCGTACTTAAACATTCGCGGGGCCACAATTAAAGAGGCTGTCGAGGACGCGCAGGCAGCTGTGTCACAGGGCTTTGTATCGACAAAGGATCATTTCTATCACCCCCACCGCGAAAACATCGTATGGCTTGCCGCGATACGAGACGCTGTTGGCCCGTCCATAGACCTAATGCACGACCCGGTCGGAATATATACCTACGATGAAGCCGTAATTGTCGGCAGGTCTCTTGAACAGCTTGGATACCGATGGTTTGAGGAACCAATACCGGAACGATCTCATAACCGCCTCAAACAACTGGCCAGTGAACTATCGATCCCGATAATGGCGAATGAAACGTTAATGTTCGATGTGGATATATCGGCACAGTGGATGATCTCAGGTGCCACAGACCTGATCAGGTATAACGCCAGAACCGGCACCACAGCCGGACTGAAGCTTGCCCACCTGGCCGAGCTGCACGGAACAAACGTCGAATTCAACGGCA
>ERZ651768.2877-NODE-2877-length-11739-cov-22.528983_pt1 | contig 11739 bp, 11 predicted proteins | sample MGYA00514754_ERZ651768 | MGnify/ENA metagenome assembly ERZ651768 | reverse complement strand
GTTGTAGCCATCACAACCTCCATAAAATATGGTTTTTCATATTTGCTTTACAGGATTCTATCCCTTTTAGTATTACTTGAAGGAAAATCTGAATGCAGAATTGCTTCAACTATCCTAGCCCTTATATGCTCATCTTGCAAAGCAGATTTCTCTTCCGCGGACACTTTCGTCAACTTCTCCATTCAAAAAAACTGTTTGACCATTGACAATTGTGCGAACTGGCCAGCCTCGTAATTCCATACCGTGATATGGTGACCAGTTAACTCTGGTGTTTAATTCTCCGTTGGTAACAGTTTTCTTTAAAGTCAGATCGACCAAAACCAAATCTGCATCCTGTCCAACTTCGATACGCCCTTTTCCCTTCATCCGGTAGAGTTTTGCAGGAGATTCTGACATCCAGAAAGCCACTTCCTGCAAAGTGCAATCATTTCGATTGACCCGGTCAAGCAGCAGAGCCAGAGAAGTCTCAACTCCAGGCATTCCAGAGGGAGCCTTTCCATATGGCTGATCTTTTTCTGCTAAAGTGTGAGGCGCATGGTCTGTGGCAATACAATCAATAATTCCATCCTTGAGAGCCTGCCAAAGTGCATCGGCATGACGCTTTGTCCTCAACGGAGGATTCATCTGAGCCAGTGTTCCTAGTTTCTGATAACATTCCGGAACCGTCAGGGTAAAATGCTGCGGACAAACCTCCGTTGAAATACGATGTTCACGCGGCAGGGTACGCAGAAAGTCACATTCATCTTCTGTGGTTAAATGCAAAATATGCAATCGTCGCTGGTATTGCAATGAAAGACGCACTGCAAGCTTTGTTGCCCTGAGTGCTGCAGATTCGTCCCGCAGCCGTGAATGAATGCGCACATCAGAAAAATCATTGAGCAAATCTTTGTTAGTCTGAAGAACTGATTCGTCTTCAGCATGAACTGCAATCAAGCGCGAGCCATTGGCAAAAATTCTCTCCAAGACAACCGGATTATCCACCAGCAGATCTCCGGTGGACGAACCCATAAAAATTTTTATACCACAGACATTTTCAACGGCATTCAACTCATCCAGATTTTCCGAAGTTGCTCCCATAAAAAAACCATAATTGACAACAGATTTTTCTGCAGCCAACTGCTTTTTTTCTGCCATCTGCTGACGTGTAATGACCGGAGGTACGTTGTTAGGCATATCAAGATAACTGGTTACTCCGCCTGCTGCTGCTGCACAAGAGCCGCTGTGTAAATCTTCCTTGTGATCAGCTCCTGGTTCACGGAAATGAACTTGCGGATCAATGATGCCCGGGAGCAAATACAAACCTTCCGCATTAATAACATCTCCTACATCAGGTATTCCGTAGCCAATAGCATAAATTCGACCGTTGATAACTGAAACATCTGCCCGTTCTATTCTACCAGGAAGAACCAGTTCTGCATTACGGATGGTCAGTGATGCATTCATGTAAAACTTCCGTAATCTGCACGCAGAAATGCAGCTGCGTCCTTGGCAAAATAAGTTAGAATCATATCTGCCCCTGCCCGCCGGATAGACAATAGCATTTCCATCATGGCACGATCCTGGTCAATCCAACCTTTTTCCGCAGCAGCAACAACCATCGCATATTCTCCTGAAACATTATAGGCCGCAACTGGAGCGTCAAAGGCCTCGCGTACACGTGAAATTACATCCAGATAGGTTAATGCCGGTTTGATCATCACTACATCTGCTCCTTCTTCCAAATCTAAAGCAATTTCCCGAAGTGCTTCTCGAGTGTTGGCAGGATCCATTTGGTAAGTTTTTTTATCACCACTTTTTGGTGCAGACTGAAGAGCTCCACGAAACGGACCATAAAAACAGGATGCATACTTTGCAGAATAGGCAAGAATTCCGACTTGAGAAAATCCCTGCACGTCCAGTGCGTTTCGAATTGCTCCAATTCGCCCGTCCATCATGTCGGAAGGTGCTATCCAATCTGCACCAGCTTCTGCATGAGAAAGTGCCATTTTACAAAGCACCTCAACAGATTCATCATTCACGATTTCACCGTCAATGACCAGTCCGTCATGCCCATGGGTTGTATAAGGATCAAGTGCAACATCGGTTTGCACACACAGCTCCGGAACAGCAGATTTTATCGCCCGGATTGCACACTGAACCAAACCGTTGGAATCATAGGACTTTGTGGCGGATTCGTCTTTTTCTTCAGAGTAACCAAATAGGTTAACAGCACCAACACCCAGCGCATAAAGTTCTTCACACTCACGGACCAGTTCATCAGTAGATAAGCGAAATTGTCCAGGCATGCTGTCGATGTGATCTCGCACAGATTTGCCTTCTGTTACAAAAAGAGGATAAATCAGTTGGCGAGGAGAAAGTTCTGTTTCACGCACCAATCCACGAATAGGTGCGGAACGTCTTAAACGTCTTGGGCGATACACCAAATCCATTTTGAATCCTGTCTAATGCTAAACCAAAGAATCAACGATTGATAAACTCTGGTCCATGAGTCATCAATCGCCAATCATAATGAAGGAGGGAAACACTCGTACAATTAAGATTACAAGTGCTTAAAAGAAGATTATTTGCTTGCCGATTTTTCAATAATAATTTTGTTTTTCCCAGAACGGCGGATGACAATGCTGTCTCCTTTTTTCCAGTCCAACTCTTGAAAAATCTGCTGTGGAATAATCACACGTTTGGAACTCCCAGCTTTACCTGCCGCACGTACTGTATCCAAGTGTTTACGTTTTTTTGCCTTTAAAACTTTTTTCACAGCTCTTGTTCTAGCAAACTGGGGCGGTACTTCACCAAGTTTTGTTGAGGCACTCAGCAAACGGGCCTTTAATGTGTAAACCGGCATTTTTAGAACCTTTGCTGTTGCACCCATATTATTTTCAGCAGCAAGCTTTCTTACCTTTTTTAAAAATTCTGAATCTCTTTTCATATCTATCCTTTTTATTAGAAAACAATTTCAAAAAACTATTATACTTCGCAATACTAAGCAAACATTAATAGTTTCCGTTGCAGTATAAACCAGATTTTTTCATGACACAAGAATTCTTTTAATACTGTAATTTTACTGTAAGCCTGCTACTCCTTAATATGCAGGATTTTTTTCGCTTTCAAGTATATATTTCTCCTGTATTTTTCTGAAAGACTTTATTTCATTTTGAAATGGTGTGTAATATATATTTAAATTCCCACGGTCAGTATCTTCCCAAAATTTTGGACCTGAAAACTGCAGCCTCGCAAAAATAGTATCCATTGTTTTGGAAAACAGCGGTTCTCCCATTAATATGAGATCTTGTACAGTGTCCTGAGCGATGACATTTGCAAACTCATCTTCTTTCTTGTTGAGATAGAACAGAGCCAAACCGATATGCAAAAGTCGAATGCCGTGATTTTGACTGAAGAATTGTATGGCAAAGTTTTTGTTCATATCCTGAAAATTATCGAACAAAAGAAACTTCTGTAGCAGCTCATCCTGCAGCTCTCTGTCCCAATTTTTCTGCTGGATTTTAATCATTAGTTTCTGCATTTCAGAGGCCAGAACGTCTAAAATAAAAGCTAAGGATCCTGCACGAGAAATTGCATTGAAACACTGTTGTCCATAAAACACAAAATAACCTATACATGTCCTGGTCCGGTCCACTTGCTTGTATTCCATCAAGTACCCAAGAAACTGTCCATAATGAAAAACCAGATTATATAAGTTGCGCGGTTCGTTGTGGTGCTGCCCATGTTTCAGCGCAAATCTGAAGTAGGTGTTGAGGCGAACTGTAACAACTTCTATCAGTTCCTGATCATCGCATTCAATTGCTGTTTTTCCAATTTGGACCAATTGCTCCACACACAAAGTGGAGAGATCAAATTCTCCAGTCTCAAGGAAAATATTGTATACATTTCCAATCAACCTGAAGCTCTTCTGCTCATAAAATGTATGTGATTTTTCCGCTTCTCCCAGCAAATTTTTCATTGTCCGGAAAGAAATATCTTCATAAATCCGTTGATCTATTTTAAAAAAATATTCTGGAAAATTCGATTTTGATTGAACATAATTCTGCAGCAAAGCTCCAATGCCTTCAATAATTTGTGCTTTTGGTTCTTTATAGGGAACATAGACCAGCAAATCCATTAGCTGATTGAGTTCTTCAAATAACTTGTATTGTATTTTTTCGTGTTCTTGATGAGAAATTTTTCCGGTAGGACCTTTCTTAGTCAAATGCTTAAACGTGGCATAACTTCCCTGCAGCAAATTTTCAATTACATTGCTGGTCTTGGTGGACCTGAGAATGGAAAAAACAAAAGGGAAACCAATCACCAGAGAGACAGCAAGTAACACATGGTAATTGAAAACGAGGCTGGGAACTATATCTGCACCGACTTCCGCAAGGACCTTGATTGTGAGAGCATGAATCAGACACGCGGCAGACCACCAGACAAATAAGAGACTCTGCCAGTGATCCATGTATAAATCAATCAGTTTTGGAACATTTTGGGATGCAAATGTGATGACTATAGTTAGACTGCCTAAGATAATGGCAAAGAAGGAAAGCCAGACAATAGGAGCAAAACCGACATCAAGATCTGTCCAAATGGGCTTTGCTCCAATCTTTTGCAGGGAATAAGTATATACAGGAAAAATGTGTGTACGAAACAGAAAATCAGCAAGCCCCATTCCGGAAAAAATGATCAGAGCCGCATACTGTGAACGGGAACGGGTCAGCAACGCACGCATAATGCGCGTAAAACCCTGCATCATGTTGACTGATTCCCGCATTTCGCTTTTCTAGCTCTCAGGTTTCAAGGGGACAGGGCAGCACTTTGGAAGTGTCCCGTTTTTATCCCTGGCTGGAATCTTCTTCCGAAATATCCGTTTTTGGTTTTGTCATTGTCAAACGCCCGTCATGATTTTCCAGAATGGCTTGAAACGTAGGTTTATGTTTTAGTGAAGAACGGGCTGACTCCTCAAGACTATACAGCGATTTTGCACGCTTGGTCATGGTTAGAACTTTTTGAAACAAGTTGACATTTTCCTTTTGTTTGTGTTCTTCCAATAGCCTCAGATAACCTTCTTTCATTTTCTGTTTTTTGATAATTGGTTAAATATAATGGTTTCCAAAAAATTGGAAATTGTAAAAACCTAACCACCGAACTACAGCGGGCACAGAGAAAAAATTATTTAAATCAATCCTCTGTATTCTCCGTGACTCTATGGATAATTCTGTTTTCGTACAGATTTAGACCTTTTACGATAGCAGTAAATATGTAATCTTTGAGAAATCAGAGAGTCAAGAGTAATGTCTCGGTTTCCTGCCGAAAGGCAGAATCAGGTACTGTTTCCAGCAGTTGTTCAAGCAAATTTTTTGCCTTTTCAGTTTCACCTTTAGCAATTGCAATTCTAGCCAAGGCGCGCCAACGCACATCATTCCATGATAAAATATCAATTGACTGCAACATCATCTCTGCTTCATCCCACCGCTGTTGCTGTTCGAACAATGCAGCCAGACTGAGGCGGGCGGAATTTCGAAGAAATGTGGTTGCTTCGGGATACTTTATTACTTCCTCAAAAACTGCAATAGACTCCTCAATTTGTGACTGACGAGCATAAGCCTCTCCAGATTCCATCAACGCCAATATTCTCAGTACACTGCCTGATCCAGACTTTGCAAAGTCCTGTAAGGCTGCAATCCCCTGACTTAATCTTTCTTCTTCCGATAGAGCTGGATTGGTGAGTTTTGCCTGTGCAATGTGAAAAAGATTTGCCTGGTTAATACGTTCATTTTGCAGATACTGCCAACCTCCCCATATTCCCAGGATCAAAACAACAACTGTAGCAGCCACACTAATGTAAAAGCGCTTTTTCCGGTATGCATGATCGACAAATGCATATAATTTTTTTTCCATCCGGTTTGGCTGCAAGAGTTCCTTGCGGCTCATATGTTTTGCATCACTCATCAAAATTTCCGTAAATAAACGATAATACTGAAAAATGTAAATTACAACTTTGCGGTTTAGAGTGGGTATTTGGACGGCTTCCTAAACTTCTGCTTTGGGATTCACTCCTCCCAGATATTTTTTACATACTCTGCAAAAACCCCTTTCAAAGTAGTTTTTGCAATCATTTAATTATAGTTTATATTTGCACAGCCTTCAAGCAGAATTCTGTTATTTTACATAGAGGGCCTCATTATCCAGCTAAACGAAGAGCTTCCCCGGATCAAGCATAGCTTAATCGTTACGACTTTGATAAGCTGACAGGGACAGGTGGAACCGTTAGCAGGTTGTGGAGAGTCTGTGCTAAGGTGAAACTTTTCTGATTTTACGCAGCCAATCCCTTTGCCAACTCTGTAGCAAATTTGGTAGTAGTTCCAAAAATGGATACCATCGGATTTGCAGCGATGGATGTTGGAAACACAGAGCCGTCAAATACAGAGAGATTCTCCACCTCATGATGGCGTCCCATTGAATTGACCACCGATTTCACCGGGTTTTCTCCCATTGGGCAGCCACCCATCACATGCGCTGAAAACAATCTGGCTTTCAATATTTCCATATCTAAAGCTGCAATCGTCTTTTTAACTTCTTTGAGGCTGTGGTATAGTCTAGCGTCCCTATGCGCTGGAGCAACGACTTTGGCTCCCGCCGCAAATTGGATTTCCGCCATCACGAGAAAAGCATCTCTTATCCCTTCCCAAACATAGCCAGAAACCTGATAGTCCAAACCCGGAGTACCATCACTTTTCAGGAACACTTGCCCTCCAATACTATCATGATGAAAGCCATCCCGCTGGAGCGCTATTAGGACTTGCAGAAAAGGACGCTGCTTCATAATTTCAGCATGGGATTTCCCGTGACCCTCCAAAGAAGTCGCAGTTAACATTGGTTGTAAGGGTGGACATTCCAGTTTGAAACCGGCTCGTTGATTGTCCAAGCGAGTCTCAATGTAATGGTCTGAATAGCTTGTTTGTGGAGCTCCATATTCTCCATTGACACGAAACGGCATGATGGCCCCGGAAATGTTGACAGGATGCAGAAATGTCCGTTTGCCGACTAAACCGTACGGATTCAATGTTTTGTTTTCTGAGCGTAACAAAACGGCTGGACTTCCAATTCCTCCCGCAGCCAGTACATAATGTCTTGCTTTAATTTTGATGGATTGTCTTCCTGGGGCATTACCGCGTGGAGTCATGGACCTGCAATGCAGTTTATCGATTTTCCCTTTTTTTATTTCAAAAGTTTCAGCTCTGGCTTTTGAGATTAGGGTTGCCCCCTTTTTTAATGCTCCAGGAATGGTCGTGACCAAAGTGGACTGTTTTGCGTTGACCGGGCATCCAGTTCCGCAATACCCCAAGTTCAGGCAACCAGCAACATTTCTACGGATTTTTCCCCAACGGATACCCAGTTTTGTACAACCCGTTTCAAGAACACTATTGTTAGCGTTGGGAGTATCGGTCCAGTCCTGGATATTATAACGTTTTTCCACTAACTCAAACCAGGGACGCATTTCTTCCTCCGAAAATCCCTGAACGCTCATCTCTTCAGCCCAAAATTTGAGCGTAGATGAAGGAGTACGAAAACTAGTTGTCCAATTGATTCCTGTACCTCCACCAACCATCCGCCCCTGAAAAATCTTGATGCCCCGATCTTTAGTTTGCCGTCCGGCAGATTCCTGATAAAGATTGGGATATGCCTCATCTTCTTTCATGTGAAAATCACTGGAAGTTTGAAGCGGACCTTCCTCCACAATCATCACATTCAATCCTGCTTGCGCCAAAATTTCAGCAGAGTTACCTCCTCCTGCTCCGGAACCAATAATTACAACATCCGTCTCAAGGGTTTGATCCTCATCCAGCTGGGAAGCATCAATATGTTTCCAGCCATTCTGAAAACCTTCTGCCACAAAATCGGTTATTGTATTTTTAGCATCACTCATGATCAGTTTTCTGACAAAAAATTCTTATGTTCCCGACAAAACAGGCGGCCCGCCATAGCCACAAAAATCCCAGGAGCGTGGGTTGCCATACCAGGAGGCCATAGTCAGTTCAACCATTCCCATGTAGCCAACCCGCAGTTCATTTCCTGTGATTATACTTTCCGGATTACTGTTACGCCAATTGTTTAAAAAATCTTCAATTTCTGTGGGATCTTCCCAAGCTCCCGGAACGCCTGTGAGTAAACGGGGAGTAAGCGAAAAAATCAAGTTGGAGTCCAGCACTGAAAACAGCTTCCGTAGTTCTTGTTGTGTCAAAATCGGCAATCCGCTAACCGCAATATCCCAGCCTACAATTACTTCTTTGATTGCCTGCTCATGTTTTTTGGAGGATGAAGGAAGAGATTCTGCAAGAATCACAGGAATGAGTTTAGACAAAATGCCTCTATCCTCAGGAGTCAAAAACTCAAAATGATGCCCCATTCCGTCAGGTGCAGGAGGTATCTGTGGAGATGCGTAACAAGTTTCAAATGCCAGCAAGGTAACTCCGCTGATCGCACTTCTTTTTAATAAATTTCTGCGTGTGAGCATGCGATTTTCAAAAAACTTTAATGAATGGTGGGAGAAAAAAGAGAAGAAAGCATCAGGTTAAGAAATAAGGTCAGGCTTATCCATTTGAAATTTTTCTTTGCTTTGCCTCCTGCCAAAGCGATTCCAATTCTTCAAGGCTGGCGTTTTCAGGACAATTCCCATCTTTCTCTAGCCGTTTTTCGACAAAACGGAAACGTTGTTCAAATTTGGCACTGCCCCGACGCAGAGCTAATTCCGGATTAACTTGAAGATGACGAGCCAAACTGACAACTGTAAGCAACATGTCACCAAGTTCTTCTTCGACTGCTTCTCGGGAAATTGTCTTTGCTTCCAACTCATTCTTCAATTCTTGAATTTCTTCGTTCATTTTTTCAAAAACCGAATCTATATCCGGCCAATCGAATCCGACTTTTGCGGCACGTTTTCCCAATTTTTCAGAACGCATGAGAGCTGGAAGTGACAGAGCTACATCATCGAGAATACTCGGAGTATGATCTCCACGACGAAGAGCTTTTTCTGTACGTTCACGCTTTTTCTGCTCTTCCCATTGATCCCGGTGAAATTCTTTTGACCGCTCTCCTTCTTCCCCGAAAACATGAGGATGTCTGCGGATCATTTTGTCGGCAATGTTTTGAGCAACCTCATCAAAATCAAAATATCCGGACTCTTCAGCTATGCGGGAGTGAAAAACAATTTGCAACAACAAGTCTCCCAACTCTTCTTTTAGTGAAGACATGTCTTTGCAGTCAATTGCATCAGAAACTTCGTATGCCTCTTCAATCGTGTAAGGAGCTACACTGGCAAAAGTTTGGTCTCTATCCCACGGACAGCCTTCCGTCGGATGTCGCAAACGAGCCATCACGGTTTTTAAATTTTCAATTGGTGTTGTGTTTTTCATAAACACTTGCATTCAGATCAAGTTCCCCATGACCACGGTATAAGCTTCTCTGGGCTGAATTCACGGATCAGTGCCCGAGCTAATATCAAGCTCGTATCAATGCAAAATGTCTCACCGACTTTGCGTTCCGGAAGACCCAACGGAATTTCAGTACAGCCTAAAATAATGGCCTGAGCCCCTTTTTTCTCCAAGGACTCAAATCCCTCCAGTAAAACATTTCGAGCTTTAGTTGTAACAGGATGAGCCTGTACTTTGATTCCGTATTCTGGATGAAACAAAGCTTCATTATGAAGGCGTTGTTGCCTGTCTTCACTAAGTGTCCGGACTTCGTAACCGAATGCGCCAAGCAGACCTGGATAAAACCCTACTTTCCAGGTTCCAAGTGTGGAAAGCACTCCAACAGTTTTGACATTCGCGCATTCTTTCTGTAAAAAATTAGCTGTCTCAGTAATCATGTCAAGTACTTTTAGGTCGCTTCCTGATTGCTTCAGTTTTTCCAGAAAGACATCTTGTATTGCTGGTGCATGAGCAGTGTTGCATGGAATTCCTACGACGGTTGCACCGAGTGCTTTTAAATCAAGTAAATTACGGGAAATAGCATGGGCGGGATTTCTTGAGTTTTCCCCTAAAAGAAAACTGGTTCGGTCTTCAATTTGATCTGGAGTGGAAATCAACAGGGTTGGTAGGTAATCCTGATCGTTTTTGGCCCTTGTTTGCTGTAATATTTTTTGTGCTAAATCAAGTCCTGCATACGGACCTGCACCACCCACAATACCGATTTTTGCATCATCTTTACTCATGGTTCTGTCTTTGATGAGAATTCGGAAGAATGATTAAAGGTAGGAATCTACTAGAGCCAGCGTTTACGTCGACGGTAGTTTTTTACATCACGGAAACTTTTGCGCCCATCTCCACCCATGCCTAAATAGAACTCCTTGACATCTTCATTTTCACGTAGTTCCGTACCTACACCATCCATCACTACCCGACCATTTTCAAGAACATAACCGTAATCGGCATAACGAAGGGCGATATTTGTATTTTGTTCGGCCAGCAGGAAACTGACGCCTTCCCGCTGATTTAGGTCTTTGACAATCTCAAATATCTCTTCAACGAGTTGTGGTGCAAGCCCCATCGAAGGTTCATCAAGCAAGATCATTTTTGGTTTTGACATCAGTGCCCGGCCGATTACCAGCATTTGCTGTTCCCCTCCAGAAGTGTATCCGGCTTGACTGGATTTTCTCTCTTTTATGCGTGGAAAGTATTTATAAACTTTTTCCAGATCAGCTGCGATTGCAGAATGACCTTCCTTTCGTGTATAGGTTCCTGTCAACAAGTTTTCTTCGACAGTCAAATGCTCAAAAACATGACGCCCCTCCATAACCTGAATACAACCCCGTTTTACTAATTCATTGGGGGAAAGATCATGAACCTGGGTACCATCAAATTCAATACTGCCTTTGGTGACTTCCCCGCGTTCCGCGTGAAGTAAATTTGAAATGGCTTTGAGTGTCGTCGTCTTACCTGCTCCATTGGCACCCAGAAGGGCTACAATGCTACCCTTGGGTACTTCCAATGAGGTACCTTTCAGAACAAGGATAACATGGTCGTATATAACCTCGATGTTGTTAACGCTTAACAAGTGACTGTCAGATGAAGTGCTTTGGATTCAAAATAAAAAAGGGAGAGTTGAAACAAACTCTCCCTTTTTAAGTTAAAGTTTACAAGAAAATCAGGAACAGGGAATAGTCCTGTTGGGGACACTATTTTTTGCTTTATAGTCAGCCGCAGCCTTTTCAAGCATCGGTCTTACCCTGTCCATGGAGTTAATCCAGCCGGAAACCCTTTCCCAGCCTGTTCCATTCCACTGCTGGATAAATATGGGACCGTTATTCGCATGGTCATCACAAGTAACTTTGATGGGATTGGTGAATCCTGGTAAACCAATTTCTGCCAGCCTGTCAGAGGTCAGATTGAGATTTTCCATTCCCCATCGCATTTCTTCACCATTAATGACCCTATTACCATATTTACCCTGTGCACTTCGGATTGCCTCGGTAATAAGTACAGAATTGAAAACTCCTCTCATATAGAGATTTTCTCCGACTCTTGAACGATCCTTGACTTGGCTTTTACCTTTGTCAACGACATACTTCAAAATATCCTGGACAGCAGGATAATGGGTTCCTATTCCATGGAAATTTGCCGATTTATATCCTTTGGCAGCTTTACCGGCCGGACGGGCATCATCCTCACCTCCTGACCACCACACGCCAACGAATTTTTCCATGTTGAACTTAATTCGAGTTGCTTCCTTGATGGCTGTAGGATTCAT
>ERZ651768.2876-NODE-2876-length-11742-cov-12.561509_pt1 | contig 11742 bp, 5 predicted proteins | sample MGYA00514754_ERZ651768 | MGnify/ENA metagenome assembly ERZ651768 | reverse complement strand
TTCCAGGAAGATCTCCGCCGAGGTCGTCTCCACTCGGTAGTCCCGTACCGGCTGCCAACCACCCTGGCTGGCGATCAGCTGCGCGTTGGCCGGACTCTCGTCTGTCGACAAGAACAACTGCGAGTTGTCATCGGTCGCCAGCGAAAAGATATAATCACCGGTCTCCGGCGGGTAAACGTAACCCATCATGCTCCAACCATAGTTGTTAAGAACATCGGCCGCCGGTGGCACCTCAATGTCACCACTATTGGGCCACTCAAAGTAGGTCGCGAACGTGCTCACATCCGGTGTGTCCGGGAACTTGGCGTTACTAAAGAGCGCAGCCAGGGCGCCTCCACCTATCCCGTGATACTCACGAATACTGAGCAGACCCATCGGCTCGGCCGGCACATCACCCGAACGGACGTACACTCCCGGCACTCCAAAACTCCACTCAGTCGAACGGGTGATCCCGTTGGACTCCTCAAACGAAATCGAGGCCGTGTGCGCTCCCACCGGAAGTGCATCCGGCGAGTAGCTGATCGTCACGATGTCTCCACTCTTGGACACATTCGCGTCCAACACTTCGCCGTTCAGGCTCAACACCACCGTGTCCTGCTTCACCGTCGTGTCCTCATTCTGGATCACTACCGCAATCTCAGAACTCTTGACCATCGTGTCTCCGGGGCTCGGCGCCACCGACAACACCTTCGCACGACCGGTCGTCGCACGCACCGTCGTGCTCTCATCCACAACCGCTCCACTGATCGTGTAGGCCTTGATCGAGCCTTCCACATCCGGGTCGTTGATCAGCGTCTTCTCGCCCGCGACAACTGAGAAAATCTCAATGTTGGCTCCACCGCCGCCTTCCCACCACAACACGCGGTAGGGATACAGGCCCGCCTCCTCGATGAAGATCTCAAAGTTCGTGTCCGACGCTCCTCGGCCACCATCAAACATGCCGGCTGTCTGCGCCAGAAGATCACCAAAGTTGGCTCCAAACGTCGCCGTGAATCCGTCATCCGAGTTCACTCCCAGCTTGTACGCTCCACGCTCCAGGTCCAGCAGCGCGATGTACTCTGAGGCGATGCCATCGGTCGAGTCTCCCCAGCCCGGGATACCGGTCAACGGCTCGTCCTCGTATCCATTGTTCGCGTTGAAGTTGCCCACCGCTCCAGGCGCATCCTGGTTCTGGTTCACCGTCTCAACGATCTCCGGGTAGTAGCTCCAGCCCTCAAACGAATCGATGTCCGCCTCGTTCAGGTACGGCTCCTCCATGTCCGGGTCGATGTAACCCCCGTTAATCTGTTTCTCCGCATTGACCCAGCTGTTCCCGTGCAGCGTGCCCACTCCCTGTCCAGAGGAAATCTGCGTCGCGTACACCAGGAATCCGGACTCGCCCTTCATCGACTCGTCCAGCCTGATCGTCTTGTCTACCAGCAGGTAATCCTTCACCGTGAAGTCCAGGTTCAATAACTGGTTGTTTCCGTTGCTGTCCTTGAAGGACACCTTCAGGGCGTGAGCCGAGTTGGGTGCCAATATCTCGGCACTCTCATACTTGACCGTCGTCACCCCGTCGGTCTTCGTCACCGGGATGTCCAGGACCTCTCCCTCGTAGGTCACCACAACGCTATCGGTATCCACTCCGGCCTCCTCAATGTCGGTGACCTGTAGCTCCCAACCGGCCGCATCTGCCTCAAACAGGGACACACCCGGTGCCGTGTTGCCATACAACACTATGCTCAAATCATCGATCCAGTGCGTCGAGTTCGCTCCACCGGTGCGCGCCGCAAAGAGCCAGTTCGGCCCAACCATCGGCTGCCAGGCTGCCGGCAACGGGTGATTGATTATCTCATGACCCTTGAAGTTGATCTTCAAGAAACCTTGATTGATCGCAATCTTGACGTCGACCCACTCGCCCTGTGTCCACATGAAGACATTGTCGCCGTTCTCATCCTTGAACTTCTCTTCGTCAGAGGCACTGGTCACCCCGTCAAACTTCTGGCGTACCACCATGCCGCCACTCCAGCCTCCCTGGTTCCCGTCTCCGACCTCTCCCTCGGTCCCTCTCCACACGTCTATCGCCGGGGCCTCGCCTCCGCCGCTGTCCCATGTGTCAAAGCAGATACGGATGCCCGAGCCCGAGCCTTCCTCGGCCAGGCCTATCGTGTCCGGCAGATCGTTGCCGATATTGATGCTCATCCCGTCCGCAGGTCGATGATCCGCTGCCGTGTCATCTGCTCCTCCGCAGCATGTGCTGTCGGTCATGTACAAACGGAAACTCATCTCAAAATCCGTGAAGACCGCTCCATTTGAGAAATCCTCAATCGTGAACGCTCCGTTGGCTCCGTTCACCGCGTCGGTGATGTGCATCGACGGGTTCTCCCCATCCTCATCCGATGCGATCGCCGCCACTCCAGCCATGTATGTCCCTGCCGGCTCCTCCTCATCATCCCAGTTGGCCTCAAACCTGCCCACGACCTTTGGTCCGCCGCCCGTGAAAATCTTGAAAGTTCCAGCGCCGTAACGCTGCGTCGGTCCGCCGTCGTTGGTGCCAGGCCATTCTCCGGCGCTTCCGTAGCGGGAGCCGCCGACGAAGGAAATCTGCCCGTCGGCGTCGTTGGTGGAGAGCCCGTAGTTTTCCGCCGGATTGCCGCCAGCGTTGACGTTCGGCTCGCCTGCCCCGTAACCATACGCGACGATGGTGTAGCTTCCGGCAGGAAGGTTAATAGGCTGAGGCAGTGGCTTGAAACGGTGGCCGCCCTCTAGCACACCCTCGTCATCCGGGTCGAAATCCAGGGCGGCCAGGATCTCCACGCCGACGTCCGCGTCGCGTTCCCAGAGCTCGACAGTGATCGGAAGGGCTAGCCCGTCCGAGCTGCTGTCGAAGACGCCGAGTTCAGTGACCGTGAGGTTCGAGCTGAGCTCGAAGTCCATCCCGAGGGAGCCGGCGTATGCCTGGTTCCCTTCGGTGCCCTCCTCGGCGTTGTAGATAATGATCGAACCACCAATCAAGGACAACCCCGCGATTTCATCCTCGGTCAGGGGCCGGTTCCAGATGCGGACATCGTCTATGAGGCCCTCGAAACCTTCGACGCTGTTGTGACGGGTACCGATGAAGAGGTCGTTGGTGCCAGGCTTGTCTTCGGTGGCTCCGATGCCGGTGTATGCTTCTACACCGTTGATATAAAGTATGGTGGATTCGGTTGATACTACCCAAGTCACGTGGGTCCACTCATTTATCGTGATAGGAACGTGGGTGACCTGCCATCCGGCTCCGGCGTAGTAGCTGAGGGTCGTGCCAGTCTCTGAGGTGGTCCCGCCGACCGCGCCGGCATCACCGACACCAGTCTCAAACTGATCGCCTCCGCGGCTGGTTATCCGCTCAAGGCCGGCATTGGCTGTTTCGGTAGTAGGCTTGATCCAGTAGGACATGGTGAACGGGTTACTGCCAAGGTCCGCTCCTGGGACTTGGACTCCGTTGTTTTCCGCTTCTCCTGGTAACAACAGCGCCTGACCGATGCCTGTAGGTGTGTCGATTTCGTAGGTGGCATCGTTGAGAATTGTGCCGTGATTGTCGCCAATGGGATCTTGAAGATCCCCGTCAAATGACCAGTGGGCAATCAGGCCTTCTGCGATTTGGGCATTCATGCTGGCGGTGCCAACAATCGCGATTACAGACATCACTCCCGTGATGATAAAACGACGGGTCTTCATTAATTTAGTCATGGTTATAATTAAGGGTTGCTTTAGTTTTTAAAACAAAAACTGATCAAACGAGAGCTCAAGGGTGCCCTAAGTTTTTTCAAATTCGGCTACTTCAGGTCAACCAAACCCAATTATCCCATCCAAGGCAACCACATTCTTCACGTTGTCTAAAACAAATCTTCAAGGTTGAGGCACCGGAATGCCCCACCAAGTTCCCCCTGGCCAAGGCCTTGGCCAGGGGCTTTGGCCAAACGATCGATCAGCTTATTCCCTGCCCGGCCGGGCTGGCCGGCCGGGCACCAAAAAAAAGAGGCCGGGCAAAGTGCCCGGCCTCTGGTGTGTGTTCTCTTTTTGGTTAAACCAACCAAATTACTTCACTGCCCGGACAGCGACAACGACGGTTTCTGCGACAACCGCGAGTTGGCGGAGGGCACCGACCCGAACGGCCCTGAAAACTTTCCTGCGCCGCCCTTCCCAGAAGACGCTGCCAGGTATGTCTATTTCGGTGGCTTCGACGCCAACTTTCTGGATGCGCACAACACAGCCTGGATCTTTCGTGCTCCAGTTGAAACCGTGCCAACTGTTGCCCCATGATGGGACGCTCCGGGCCTAACTGGAATGGAACTTTTTCGATAAAAGGGGGATTCTGCAGAATCTTGCCCCCACGAAAAGAATGGAAACAAGTTGACAAGGTTTCATGCAACGTCCCAGCATTTCTCTGCAGACTGCCACTCTTGGTCTTTAAAGCGCAATGATCGATATTAACCTAAATTTTCCGGACACAATATAAAAAAACATCACACTCAATTTGATTCCATCAGAACCAGCACCATGATCAGAACCACACGTCTCATCGGGTTCATCCTGATTCCCATTACCTTAGCGCTGTCATCGGGCTGCCGTAAGCAGGAAGACCCGGCAACACCAAGCGCTGACGCCGGGGTCGCGTCCTCGTTGGTCGCCTCCGAGGAACTCATCCTCGATCTCACTCCGCGGCTCAGAGAATTCGGCCCGGGCCTGTTCTCTGTCGACTGTCAATTCACGGGGCTCCCTGCGGCCGCCGCAACCGAGAAGTCCTACCCGCAGATCAGTGTCACCGAGACAATGTGGGAGCTTCCCGCCGAATCCGGCCAGGGTACCCCGGTAAAGCCAACGATTGCAAAAATGATTGCTCCCGTCGGCGACATTGAGCTTCGTTATTCCAGGTTTTCCATCGTCTCCGGTCAATTCACCGACGACGGAAGGACCGCTTTTAGGACTAAGGTTTCCTTTTCCGGGTCGGCCGAGGGCCTGGCCCTGAGCTCCACTCACGCCGTGGACTGGAAACAGTTGCAGGGAGGAGAGTGGAAGGTCAGCTCCTGGGTCACCCGAAAACTCAGCGTCCAGCGCTCGACCGGTGCGTTGTTTGAGGAAGTCCTCGACAACTCAATTTCCGACCCCGCGTCTCTTGCCCGAGCACGGACCTCGCTTCACCAGAAAATCCTTGTCGACAGTTATTTCGGGGGGAAGCCCGCAAAGTTGCCGCCCAATTACTCCGATAGCCGTTTTTACCCGGACTCCATCAACATGCACCCCGCCGTCTCTGTCGTGGACATTGACCGGGACGGACACGATGACCTTTACCTGTGCGTCCGGTGGGGAAAGAACCAGCTGCTGCGAAACCTGGGCAACGGCACCTTCGAGGAGTGCTCGGCCCGATTCGGGCTCGACATCAACGGGCGTAACGCGGTTGCACTGTTCGCGGACTTTGACAACGACGGCGACGCGGACCTCCTCCTCGGCCGGTCCCTCGAGCGTTCAATGTTCCTGATTAACGACAAGGGATTCTTCCGCGCCCACGAGCGCCCTGTCTCCAACGGCCAACTTCCCTGGCTGGTCACCTCCGCGTCGGCAGCGGATTATAACAACGACGGACTTCTCGACGTTTTCCTGTGCACCTACAGCCCGCTTGACATCAACGCCCGTCTCAAGGGCACCGGGTCCGCGCCCGAGTGGGCCCGTCGGTTTCTCCCCGCCGAACAAGCTCAGGAGGTCGTCAGGAGAGAGGCCAGCGATCACAAATACCTTAACCAGGTCGGCCCGCCCAATGTCCTCCTCGTTAACCGCGGAGGACATTTTGAAATCGCTCCCGCGTCCGGTGTGATCGCGGGTTATTACAACAGCTTTCAGGCCGCCTGGTCCGATTTCGACTCTGACGGCGACCAGGATCTCTACGTTGCCAATGACTACGCCCCGGACCACTTCTTCCGCAACGACGGCAACGGTGTGTTCTCTGACATCACCTCCACGGCCGGCATTGACACTCTCGGGTTCGCCATGGGCGCTTCCTGGGGGGACTACGACGGGGACGGGGACGATGACCTTTACGTGTCCAACATGTTCTCCAAGGCCGGGCGCAGGATTACCGCCCAGATTCACGGTCTGGACCGCCGAATGTCCGCGGTCGTTTACGGTAACTTCCTTTACCGAAACGGCGGCGACGGAGCCTTCGAACGCATGTCCGGTGCCGACGACAAGCCGATCCAGGTTCACCTCGCCGGCTGGTCCTGGGGCGGCCAGTTCACAGACTTCGACAACGACGGTCACCTCGACCTCTACGTCTCCAGCGGATTCTACACACCGCCCCCGGCCGAGGACAACGGCGTCGACTTGTGAAGCTGCCTCTGGCGCGCGGTCGTGCGCTCGGACGAGTCCCTGCCCACCGCATTTCGCGAGGACAAGTCGTGGAGGACTGATCCCAACACGGGTGCCCCGGACCCGTCCCAGGAGCGCCTGACCTTCTACTACGGACCGGACTACCACCGCCACTCCTACAGCGGTTACGAGCGCAACAAGTTTTACCTCAATCTCGGGGGAAAGACCTTCGTCGACCTATCGGGAATTTCCGGCGCCGATGACATCGCCGACAGCCGCAGCTGGGCGGCCATTGACTACGACGGAGACGGCTGGACCGACATCGCCCTGGTCAACTCCAACACCCCGCTGTTCACCCTCTATCGAAACAGGATCGGCGAAATCGCTAAGACCCATTACGTCAAGGTTCTCCTCGTCGGCGGCGCCGAAGGTGGCGAAGGGGACGGGCAGTGGAGTAATCGCGACGGTGTTGGCGCCGTCGTCGAGGTCTCCGTGGGCGGGCGCACCCTACGCCGGGTCCGTAACCTGGGCGAGGGTTACGCGGCGCAGAACAGTGCCACGCTGACCGTCGGCATCAGTCACTCCGAAGCAGCCGAGTCTATCAAGGTAAGCTGGCCGTCGGGTAAGGTAACCGAAGTCACCGAACCGACCCAGGCGGGCTCTTCTGTTATCATAAGGGAGCGCCATTAAGCGGTCCACACCTTCGCTCAACATCCCTTGCCTTAACCATGAGCTCAGATGATACTTCAGGACTCCCTGGTTATATGAAACTGCTTACCTATTCCCTTGGCAGCGCCGCTCTCGCCACGTTGCTGTCCTCGGCGGTTTGCGGGGCCGGTGATCTACGAGTTCATGGCCTCGAACAGCGAATCTCAGGAGGTCCCTCTGAACTGAATCTGCTTTTTTTGATTCTCGCCAACAGCCTTCGCATTCCACGTTCGCGCCGGCAGCTAGATGTCGTTTAACGGCTTCGATGTTTCCAGTTTAATAGCTCCCTAAATATTCACGCTTGGACCACACCCTACCAACGCACGGTTGCGATTGTTGTGATTAGGAATGGTTTCATGCAGTTGGTATGCAGTAACTTTTATTCATTGTCCCCCACGCTTTGGGTCTAACCAAGGGGTATCCTGATAATACCATCTGGGGGCTTTCATGCCCTGCACAACAGCATCCGCCCAACCCCAGTCGTCCACGAGGATGAACAAACACGTTCAGTTTCGTCGCAACAGCTGGTATGCCCATGCACAACCCCAAGGCAAACCAGAGGAAAACCGCATAACCCAAGGATAAGCCGGGAGAGTGCATGGTATAGGATTTTGCCTTGTCATGTTTCCGTCACACCATACAGGAACCACCAATTCACTAGTTTTGTGAAAACAACTCAGACCACCACCCAACTTTTGAAAATAAAAAGAGGCCGGGCAAAGTGCCCGGCCTCTGGTGTGTGTTCTCTTTTTTAGTGAAATCAAACAGATCAGTTTCTACTGTTATCAAACTATTACGAATTGTCCGAAGGAATAGTCGGTCGATTCATGAGATTCAGGTTGCGTCTAAAATGTCCTTTCCTAAAAGAAGGCATCATTTGAGTGAATTGTTTTCCAAGAGAACAATGCCACTCCCACGTTCTGCCAGCACAATATCCAGCTGTCCATCACCGTTGAAGTCGACCGAAACCGGACTTCTTTGCTCACCAAGTAGACGAATGCCGCAAGATTCGGCCTCAAGAACCTTCGATAAGCCGCCTTTACCACCAAGGATAATGCTCCCTTGGCCGGAGTCGTATCTCGAGAATTTTTCAGGCACACCAAAGAAGTTCTGGGCAATAAAAAGATCCTCATTCTTATCACCATTGAAATCTCCGGAACACACACCGAAAACAGGACTGACCTGGATTTTGTCCGGCAGGACCTGGACCGAAAAGGTGCCACCCTCGTTCAAGAAAATAACTGAAGTCAGAAAGTTGATTTCCCGGTGTTTGGATATCCGGAACTGGTCTCCCAGGATTTGCTCCATGTTCATGGAGGCATAGCGTCTGCTGGTCGGTATGCGATGGATCATCGTAGGGAAAACAGCGGTCGCAACGCTGTATTTCCGAGCTGGAAACCAGCCTCCCAACCCCTTGTCATAATGAAACTCAAGGGCGCCGACTGTCTCTGAGCCTTGCAGATCCAGATACGCGAGCCTGACCGGGAGCGGATATGTCGCATAAACTGTGTTGTTCCCAAAATTGCCTGCAATAATATCCTTCCTTCCATCACCATTAACATCTGCAAGGTGGGCGCATTGCCAAAGACCATTGTACTGGTCCAATCCCATCACCTTGGTTGAATCCTCAAAAACACCGTCCCGGTTGAGGAACACCCTTATGGAACCCCACTCCTGTGCCACAACTAAATCCTCGGCTCCGTCACCATCCATGTCACCGGAAGCTGCATCTGTTACCAGAGACAAATGACTGAAAAGTTCCAGTTGGCTTTGCAACAGAACAAATGTTCCGGAGCGATTCTCGAAAAGTGCCGACCTTGAGGCGAGCGGATATCGGCCCGGCAAACTTCCCCCTCCGACGAACAGGTCCGAATCCCCATCAGAATCGTAATCCAGAAAAACAGCTGACCGCGGCTCACCCGGATATTTCAGTTCCTGCCCGGTAATCAAATCCCCCCCGGACCACTTGAGCAATCTTGGTGGACGGGTCAGTGCCAGTACATGTCCCTTCAGGTCCGGCCCACCCGCAACGAGGCCCGCGCAGGGCCATGGATGGTGGGGGCCTGGATTGAAACCACCATTGTCGTCGGCTAAAAAGAGTGCGATCCCCTTTTCGCCTTCCGAAATCAGCAGGTCCAATCCAGATTCGCCATCAATATCCATCGCTAAGACACTCGGATCCATCCGGCGCACATCAAAAGGAAGCCCGGGTTGAAGTTGTGCAGCGATAGGAATCGACCATTTTCTGTCGTGTTCAACTCTGGTCTGACGAAAGATTCCAGCCTTTGGAACCGGCCGAACCACTGGAGCAACCGAAGGCGGCCCGGGCGGGTGACTTACCAGGTATCTGTATCCAGGCTCCAACTGCTTCAGTATGCTAACCTGACCACTTCGCCAACGGACCGTCACCCTGTGTGTTGAGTCCCCCGTTGCAGCAAATACCCTTATCGCCTGGTCACTCGACATGTATCTGCCCCCTGAAATCATCTCCTGCGATTGAGTGACTTCATGACCCTCAACAATCAATCTGGCCCCCGTGCCGGATGTGTTCCCGCCCTGCCCTTTCAGCTGGATGGCCAGCCTTGGGCTGGAACAATCGTTGCGATAGATGGAAACACCAGAGTTGAGGTTGTTCACCACCAGGTCCAGGTCGCCGTCGTTGTCCAGGTCGCCGCAGGCCATGCCATAACCGCCGGTCATTGAATCAAAACCCCACTCCCGTCCCATCCCTACAAATGACTTCCCTGCCTGATTGCGAAAGGCCTGATTGGGGGTGTCGAGCTTGGGGTATAGAAGAACGCTCTTTCTGCGCTGCAAAGGGTTCAGATTCAACCTCCCCAACCTGGTCTGCGTATCCCAGTCGTCCGTATCATACTGAAAACCGTTGGTCACCAGGAGGTCCTCAAATCCATCAAGGTCAACATCCAGAAAAATGCTGCTCCATGACCAATCGCTGGCAGCCAATCCCATCATGTAGGCCACTTCACTGAAGGTCATGTCGCCTCTTCCCAGGTAAAGCATGTTCCTCCCGCTCTGGGGTCTAGCGTCAGGATTCCTGTTTGCAATGTATTCCTCCTTTGGGAAGGAATTCTTGTCCTGGGTAATCTTCATTACTCTGCCTGTGGCCAGCATTTCCACGACAACCAGATCGTCCACCGAGTCCCGGTTAACGTCGGCAAAATCAAGCCCCATTGAGTTGTAACTCAGATGCCGGATTTGGTGGGATGAATAGGTCTGAAACAACCCTCGGCCATCATTAACGAAAAACCTGTCGGGATGGCCGTCATTTGCCACGACAATCTCGGGAGCCATGTCCCCATTTAAATCCCTTAAGGCGACACATAATCCCTGGTCGCGATATGGAAAATCCCCGTCAATATCCCCAACCACCAGCGATCCCCATTTTTTGACCTGAAAGCTCCCGTTACCGTCGTTAATCAGGATATCGTCTTCCTCCCCAAACTCGTGCAACTGACCGTCGATGATCCTGATTTTGTTCGCATATCGACCCGTGACAGTATCTCGCCCATTGATTTTATTAATGGTGATGGCGCCCCCATCCTTCAGGATGGACTTAAAACCATAATTTAAAATATACAGGTCCGGGTCGGAATCCCCGTCAATATCTCCAATGGCAAAGCCTGTACTCCCACTGAGCCGCCAATTGTTATTACCCGGCAAATGCTGGGGTTCATCAAAGCCACCTCGCCCATTATTAAAGAAAACCCTGTTTGGGGAACCCATCGCCAACACCAATAGGTCCAACCAACCGTCCCCGTTCAGGTCTGCAAATCCCGTGCCTGTCGAGTACACTCCGTCGCAGGCGAGGTGCTCATTGGTTGTTTCGCTGAATTTCCAGCCACCCAAGTTCCTGTACAGCCGATTATTTCCGGATAGTGAACAAAGATAGATGTCACATTGTCCGTCCCCGTCATAGTCACCCAGCGCGACGCCCGAGCCGTTCAACAAGTTTTGATTGTTCAACCACGCAGTCTGGCTCAGTTTATTTTCAAAACCAACCTGAAGAGACTGGTTGTCCAGAAGAGTAAACCCCGCCGCCCCGTTTCCGGGTGAAGTGAGCCTTAATTTCTTGATAACAACCCCGTCCCCGTCCCCGGCAACCAGGCCTTCCGTCGGCAAAAGAAGACTCAAGATCAAAAAGATCAGGTGAACGTGGTTCCTTAACTTCATTTCCGTAACCGGGTTATCACTGCAGGGTGTTGCACGGATCATTAGGTGCTTCTTTAGCGGGGTGGGATTATAGACCAACAAGCTGGGTTTGTCTAAACCCACAAACCAACACTCGTTCCCATGCTCTCAGCACAAAAAAGAGGCCGGGCAAAGTGCCCGGCCTCTGGTGTGTGTTCTCTTATTTGGTTAAACCAACCAATTAATTCTTGGCGCGGCCAAACTGCGCTGCCTGGTCGGCCGGAAGCGTCAACGGACTCGCTGCATCCACATCCGACCACGGACCATTCACTGAGTCCGCAGACTGTAACGTGCCCTCAAAGGTCACCGTCACCGAGCCGTCACCGTTGTTCACAACGCTGATCGTCGGCGCATCTCCACCGGCACCTCCCTCAATCCATGGGGAGAGGAATTCACCGGCAATCGGCTGTGCACCAGCGGCGACCGCGTCTCCAGTGGTCCAGGCAACCGCGATGTTGTCTCCACCGCCGCCCTCGTTAAACAACGCCTCAATGTAGTAGGCCT
>ERZ651768.2875-NODE-2875-length-11747-cov-3.886461_pt1 | contig 11747 bp, 8 predicted proteins | sample MGYA00514754_ERZ651768 | MGnify/ENA metagenome assembly ERZ651768 | reverse complement strand
CTCTTTGAAGGCCTACGGCTTGGTGCAGCAGCTCGTTTCGAAATGTATAATGATACACAGCAGGATGGCTCGGACAACAAATATAACAGCTTTGCCGGAAAATTCAGTGCTCGCTATGAGTTGAGTGATGGTATCATTCTGCGCATGGCTGCCAGCAATGGTTTTCGTGCCCCGGCACTTGCCCAGTCCTATCAGGCAAAGATAGCCACTAACTTTCTGCCTGATCCAGTTACAGGCGAAACAGTAGCCTTTGAAGTTGGAACGTTTCCAGTGACCCATCCATTTGCAAAGGCACTTGGTGCTGAACCATTGAAACCAGAAAAATCTGTAAATCTCAGTGGAGGAGGGTCCTTCACATTTGGAGACATCCGTTTGAATCTTGATGCCTATTTGGTCACCATTACAGACCGTATTGTTTTGACCGGAAACTGGACCGCTGATAGCGACCCAACCAATGCTCTAGGATATAAGGTCTACCAGTTATTGCAGGCATCTGGTGAAACGAATGCCACTGGCGGCCGTTTTTTCACTAATGCTGTAGACACCAAGACACAGGGTGTAGATATTAGCGCTGCCTATAATATGGATATGGGTGATATGGGTAATGTGGATGTAAGCATGGGCATGAATATGACATCAAATGAAGTCACTGAGATCCGATACCCTGTAGATGTTGATGAGAGTTTAGTGGATGCCGCAAAATCTACCACTTTTGATTCAAGGGAAGAACGTACCATGACCGCTACCCAGCCTAAGGACAATATGATCCTCGGTGTGAACTGGAGTGGTCTGATGGGTATGCCGATCGCGCTAAAGTTCAATTTCCATCGCTATGGTGAATACCATAGTCGTTATTCCACCGGTGAATCTGATAAATTCAGTGGCGTTACCTATTCAGAATATGGTGATGGCTTTGCTCAGGTCTTTGGTGTAGAGAACGTAATGGACGTTGCATTCAGTTATGATATAGGTGCAATGAACATTACTATGGGTATCAATAATCTAACAGATGAGATGCCCGATAAGATTTCCATGAAGAGTAGAGGAAATGACGGTGCTTTTGTATACCCGAATTTTTCACCCATCGGGATGGCTGGTCGGCACCTTTACTTGAGGACATCCTTTAACTTTTAAGTAATCAGAACTAGCTAACATGGAAAAGGCGGTGGTAACACCGCCTTTTCTTTTTTCTGGTAATGCTATCTCTATAAATTAACTGGGATCTTTCTTTATAAAATGAAGATTAAAAAACACTTTTCTAATATAAAGCCTTCTGCCACCCTTGCAATGAATCAAAAGGTTCTCAGAATGTGGTCAAAGGGGAAAAATGTTTTTCATCTTGGTTTTGGGGAATCACGGTTCCCCACTCATCCTGACCTGGTGCAGGAATTAACCGGTCATGCTGCAAAACAAAGTTATCTTTCTTCTTTCGGTATAAATGAGCTGCGTGAGAACATTTCTTTATTCTTACAAGAGAACTATGGTTTCAACGTGGTAAATCCTGATAATATCATAATCGGGATTGGGAGTAAATCTCTTTTATATACCATATTATCTATTCTTGATGGGCCGGTCTTATTATCTATCCCAACATGGGTATCCTATGCATCCATAGCTAAACTGACAGATCATCCGGTCTACAGGTTTTATTTGAATGCTAAAAGATCCTACAAAGTGGATCTGGATGCATTATTCGACCGCGCTGATCAGGCACAGAAGGATACTGGCAAACCCCCAATCCTGATACTTAACTCGCCTAATAATCCAACAGGAAGGATGTTATCCAAGACCGAGATCAAAGATATTGCCGATGGTGCACGGAAAAGAAATATGGTGATCTTAAGTGATGAGATATATGGTCTAATAACCCATGGAGATAATTCTCATAATTCTATTCGTACACTATACCCGGAAGGCACTATTATTTTCAATGGGATCAGTAAACATTTATCATTAGGCGGCTGGCGGTTTGGATTTACTCTAGTTCAAGATAATACTGGACAGGATCTTGTCAATGCCTGTAACACAGTCATCAGTAATATTTGGTCCTGTGTTCCAGCACCCATACAGCATACGGTTATAAAGGCCTTTCAACCGGATGATGAATTAACCAAATACATTAAAACATGTACAAAGATTCATGATATTCGAACACGCTATTTATATGGTAATCTGTCTGAGCTTAATATTTCCTGTCCTGAGCCTCAGGGGGCCTTCTATCTGTATCCAAACCTGAGTGATCAGGAACAGGTCCTAGGCTCAATTAATATCACAACAGGTATGAAACTTGCCGAACACCTTTTAGAAAAATATGAACTCGCCACGTTGCCTGGAGAAGCTTTTGGTGACGACCCTGAACGCCTGAGCTTACGTCTTGCTACTTCCTACCTCGATATGGAAGATGATGCAAAGGCTAAAGCGATTCTGAAAGCCTACCAAACTGATCCTCTAGCAGATGATTTTATTGGAAAACATCATCCCAGATTTCAAGAAGCTGTCAGCCGATTCGGTCAATTTGTGAATGATCTTGGATTAGGCTAACAATGCGTGACGTAGTTATTATTGATGCAATTCGCAGTCCCATTGGAAAATTCGGAGGTGCTCTATCCACTGTTCGTCCAGATGATCTGCTGGCAGATATATTGAAAGGGTTGGTGGATAGGACCGGGATCGATCCTGATCAGGTAGAAGATGTGGTTGTGGGTTGCGGGAACCAAGCCGGAGAAGATAATCGCAACGTTGCCCGGATGGCAGTATTACTTGCTGGCTTTCCTAAGGAAATTGGAGGGATCACAGTAAACCGAAACTGTGCTTCAGGCCTTGATGCAGTTAACCTGGCAGCAAAAAGTATCATCGCAGAAGAAGGTGATATTTATATTGCAGGCGGTGTAGAAAGCATGAGCCGGGCACCCTATTCAATTCCGAAGCCAGCACAACAATCTTCCATGGGACACAGAACAATATTTGATACTACTGTAGGCTGGCGATATCCCAATCCAAGGATGGATGAACTCTATCCCATTATCAGTTTGGGTGAGACAGCTGAAAACATAGCAAAAGAACTTAGGATCGGTCGTATGGAACAAGATTCGTTTGCTCTGGAAAGCCAGCGCCGGGCCATTGATGCAATCAATAGCCAGAAATTCAAGGACGAGATACATCCCATTTCTGTAAAACAACGTAAGAGAGCGCCTATAATGGTCGACACCGATGAGTATCCTCGTTATATGATAGAAAATGGTCAATACAAGTTAGATACTGATATGGACCAATTAAGTAGGCTTAAACCTGCTTTCCGAAAAAATGGTACCGTTACAGCAGGAAATTCCAGCGGGATCAACGATGGGGCTGCAGCGTTACTTTTGATGAGTACAAAAAAAGCAGAAGAGCTAGAATTAAAACCTATAGCACGATGGGTAGGCTCAGCTGTTGCTGGTGTCGATCCCGGGGTTATGGGCTACGGTCCCGTACCTGCCACAGAAAAATTGCTCAAACGCTTGGGTCTATCATTGTCAGATATTGGTCTAGTTGAAATAAACGAAGCCTTTGCGGCACAGACCATAGGGGTCATGAAAAAAATGAAACTTGATCATACCATTACGAACGTAAATGGCGGTGCCATTGCCCTAGGCCATCCTCTTGGTTGTTCGGGAGCCAGGATCATCACTACACTGCTGCATGAAATGAAACGCCGTGGAAAAGATCTAACTCTACCATTTTATGGTCTAGCATCTCTTTGCGTAGGTGTCGGTCAGGGAGTCTCAACTATCGTTGAGCTTATTCATGAGTAATATACAGCGACCTCTGGATGGTATCAGGGTTATTGCCCTGGAACAGTACATGAGTGGTCCCTATTGTTCCATGCTCCTCGCTGATGCTGGAGCAGAGGTAATCAAGATCGAGCGCCCGGGTTCAGGGGATCCTCGAAGATCGATCCCACCTTTCGCTCAAAAGGGAAATATAAAGAAGGCTGGCGGTTTCATGGCCTACAACCGAAACAAGAAAAGTCTTTCTCTTAATATAAGATCAAATAGTGGACAAAAAGTTTTCATAGATTTGGTTAAAAAAGCCGATGTGATAGTAGAAAATCTTCGGCCCGGCAGTGTGGACAAAATAGGTTTGGGTTATGGTACTCTAAAAAAGATTAACCCAAAACTGATCTATGCAGCTATATCAGGATTTGGAAGACTTGAAGGATATGAAGGACCAGATTCTCAACGCCCAGCTTTTGATATAGTAGCAGAAGCTATGAGTGGCATCATGCACCTGGTTGGCTTTGATGATAAGCCGCCAAGCTGGACAATCTATGGTATGGCTGATATTTACACCGGAATGTGTACTGCCTATGGTATAACACAAGCACTATTTATGCGTGAGAGAACTGGAAAAGGTCAATTTGTAGACAGTGCTATGCTTGATAATATGCTCTCACTAAATGAAAGGATGGTAATGCTCTATTCTATCACAGGTCAGGAACCTAAACGAGGACGGTTAAAACATCTTTTTCCCAGGGGAGCTTTCAAATGTAAAGACGGTTACCTGGCATTAAATATCCCTGATGACATCATGTGGGGAAGGCTATGCAAAATAATTGATCAACAGGAACTAATCGATGATGAGCGAAGTAAAACCGGTACAGCGCGCGCAGCACATTCAAATGAACTAGCACCAATCATTGAAAACTGGCTGAAGAATAAAACCCGTTCAGAAGCTGAGTCACTATTGAATGAGAATGGTGTGCCGGTTGGTCCGGTATTAACAGCCAAAGAAGTGTTTGCATATGAACAAATAAAAACAAGAAAAGGATTGATAGAGATTAAAGATCCTGATGTGGGATCCTACCAATTTGCAAGAACACCAGTTCATCTTTCAGCGGCCCCAGAGATCCCGACAGAACCAGCTCCTGATCTTGGAGAACATACAACTGAAATACTTTCTTCAATGCTAAATTACTCTAAAGAAAAAATAAAGGACCTCGAGAAAAATGAAATCATTTAAATATTTATCTGTTATAATTCCTTTTTTTATTCTCCTGCCATATTTATGCGCTGCAACACCAGACCCTGTTTTCGCTGAAAATGGAATGGTGGTATCTACCAGTCACCAAGCTTCCAAAGTTGGGGTAGAGATCCTTAAAAAAGGCGGTAATGCCGTGGATGCAGCCGTGGCTGTAGGTTTTGCATTAGCGGTCACATCATCGTCCAACGGAAACATTGGCGGGGGCGGTTTCATGATAGGGGTTTCGGACAAGGGTGAAAGATTCACATTAGATCATAGAGAAAAAGCCCCCGATACTGCACACAGAGATATGTTCCTTGATGATATGGGTGCTGTGGTTCCAAATATGTCGCTATACACACGAGCTGCTAGCGGGGTACCCGGTACTGTAAGCGGACTGCTAAAAGCATGGTCAGATCATGGATCAGGAAACATCAATAGGCACCAGGTACTCGCACCAGCTATTCGCTTAGCCGATAAAGGATTCATTCTGTCACACTACGAAGCGGAACGATTCAATGATAATAAGGAATTATTCCAGCGCAATGATGCCGCTAACAAAATATTTGTCCGAAAAGATGGACGACCATGGAAGGCTGGTGACCGATTTGTGCAAAAGGATCTTTCAAAAACCCTGAAACGAATTGCGAAATTCGGTCGGGATGGGTTTTACACTGGTCCGGTTGCTGACCTGATAGTAGAAGAAATGAAACGGGGAAATGGGCTGATAACTCACGAAGACCTTAAAAATTATAATTCTATATATCGTGAACCGGTCACAGGTACGTTTCATAATGTTGAAGTGGTGTCTATGGGCCCACCCAGTTCAGGGGGCCTTCTATTAATCCAAATGCTTAACATGCTAGAAAATTTTCACGTGGATACAATGGGGTGGAACTCAGCTGATTATATTCATATACTAACAGAGATTGAACGCCGCGCATATGCCGATCGGGCTGAACATTTGGGAGATGAGGACTTTTGGGATGTCCCCACAGAAATGTTAATATCCAAGAATTATGCAAAGGCACGCACTACTGACATTTCCACAACAAAGGCTACGCCCAGTAATAATGTATTTTCCGGTCCTCCACCAGGATACGAAAGCACCGAAACCACACACTATTCAGTTGTAGATAAAAATGGTTACGCTGTAGCTGTAACAACCACGATAAACCTAGGCTATGGCGGAGGTCACTTGGTGGCAGGTACCGGTTTTTTCCTGAATAATGAAATGGATGATTTTTCAATCAAACCCGGAGTTCCAAATGCATACGGTCTAGTAGGAAATGAAGCAAATGCCGTTGATGCAGCTAAACGCCCATTGAGTTCCATGACTCCCACTATTCTGCTTTACGATGGTAAACCTATAATGACCGTTGGCACTCCGGGTGGGTCAACAATCATTACTACAGTTTTGCAATGCATTATAAATGTGGTTTTACATGGGATGGATATCAAAGAAGCGGTCTGCTCACCGCGTGTTCACCATCAGTGGCTTCCACCGGATATTATTTTTATGGAACCCCGGTCAATTTCAAAGGAGATAATCAAAATACTTGAATCTCGCGGGCATACCCTAATGCCATATAAAGACGGATCCTACATCGGAGAAGCAAATGGAATTCTGATTACGGAAGACGGTATGTACGGGGCTGGAGACTGCCGCGGAGAAACATCTGCTGTGGGTTACTGAGAAACGTTAAGCCATTCCCGGATACGATTCTGAACCCAACCAAGTTCTGGATCGTCTTTCATAAGTAGATCCTGTCTCTCCAGCATTACCCAGATCCAGGTACCTGTTGGTACACCTTTTGTATAATTCCCAGACAAGGCGGTTTCACCATCCAAATACCACCAGGTCCATTCACCTTCCTGGATACCAGATCTGAAGGCTCCACTGAGACGTTTTTGACCGCCAGGGAAATATTCAGTGAATTTTCCATGCGCAACTCCATTCACAAAATTATGCTCATAAAGTTTTAAGCCCTGTTCACCCCATTCAATTTGCGGGCCATGTTCCTTGCCGCCTTTCCAACGGAATGCCCATTGAGGATTTCCATTATTATTCCACCCTCGATCTGGACCACTCTTGATCCCATTTGAATAGACAGCTTCACCTTCCATTTTCCCATTATCAAACCATAACAGCAGTTTCCCATCAAGAAGACCATTTTCATAAGGTTCCACTGATGAGATAACACCATTTTCATGCCAAAGCTTCCAAGAACCATCCTTTTCCCCATTTACAAAATAACCTTTCTGTTTCAATTGTCCGTCTGGATACCACCACTGCCATAGGCTGTCTTGAACAGCATGCTTGAAATAACCTTTCTTTTGTTTCTGCCCATTGGGATGCCGCCAGATCCATTGACCATCCTGCAAACCTTCAAATAAAGAACCATCAAACTCCTTTATCCCATTTCCATAAAAGAAATAAGTTTTCCCAGTATAGGGATCGATTTTATCTACCAAGTATTTTCGTAAGGTTCCATCCAAGTCCGCACGATCCACCAGATCAGTGATCAACACCTGACCTGTCATCAACATTGGAAAGATCCCAATGATAAATCGTGTCATTTATTTGCCTAAAAGATCTTCAACTAGATTGACAAATATTGATGACCCTACTAATAATGCATTTTCATCAATATCAAAATGGGAACAATGATGAGGGGTACTAAATACATCACGATCGTCCGGGGCAGAACCAATAAAGAAAAAACAACCTGGGATTTTTTGTAGATAATAGGCAAAATCTTCACCACCCATTGAAAGGTAAGGAACACCAGCACCTGTATCCACAACCTGCGATGCTGCTTTCATAACATTCTCTGTGGGAATATCATGATTGATAGTTGGTGGATATCCGTCCTCATAGTCCAAAGTGATCTCTGCACCAAAAGATGCTGAAATACCATCAATGATTTCTGAAATACGGTCCTTTATCAATTGGCGGTTCGCTTCAATATAAGCCCGGGTTGTTCCGGCTAGTTTTACTTCATCGGCAATTATATTGAAATTATGACCGCCCTGGATCTTACCAACTGTTACAACTGTATTATCGAGTGGGTTTATATTTCTACTAACAATGGTCTGGAGTGCACTGATCAGATGACTGGCCACAACAATAGCATCAACGGTTCCCTGAGGAGCAGCCCCATGGCCGCCTTTTCCTTTAATGGTGATCTCAAATATATCTGCCGCGGCCAAGACCGGACCTGACTTGACACCTACTTCTCCTAGAGGCTGATAGTTCCAAAGGTGTAGCCCATAAATTTCCTTCACACCATCCAAACAACCATCTTCTATCATATATCGAGCACCACCCTGTCCCTCTTCTGCTGGTTGAAAAATAAAACGAACCGTACCATGAAGGTTATTCTTAAACTGCGAAAGTACTTTGGCCGCCCCAAGCAGTATAGCCATATGTCCATCATGACCACAGGCATGCATTACTCCATCGTTACATGATCTGAATTCCAAATCCCCGGTTTCCTGGATAGGAAGAGCGTCCATATCAGCACGCAACGCAATAATTGGTCCTTCGCCGAATTTGATCTCACCGATAACACCTGTTTTACCGATCTGGGTTTGATGATCAATCCCAAAATCAGATAGGTGTTTGGCAATAACATCACCAGTGCGGTATTCCTCAAAACTCAGTTCTGGGAAACGATGAAAATCACGACGGTTAGCAATAATTTCATCACCAATTTGTTTGATTTCAGATCTAAGATTTAATCCCATTATCAGGTTCCAATTGTGCAATAATACCAAGCAATAATGAAATAAAATTCTTTCCAGCTTTGTTTGCAGTTTCAAGTACTTCGTTATGTGTCAATTCTGACATTGTTACTCCAGAAGCATAATTAGTTAAAACCGATATTACCAGGATACGCATTCCCAATTCAGCTCCTTTCTGTACTTCCGGCACTGTACTCATCCCTACCGCATTACCACCTAGTTGTTTAAAATAATCTATCTCAGCTGGTGTTTCATAAGATGGTCCTAGTGTCCAACAATAATTCCCTTGAGTCAAATTTATCTCATTAGTTTTTGCTACTTGTTGTGCAATAGAGAGCATTAAGGGGTTATGATACTTTTCATCAGACCTTAGTTCAGGATCACTTGGCCCACTTCGAAAAGTGCAATCAAAATGGCCATTGATTGCCATTAGGCTGCCTGGTGGATTTGATCTTGTAATACTTCCTGAAGAATTCGTTATAATCAAATTCCGGACTCCCAGTGCGTTAAAAATTCGGATTGGAAGAACTACAGTAGAGAAATCATAGCCCTCGTAGCAATGGAACCGTCCTTTAGCCACTAAAACCTGCTGTTGACCATGGTACCCTGATATCAACTCACCTTGATGTCCGGTAACCGTTGAGCGTGGAAAATCAGTTACTTCTGAATACGGGAAAACCAACTTATTCTTTAAATAGTTTGCAAAGGTTCCCAGCCCAGATCCTAAGATTATCGCATTTCTGCCGTTAAAACCGAGTCTAGACTTAATCATATCTACTACTTTTTTTTCAAGCATTAATTATTCTCTCTTATAGCCAATTGTCCACAACCTGCATCAATATCCGTTCCTTTGCTCCAACGGACAGTAACAGGAAAAGAAGCATTTTCAAGTTGAGCTAAAAAGGAATTGATTCTCTCATCAGTAGGCCGCCGGAATGACACACCTATTTCGTTATAAGGAATCAAGTTCAGTTTACATCTAATATTTCGTAGCAGGTCTATCAAGTTCATTGCATCTTCTGGTGCGTCATTTAATCCTTCTATAAGAACATATTCTATCGTCAATCGTTTCCTTGATTTGCTTGCGTATTCCCTGGCTGCAACCAATAAATCATTCAATGGATGTGCTTTTGAAATAGGCATTATTACTAACCTTTGTTCCTGACTTATTCCATTTAGACTAATAGCAAGTTTATACCGATGACCTTCTTGAGTATATTGCTTTATCTTTGGTACAATTCCAACCGTGGAAATAGTAATGCGACCAAAACCCAAATTTATACCATCCGGCTGATGTAACAATTCCGCTGCCTGAATAACAGGCTTATAATTTAAAAATGGTTCCCCCATACCCATAAAGACCACATTGGTTATAGATTCATCTGTTAAAGAACGTACCTGTAGAAATTGATCGACTATTTCCCCAGTGGTCAAATTTTTTAGAAATCCCATTTGCGCCGTAGCACAAAATTGACAACCGACAGCACAACCGACTTGCGTGGACAAACAAACAGTAGACCTCTTACCCTCACGCATAAGTACTGATTCAATCCTATGACCACTTTTTGTTTGAAAAAGAAATTTTTCTGTTGGTTCATTTTTTGATTCAGAACGATGAACCAAAACTAATGAGTGAATTTTATATATTTCACTAAGCTTGGATTTAAAAGATCTGGGTAGATTAGTCATCAAATTATAGTTATCAATATTTTTTCGGTAAATCCAGTCAAAAAGCTGCTTGCCCCGGAATGCTTTTTCTCCAAGTCGCTCTGATAAAGATTGTAGTTCCTTTGAACTTTGACCAACTAATGAAACCTTTTCTTTGTTTTGGACATAATACATGTAATTAAATTTGTAACAACACGCGGGTAAACTCAAAAGGTTCGTATTTCACTTTCTGCTGTTAAGGAATCAAAGTAAGTTTCGTCCCGCAATTTTTTATCAACTATAACTAAGAAAATAAAATGCCCGAACAGATACAGGATCTGGTACAACTGGAAGAACTTGGAAAGGCTCGAGATAAATTCTTTTTAGAGATAGGCAAGGTTATTATTGGACAAACCGAAATCCTAAACCAGATGCTTATTGCACTGATTACTAAGGGCCATACTCTTTTAGTTGGCGTACCGGGATTAGCAAAAACACTGCTAATCAAATCTATGGCTGAAATATTGGATCTTTCTTTTAAGCGAATTCAATTTACCCCTGATCTTATGCCCAGTGACATTACTGGTACAGAATTGATTGATACAGACCCAAACACAGATCAACGCACGTTCAGATTTTATAAAGGACCTATTTTTGGGAATATCATTCTGGCTGACGAAATAAATCGGACACCGCCTAAAACCCAAGCAGCGCTTCTGGAAGCCATGCAGGAACACAAGGTGACTGCCGGTGGTCAACCCTATATACTGGATGAACCATTTTTTGTTTTGGCCACGCAAAACCCCATCGAGCAAGAAGGGACTTATCCTTTACCAGAGGCGCAATTGGACAGATTTATGTTCAACTTAAAGATCGATTATCCATCCAGTGAAGAAGAAGTAGAAATTGTAAAAAGAACAGCAGAAAAAATATCTATTCCTCTTTGTGTTGCCGGTGGTGTTCGAAATCTTGAAGATTTAAAAATGCTCTTACGGGCAGGAGCTGACAAAGTTTCTATCAATACAGCGGCGGTGGAAGATCCTACCTTGATTACCAAAGCAGCAGAAGTATTTGGATCACAATGCATTGTCGTAGCGATAGATTTTAAACGCTGGCCTGACGACTCCTTTCTCGACAATAAGGACAAAACTGTGAGTCGCACTCAAGTTGGAGCTCCTAGTCGTCAATGGGAAGGTAAACATTTTCAAGTCTATTGTGATAATGGACGGCAACAAACTGGATTAGATGCCTTTGATTGGGCCTGTCAGGCGGTAGAGAGAGGGGCAGGTGAATTACTCCTCACTTCAATAGATTGCGAAGGAATAAAAAAAGGCTATGAAGTTCATGGTATTATT
>ERZ651768.2871-NODE-2871-length-11750-cov-3.256918_pt1 | contig 11750 bp, 9 predicted proteins | sample MGYA00514754_ERZ651768 | MGnify/ENA metagenome assembly ERZ651768 | reverse complement strand
GGATCATCTTGAGCTTGCTGCAGTTTGTAAAGCGGTCGAGGTGGCTGCTGGGGTCGACCGCAAAATGGTGGAGTGATTTAATAAATTTATCGTGTAAAACGCCAGTTGGACCACAATATCGTTTTCAGGCTTGCGCCCAAACCGGAGTTGAAGTTGCTGAAAAAAACAAAAGCACCCAAAATAAGAGTGGCTCTAGGTTCTAGATTGTGGGGATTTGTGTAATTTAATTGGGCTCAGTTGAGGATGCGTTTACCGGAGCTATCGAACAAAAATATATGCTCGGGTAACAGATTAAGAGCAACGGTGTCACCTGAACGGTATGAACTATTACTTTCCACAATTGCAATGAGTTCTCTCTCTTCAACTGTTTCAAAATATAGAAGCGTATCTTTACCAAGGGGTTCGACCAGGTAGATCTTTTTCTTTATATCTCCAGAAGAACTAATTCCAATTTGCTCGGGACGTATTCCAAGGGTCACGGGCCCAGGCGCAGAATTTTCAAATGATTTGGGCAAGTCGACGTTTAGGATTAAAGATTTGAAAACTTTTCCAGCTTCAGAATTTACAATTTCTCCGTTGATCAGGTTCATCGAAGGACTGCCGAAGAAATCCGCGACAAAGTATGAGTTTGGATTATTATAAATGTCTATCGGTGAACCAACCTGCTTAATCTCACCCTCATCCATCACTACTATGCGATCGGCTAGTGTCATGGCTTCTTCCTGATCGTGTGTCACGTAAATAAATGTTTTGTTCAATTCTTTATGCAGACGGTCTACTTCTGCACGCATTTCCCGACGCAATTTTGCATCTAAACTGGAAAGCGGCTCATCCAATAAAAAAGCACTTGGGTCAGTTATTAAGGTTCTAGCGACAGCTACACGCTGCGATTCTCCGCCAGAACACTGAGCCGGCAATTTTTCCAGGAGGTGAGTTATCTTTACCATTTCGGCGACTTCTTTTACTTTATCGTTAATAATTTCTTTATTAACCTTTTTCATTCTTGGTCCAAATGCAATATTTTCGGAAACGGTTTTATGGGGAAATAGTGCATGCGTTTGAAACACCATACCTAGGTTTCTCTCGGCGGGCTCCAATTCATTAATGACATCATTTTCAACCAAAATTTCTCCGGTTGTTGGGTCTTCAAACCCGGCAATCATCCGTAAAGTGGTAGTTTTACCGCAACCAGAGGGGCCAACGAGGACCAGAAATTCACCGTGTTCTATACTGAGATTAAGGTTCTTGACGGCTACTACAGACCCACCAAACTCTTTTCGGATATTTTTTAATTCAATATGTGTCATTTAACTTACCTTTTGACCATTCCGAAACTAAACCCCCGGGCGAGATGCTTTCGGATGAATATACCTATTGCAATTAAAGGAAGGGTAACTCCAACAGCCAAAGCAGCCTGGCGGCCATAAACACGACCTTCTACGGAACCTTCATATTTGCTTAACTCGACAGGTAGGGTTGCCACTTCTGTTTTAGACAGAATGAGCGCAAGGAGATACTCGCTCCAAGTTAAAATTAATATGAAGAGAAATGTTGCGACAATACCAGATCGAACAAGAGGGAAAACAATTTCCCATAGGGTTCTTAAACGACTTGCTCCCAATATCATGGCTGCTTGTTCAATTTCTAGGGGTAATTCATCAATAAAACTTTTGATCATCCAAACGGAATAAGGAAGTGTTGTGATGGAATAAATTATTACCAGACCAGTAATCGTATCTAATAAGTGAAGTGTTGAATAATAAAGTGATAAAGGAGCTACAATGACGATTGGCGGAACCATTCGAAGCATCAATAGCTGAAACATTCTAACTTCTGAAAGAATTTGGTAGCGGGAAACCCCGTAGGCCAGAATTGTGCCAAATCCAACGGCAAAAAAAGTAGAAATTAGGGATATGAAGAGGCTATTGCGGAGAGCTCTCCAGGGTTTTTGCATGGAGTGGCTGTATTGAGAACCTTCCTTCCACTCTTTCTTGTAATCTGTCCAAACAGCAGCATAATTTTCAAGTGTCGGCTCCTCTGACCAATAAACTGGCGGCCAGGCGAACCAATCACGGTCTGGTTTGAAAGAAGTCGCGACAACCCAATACATGGGAAAAGCCACAATGATTGCCCAAACACTGAGTGTGGCATATTTTGAGAATTGTGAGAATTTTCTTTTTGTATTCCGGTTCATATCATTACAGTTCTTTTAAGCGGTCTGTTCCTTGCGGTTGTCATAAATCTGATCTAGCCCCAATTTTTCCCGACGAAGGACTTGAATAGCTAATAAAACAATTGCAACCATAATTAACAAAATTACGTAAGACATCGCAGCGCCCTTTGAAATTTCAAAATATTGCCAGGTTATAATGTAGAGATAGGTCGGTATCGTTTCCGTGGCAGAACCGGGTCCTCCCTGGAATAAGGACCACGTTTTTGGAAATTCTGCCATTGCTTCTAAAAAACGAAGGATTAAAGCTAAAACGATGACAGGCCTTAACAATGGAAGTTGTATTTCTACAAATATACGCCACTTGGAGGCGCCCAAAATTTTTGCCGCTTCAATCGGTTCGTCCGGCAAGGCCGCAAGGCCCGCCATCATTATTATGAATGAGAATGGAACCCAGTTCCAAACCTCGAGCACCATAACCGTGAGGAGGGCGGTATCGGCATTGGCCAGCCATAGAATGTTAACCTGATGACCTAAAATTGAGGACAACAGATCGTTCACAGGACCTTTTTGGTAGAGCAGCATTTCGCCTGTATAGGCAATCACGATAGGCACTGTCAGCATGGGTAGGATAAACAAGATATAATAAAAGGCCTGCCCTCTAAAAGGTCGATACATCAGGAGAGCTAGTCCAAACCCGATGACGAAACAACCTATTGTTGAGCCCGTAGCAAATAGTAATGACCGTATTATTGCCCACCCAAATCTGGGATCGGTGACAACTTCTTCGAACAATTCAAGGCCAACAAATTCAGCCTCCCACCAGCTTCCTCCATAGGGAGAATAGCCATGAAACGAAAAGTAAAGTTGGAGCATTAACACCGGGAATAGAACAGCCACCAGGACCGCAATAAGAACGGATAAAACGCTCCACTTAAAACGCTGGACGGCACGCGCTTGGACCAATTGTCGCGGGCGCGATTTAGGTGACCCGTTGGTATTGCTCGTCGGAGAAGAGTTCATATTTTGTAAAAGAGATAAAGCCGACCCCGGGAAGGGTAGCACCTACCCTTCCCGGAATCATTTTCAAGCAAGTCGGTTTAATTAACTCGGTACATTCACTTTCGGGAATAGCGCCTTGTAACTTGCAAGTTCAGCTTTAAGTTTTTTCTTTCCGATCTTTCTGACGATTTTTTTCCAGGCTTTTTCGGTTTCCGGGAGAACGTCTTTTGCTTTCCGTTGGCCGACATAGGCTTCAGACAAGTTCTTGGCCAATTGGTCTTGGAATTCAAGCAGACCAGTCAAATAAATCGGCGGTGAGGCAACCTGCAGGCAGGAATTTATAGCAGGCAGGCCAGCTTTGTAGGTTTGATAAACCTTGTCACTTTTAAAGTGGGCCACATGCCAGGGGTCGTGGAAGGTATTCACGTTATCGCCGACAATGGTCTCTGAATTTTTCAGTGTAGCCCACCACATAGCCATATAAGCCGCGCGTTCCTTATTTTTACTGTAACGGTTTACTAAAATTGCAGCTACTGGTGAGGAGATCGATCGATGCATACGTTTGCCAGAAAAATCAGAACCAGGAATTAGCCCATATGTATATTTTCCGGCGGTTTTTGACTTCTTGGGATTTTCATTTAGGCCAATTGCACCATCCCAATATTGACATGAATAAATTTTTCCACTTGCGATACGCGGGATCATCTGCGGCGTACCCCAACCAGGTGCTTCAGGATGAGAAACTTTTTTCATGTTTAGATATGTTTCAACAGCGTAATTGCCGGCTGGGGTATTAAGTGTTGGGTTCATATCGTCATCAAAAGGAAAACCACCAGCTGAATAGAAATACATATACCACCAAGTTACGCCATTTGGCCGATTACGAAGGTTTCCAGATGACCAGATACCTTTGTCGGGACGATGGAACCATTCCATCAGGCGTTGGTCATCTTCCCACGTTTCTGGATAGGCCATTTTTTTACCGTGCTTATCCTCGAAACCTTTTTGCTCTTCTGGGTTCTCCATCATGTCTTTACGACACATGTGAACGTGAACATTCCCATCTGTTACAATACCGTAGGTATTGCCTTTGTATTTCATGAAATTGCCAAAGTTTCCGACGGCATTTAATTTGAAACCTGCTTTATCCATATATTTATCCAAAGGTTCCAAAAGACCGGCGGAAGCTAGAGACGGTATCATGTTCGAGTCCAGGTGAAAAAAATCAAACTCCGGGGACCGTGTTATCGCTTCAGCCATTGCCCTCTGAGGAATAGAAAATACAGAAATATCTTGTATAGAGCCTACGCCATACCCCGTCGCCTGTTTAAAAGCAGGTACGGTTGGTTTCATGGCGACGTAATAGTTGGACCAGATCATACCCTTCAAATCAGTGCCACCCGCTGATTTCGCCGCAGCTATGATGCGTTCTTCTTCAGATGCTGCAAATGCCATACGAGGCATCGGCAGTGAAGACAATGCTGCCATGGTGAGGCCACCATTAACCACAGAACGTCTGGAAATTTTTTTGGACATGACTACCCTCCCTGAGTGTTTAAGTATTAAGGTTAAAACATGGTCGTTTCTAATTACTGTGATGTTACCGGTATAGAGCTATTTTGCCAACCTTGGGTTGTCAGAGGAGAAAAATAATTGATATTTAGATCACAATAGTCTTGTGTTACCTCAACAGAATTAAAAAATATTTGGTTTATTTGCATGAAATCTTGCAATTTTAGTTATTACGACCCTAACACCGTCTCCGAAGTAGTTTCCCTAATGAGTAGGCATGAAAATGCGAAGCTCCTGGCAGGAGGGCAATCACTGGTGCCTATGCTAAATTTTAGAATTTTGTCACCGGAGCATATTATAGACCTAAATAAAGTTTCAGATTTGTTTGGAATTAAGGAGAATGGAAACCATTTGAGTATTGGTTCAATGACAAGACAAAGTGAGCTTTTGAATTCACCACTGATAATTCAGAGTTCCCCCTTAATTTCGAGAGCTTTAGGTTATGTTGGTCATGATCAAACCAGAAATAGGGGAACAATCGGGGGTAGCTTATGTCACTTGGATCCCGCTGCCGAACTTTGTGTCGTTGCCTCCGCCTATAATGCAGAACTGACGGTTACCGGTAAAAAAGGGGACCGCATAGTCGCGATGTCTGATTGGCCTGTCGATTTTCTGACACCTGCAATAGATCACGATGAACTACTTACCAACATACAGATTGCTCCTTGGCGGAGTCCACAGGGTTTTTCTTTTATGGAATTTGCTCGACGAGAAGGCGACTTTGCCATTGTAGCTGTAGCTGTTTTGATAGCGATCACCGATCACGTTATTAGCAAAGCTTCCATTGCTCTTGGAGGCGTGGCTGCTGGGCCGGTTAGGCTTTACGACGTTGAACAATTAATAAAGGGTCAATCACCTGGGCACGAATTATTCAAGGAGGCAGGCCAGCTTGCAAAGAATATTGAGGCGATGTCCGACATTAATTTCTCAGGGGTCTATAGAAAACGACTGTCTGGTGGGTTGACGGAAAGAGCTCTCCATGGCGCAGTGGCACAATTTAGAAGAGAGCATGAAGAGGATGAGTGATCGCAAAATCAGTCTGACGCTAAATGGGCGGGAGATAAGTGAAACCGTTGAACCTCGATTGAACTTGGCAGATTTTTTGCGGCACACGCTGGGCGCAACCGGAACACATTTAGGGTGTGAGCACGGGGTGTGCGGCGCCTGCACAGTTAACGTTGACGGAGAAGCTATCAGGTCCTGTCTGATGTTTGCAGTTCAAGCTGATGGCAAGAATATCATCACTATCGAAGGTATTTCCAATACGGATGATACTTTGCATCCTATCCAAGAAGCATTTCGTCATCACCACGGACTTCAGTGCGGTTTCTGTACATCAGGGATGATCATTACCCTGGATGCCTTTTTGAAAAACCATCCAAATCCTACGGAGGTCGAAATACGAAGCGCGATCTCTGGTAATATTTGCCGTTGTACGGGGTATCAGTCAATTGTTGCCGCAGCATTAGAGGCTGCAGGAAATCTTAAGAAACAGGAAGTTTGAGATGGGTGTTAGATATACTGGCGCTAAAGTACAACGCCTGGAAGATGAACGTTTATTAATTGGGCAGGGTTGTTTTGTGGATGATATTGCGAGAGAGGGAATGCTCCATGTTGCATTCGTTAGGAGTGAACATGCCCACGCTAATATTAAGGATATTGGCACAGCAGAGGCTCTCGCTCTGGACGGAATTCATGGAGTTTTTACGCATCAAGACTTCGCTGGTCTTTGCGATTTAAAACGGATGAATCAATTATATCCGGCACCTGCAATTGAACAGGATATTACCCAGTACCCGATAGCTGAAAAGGAGGTTTGTTATGTGGGCGAAATTGTAGCTGTCGTCGTTGCCGATAATCGAGCTGTTGCAGAAGATGCAATAGAGATCATAAGCGTCGAATATGATGTCATGCCCGCCATAATAGATTGCCGATTAGCATTGGAGCCAAATGCGCCAAAGGCACATAATAATTCTAAAAATAATCTCGTAGGTGTAATCCGGAGCTCATTCGGTGAAATAGACAAGGCATTTAAGAACGCCGATCACATCTTTAAACGCTCATTCTTGCAACATAGAGGTGGGTGCCATGCTATGGAGTGCCGTGGCGTAATCGCTGAGCACGATCCAAGTGAGAATACGCTGACGCTTTGGTCTTCCACCCAATGCCCCTACCTGGTGAGAAGATCGTTAGCAGATTACCTCGGTGAAAACGAAGAGAGTATCAGGGTTATCGCGCCCGATGTGGGGGGTGGTTTTGGGCCAAAAGCCGGATTTTATCCAGAGGAAATAGTAGTTCCCTTGCTTGCGCGTTCTTTTGGGCGACCGATTAAATGGATCGAAGATCGTCACGAACATTTTGTTGCGACGACGACACAACGTGATCAGCACTGGGATGTTGAAGTGGCCTGTGACGCCAATGGCGTAATCAGAGGAATACGGGGAAATGTTACCCACGAAAACGGTGCGTATGTTCCCTATGGCTTTCTTTTACCTTTTACATCCTTATCCCCGTTGCCCGGGCCTTACGCGGTTCCCGCTGTAGACGTATCTCTCAAGATTGTATTTACCAATACCACGCCTAATACACCAGTCAGGGGCGCTGGGAGACCTTACGGTATATATGCGGTAGAACGCCTGATTGAGACAATTAGTCGAAATTTAAAAATTGATCCGGCAGAAGTGAGAAGAAGGAACTATGTCAGAGAGGAGCAGATGCCTTATGAAACGGGGGCTCATTTGAGGGATGGTTCTCCGGTTAAATATGACAGTGGGAATTATCAATCATGTTTGGAGAAGGCGTTAGCACTAGCTGATTATACGTCATTTAAGAAGCGAAAAAGTGAAGCAAAAGATGAAGATCGATACATCGGGATTGGCATTGCTTCTTACATAGAAGATACTGGCCTTGGTCCATACGAGGGAACAACGGTTAGGGTTCAACCGAACGGACAGGTTTTGGTTAGAAGCGGTTCAGCAAGTCAAGGCCAAGGTCATCATACCTTTATAGCCCAGATAGTTGCGGAAAGACTTGAAGTACGTATGGAAGATATTGTCTTCGAGTCCGGAGATACGGGAAAGTTTCCTCATGGCGTAGGAACTATCGGCAGTAGGATAGCAGCCAATGTAGGACCATCCGCCCATGACGCCGCAAATACTGTTCGCGAAAAAGCCATAAGGCTAGCATCCGAGGAGCTAGAAGCTTCGGAAAAAGACTTAGAGATTTCAAATGGTAATGTTCACGTTAAGGGAGTCCAAGACCTATCCATATCCCTCGGAAATTTAGCGAGGATACTCTCTCCTATGGCAGGCGGTAAGTTACCTTCAGGCTTTTTGCCAAGCTTGGAAGCTACTTCTTATGCTGGTTCAACTGGTAGCCCAATTGCGAACGGCACGAATGTTGCTGAAGTTGAAGTAGATATCCTTACCGGAAATGTAAAATTGTTAAAATATTCGGTGGCTCACGACTGTGGAACAATGATCAATCCAAATATAGTTGAAGGCCAAATTATCGGAGGTGTTGTTCACGGTATCGGTAATGCTCTTTTTGAGCGCATGATCTATAGTGAGGCGGGACAACCGCTAACAAATACGTACGCGGATTATTTGCTTCCCTTGGCCACGGAAATGCCGAATATAGAGATTGTTCACGAGGAAAGCCCTTCGCCTTTAAACGGCTTGGGAATTAAAGGGGCTGGAGAGGGAGGAACAATACCGGCTACAGCAGCTGTAATTGCAGCGGTGGAAAACGCTTTAGAAGAGTTTAATATTGAGATTGACTATTACCCGATAAATCCACAACATTTAACTGAATTGATAGATGGTTAGCTGTGCAGGTTACAGATTAAAGTACCCAAATAGTTAAGTGTCAGTGTCTAAGAAACTAGTAAAATACCTATTATTGAAAATTTTATAGAAAAGGCCCGGTGATAATGATTAATGCAGCGATTGTTGGTATAGGTTGGTGGGGCCAGGTTTTGGTCCGGTCAGTAAATAATAGTGAGAAAATAAAAGTCAGCAAAGGCTACACGCGGACGCCTGGCAATGCCGGTGAGTTTATTGAGGAGATGGGTATAAAGCTGCATGATAGCTACGAAGATCTGCTCACTGACGATGACATCGATGCCGTCATCTTAGCAACGCCACATTCATCTCACGTCGAACAAATTAAGCTGGCGGCAGATGCAAAAAAACACATTTATGTGGAGAAACCCCTCGCGCTCACCCTATCGGAGACGAAAGATGCCATTTCTCATGCTCGTAACGCCGGTGTCGAGATTTGCGTGGGCTTTCAGAGAAGGGGGCATCCTTCAATGGTTGCGGCATTGTCAGCCGTTAGAGATGGAAGCTTGGGCCGGATAATTCATGTTGAGGGTCATCAGTCGGCTCCAGGGCTTCGCATCTATAAACCGGGCTCCTGGCGCCAGGAACGAGATGAGCAACCCGCTGGCGGTATGACCGGTATGGGTATCCATCTTTTGGATAGCATGGTTAGTGTATTAGGGCGGGTTACAGACGTTGATGTTAAAAGCGTTAAATTGTTGCATGACAACGCCAGCACATTAGATGAAATCACTTCCGTCTTAATGACTTTTGAAGAAGGCACCACCGGTTATTTGGGAACTTCAATTGCGACGCCCGGTTATTTTAGTCTGCGTTTTTTTGGCGAAAATGGGGTTGTTGAGGTTCGAAATCCGGATTTGGGTGAACTTGCTCATACTAGCCAAACAGGTGAAGTCACAGTTCAAACTCACACCGGCTTTGATATGGGGCGTGCTGCTTTAGAAGGGTTTGCCGATCAAGTTAGCGGCACGGGAAAATTTTTGATCTCAGATGATGACGTAATTAATGCAAGCGAGGCCTTAGAAATGATCTTTGCAGCTGCAGCGAATTAATTGTTTATTCAATTATCGCTTTGACGTCTTTGTTCAGAGGTTAAAAAAGAACAACACCTCATTAGAAGTGGTCAAACTCTAATAAGCCAATCAATTTTAGAGGTTCTTGGATTTCCAATTCCTGGTGTTTGATATTGTCGCAACTGGAGAGATCATTTCCGGATTAAATTCTGACGGCCTGGTACCTGCAGAAATCTTATTGGGTAGTGCTGAATCTGCTAAGGCGCCCTTACCAATGGCGATGAAATCCGCATCCCCATCCTCCAGAACCCCCTGGGCTTTGATGTGATCGTGTAGACCACCGCATCCAATTACTGTGATCCCGGAATATTCTTTGGCTAAACTCGCTAAGTTCCGCTTGCTGTTAAACACATCAACTAAGCCTTTATGGGTGCTAATGTGTATATAATCTGGACCAGCTTCCGCAATTCTGGAGAAAATTATCTTCGCATCGTTTACTTGACCCGGCCATTCGTGTTCAAAGTCGTTTATCTTGGTTTGGGAAATTCTAATTCCAAGTGTAGCGTTGGTCCCGATACTTTTCCTCACTTCTTTAACGACTTCGCAATGAAATCGTAGTCGGTTTTCAAGAGTTCCTCCAAATTCGTCTTCCCTTTTGTTCGTGTACGTAGTCAAAAACTGATCTGGTAGGTATCCATTTGCTCCGTGAATTTCAATTCCATCGAACCCAGCTTCCATTGAGCGTGCTGCTGCATCTCCGTAACTCCCAATTACCTGTTTGATCTCATCCTTTTCTATTTCTCTCGGAATTGGAAATCTTCCTGAGCCTATGTATCGTGGTGCCATTTCGCCAACAGGTTGGATTGGAGAAGGTGAGATAGCATGACTTACATATCTATTTTTCTGGATAAGTGCTCCCGCATGCAGTAACTGCTGTATTATTGGAACATTTTGTTTATGGACAGCATCAACAATTTTTCTCCAACCTTCAACATGGCTTTGATTGGCAATTCCGGGTTGGTTTTCATATCCTTGGCTATGTAATTCATCAATGTAGGTGCCTTCCGTGATGATCAAGCCAAAACCACCTAACGCGTAGTCTACATAATACTTTTGCATTTCATTGTTCGGGGTACCTTCTGGATTAGCGCTAACCCTTGTCATTGGGGCAACTATAAATCGATTTTTTACGTTAATGTTGCCCAGTTTTTCCGGACTAAATAGCAAGACTTTTCCCCTTTTTAGGTACTGATCAAATGGCTTTTTAAGAGTTTACGGGTGGCCTGGTCTATAATCCAACGACCGGCAGGTCAAACCATTTGAAATATCTTTATTGGAGGTATTTTAGGTGCGAAATTTGGGTCCTGTGTTTGGAGTAATAATTCGTTTCTAAACCTTTTTAGAAATCCTTGCTATAGGCAAAGTTTCCATTATCCTGACGGGCTATTTTTCATAATAACCAATGAATACCGCAACGGGATCAGAGGTGTTTTTGTCTGATGAGACGTAACCCGTAAATTTTGGAGGAGATTAATGGCGAAAAAAAATGTTTCTTACTTGGATGATCAGTCCTGGAGCGATGTTCGCGATGGCATGCGAATAGACTGGGACGTGCCGATCAAAATGGATGATGGTGTTGTCCTCCGATGCGATGTCTATCGTCCGATCAAGAACGGTAAGTATGGTGTTATTATGACTTTGGGTCCGTATGGAAAGTTTTTGCACTTCAATGAGATTTACGAAGACCAATTCGTGCGGATGAGCGAAGATTTCCCTGAAGTTCCGTCAGAGACAACTAACAAATACCAAAATTGGGAAGTCGTTGATCCGGAAAAATGGGTGCCCGATGACTATGTTTGCGTCCGTGTTGACTCACGTGGGGCCGGACGATCACCTGGCGTGATTGATATTTGGTCCGGAAGAGAAGCTCAAGATCTGGCAATTTGCGTGGACTGGGCTGGCGTGCAGTCCTGGTCAAATGGCAAGGTTGGTCTGAATGGAATTTCGTACTACGCTGAAAATCAGTGGCAGTGTGCCGCACTTCAGCCCAAGCATTTGGCCGCTATTTGCCCTTGGGAAGGTGCAGCGGATTATTACAGAGATATGGCCCACCACGGTGGCATATTCTGTAATGGTTTCACGAAGGTCTGG
>ERZ651768.2869-NODE-2869-length-11753-cov-4.588129_pt1 | contig 11753 bp, 9 predicted proteins | sample MGYA00514754_ERZ651768 | MGnify/ENA metagenome assembly ERZ651768 | reverse complement strand
CATTTACGACTCCATTTTACAGTTCCCTCATATAGGGGGTGACACTTTTGGAATCGTTAAGTTCGACATAACAGCCAAGGGAAATGTCGAAGTTAGGAATTGAACTGCTGTCGCTAAAAAGTCGCTAACTTTGGCAGTTTAGCGACCTCTTCAAGCCCTTGCCTATGAACTATTGGCCCGAAGAATCTCACCGGGATAGGAGCCAGTCGATTCGCCATCACGAAACGTCATTACACCGTTCACAAAAACAGCAGCTATACCATCGGCTTTTTGGACTAGGCGTCGGGCTCCTCCAGGTAAATCTGATTCGACGCTAGGGAGTCTTGGCCTAATCGCAGTCTCATCGAAGATGACGATATCTGCACGATAACCCGGTCGTAATAATCCACGATCAGAGAGTTGAAACGCTGACGCAATGTCAGAAGTCAGCATTCTTACAGCTTCCTCTAATGAGAACACCCCACGCCCTCTTACCCAGTAACTTATTAGATGAGTCTGCAAAGACGAGGCCATTTCCTGACAAACATGAGCACCAGAATCAGAAAATGTCGCCAATGTTCTAGGGTGGCGGAGCATCCCCAATACATCTTCTGGTGTTTCGTTATTAATTGGTTGCACGAACAGTTGATTCTCGTTCTGGGCCATTAAATCAAGCATAACCTCGACCGGGTGTTGATTTTTTTGCTGAGCTAGCTCTTCTAATGATGGGTCATCCCAGTCGACTCCTTTGAGGGCGAACAGGTTATCGTAGTTTGGTTTTCTGGGATCAGTGGTTGCTGCACCTCCGCCTTGGACGATATCGTCCCGAGGCTTCATCTCGGTTTCTTCCGCAATCAGAGCACGTCTGATATCTGGATCATTGAAACGCTTTTGCTGTTCTACGATAGGGAGTTGTCGCAGTTCACGCCAAATTGGTAAATTATCAAAAGGTAGGTAAGACTTTAGAGAAAAGACAGCGATTATTGACTTCGTTGTTGTTTGTCCAAAGACACGGCCGCCGGCCATAGCTATGTCGTCTAAGGCCTTCATCTGCGATTGCCAAGAATATGGATCTTTCCCTTGGCGGGTTGAGAATACGCCAAGCATGGTTGGTCGAGTACTATTTACAGAGACTTCCTTAAGTCGAGCAAAGAAAGCCTCATGCGCCTCTCCACTTTCCACGTCTGGCGCAATCTGAAATATGCCCCGATTGTGCCGAGCCATCACATCAACCAAGTACTCAATTTCACTCCAATCTGCGATACGGCTGGCGACTGGAGTTCCGTCTGGTGTAACGTGGGTCGACGATCGCGACGTACTAAAGCCAAATGCACCAGCATTTAATGCATCTGCTACCAACCCACCCATACGTTGTAAATCTTCTTCGCTGCCAATTTCGTATAGGGCGCGGTCACCCATGATGTACATACGAATTGCGGAATGTCCGAGGAAAGCGCCGTAGTTAATAGCTTTTGGCAGCTTCCCAACAGCATCTAAGTATTCAGGAAAAGACTCCCATGTCCAGTTAATTCCAGCAATCATAGATTCAGTGGGTATATCTTCGACTGCTTCAAGACAACGAGCGATCCATTCACGTTGATCTGGCTGACATGGTGCAAGAGCAAAGCCGCAGTTGCCCATAACCACACTGGTCACACCGTGCCAACATGAACAGCTACCTAGGGGGTCCCAAGAGATTTGGGCATCCATATGTGTGTGTCCATCGATAAATCCAGGCGCAACTATCTGACCTTCGGCGTCAACTGTTTGCCTTGCTTTGCTGCGAATACGCCCAAGTTCAACTATCCACCCATTTTGAATGCCAACATCAGCCGTAAATCTTGGTGAACCGGAACCGTCTACGATCGTGCCGTTTCTGATAACAAGGTCTAATTCCATCCATTCATTATAGTAAGGACCGGATAATGCGATGTTTAACCGTTTTAACTATTGTCACTAAAATGTCACTAACTCAGCGTCATTTCTGTCGCGAAACCACCTCAAACAACCTAGAAGCACAGGATCAGAGTTTAGGTTTATGCTTATTTCTAGGTGTTTTCTTAAATCAGCTACGGTTGGAACGATGGACTGTTAATCCATATGTCGCAAGTTCGAGTCTTGCCGGGGGAGCCAGTTTTCTCGATGATTTTTTTGACATTTCCACTGCTACCTGTTTCTCAACGTGACAAATGTTGGCAAGTTTGCCACTGTTTGATGCAGTCTTTAATCCGCTACATGAATGTAACCCAGCGCTGTCTTGAGGCCTTTATGACCAGCACGTTTGCTTAATGTACCGTCGCGCTTGAAATTGATGCAGATGGTAGTTCTGGTTCTAGCGGTTCCATACCCATCTGTTCACAAGCCTAGTTGACCCCGGTTAGACTTTCCGAAGCGCAGTGGAAGACAGCGAGGATCAAAGGATGAATGAAAACGCGTTATGTCCTGGACTCGGCGATTACCTCATAGCCCAAGCCAGAAACAACCACTGGAGCAATCATCGCCTGCATTCAGCATGTTTGCGTCTGCCTGCCTCGGAGTACTACGCGAACCGCGCTAGCTTTTTCGGCTCCATACACATCCACCTGGATCACATCGTCTTCGTAGATTGGCTCTACTTAGAGCGCTTAACAGGAGAGCAGTACCTGCCCGCCGATGTTGGGGAAGAATTGCACAGCGAACTCGCGCCACTAGTGGAGGATCAAGTGACAGCCGATAGAGCGCTGATCGAGTACTGCGAGGCCGCGATGCCCGAAACCCTTGCCTCAAAGGTGTCGTTCAAGCTTTTGGACGGTACACAGTACACGGAGGCTGTCTGGAGCGTGCTTGCGCATCTGTTCACGCACCAGATTCATCATCGTGGTCAGGTGCACGATATGCTCTCGGCAACGTCAGTGGCGCCGCCTCAGCTTGACCAGTTTTTCCTCAGCTCCGATTTGCCGCTTCGTGAGGCCGAGTTAAAGGGACTGAACCTGCCCATTGAGTAACGTGGTTTGATGGAGTATTAATCCATTATTCCTAACAACTGGGCCCTACCCTTCCACAGAATTTTCAGTTAGTTACGCTCCTGTTTTGGTATACCAGTTTCTTGGTATGACTAAAGTGTGCCTAACTTGTCTACAACTGATGTCAGTTAATCACCAACTCATCGAGTGCCTGGGTGATTAGCTCACAGGCTCCATCTGTGACGACAGCCTGCTCACCCAGCGCCATCATATGGCCATTTGTCCTATCGACCATTAGCATGTGCATGAAGAAGACCATTCCAGGCTTCAGGATTTGCTGCTCACCTTCACGGATCAGTGGATTTTCCATCCAGGTCGGTGGAAACATAGCACCCATCGTATAACCACAAACATTGAGATAACTGTCTTCGAAACCTCCAGCGATGAAAGCTCGACGATGTGCCTCAAAGACATCGCTGACTGTCTTTCCTGATCGTAGAACCTCTTCGCAGGCCTGGAGTGCCTCGCGGCACACGGAGAACATGGCCCGATGTGCCGGGCTGGCCTGATCCGTGACTAACCCAAAGGTCAGCGCCGCGTGATAATGTCGGTAGGAAGCCGCGAACTCGTGAAAGACCTGGTCATTCTCCCCGATACAGCGCCCGCCCGACTTGTAGCGCACTAGCAGAGCCGAGGGACCGCTGCCCATAGGCCAGACATGGGCCGGCGTGTCGCCGTCACTCGACCAGATGATACGGTGCATAGCCGCGCGAATATCACCTTCGAAGGCACCCGGCACCGACAAGCGCACCGCCTCCTCCTGGACACCTTGACAGATCTCCCCTGCCTTTCGCATGTAGTTCAACTCTGCCGGGCTTTTAACTAACCGCTGCTGGCGCAGGAGGTCTGAGGCGTCCACGAGCTCGCAGAAGCTCTCAAGCGCCACTTCCAACATTTGGCCTCGCTTGGCAGACAGCCCGTAGGCATCGTATTCAACCCCAATGCGCTTGCCACGCATACCATGACCATCAAGCATCTTGCGTACATCGTTGGCCGGGTTCTCAGATCCTGAATCTAACCAGATACGAACGTCCTCGATAATCGAGGTATAGCCCGCCTGAACTCTGTCAGCCGAGCGAGTAACTAAGGTCAATACGCCATTGAGCCCGAGAAACAGTGTTTGGAACAGAACAAAACCGTCGGTGTCGTAACCCGTCAGGTAGTACATGCTCTCCTGCTTGAAGAGGAGCAGACCATCGAGGTTATGTGCGCTGATCCGCCGTCGCGCCTCTAAAAGACGCGCGTCAAACTCTTCCTGGGTGAAATGTAGATTCATAGCACCTTCCCGAATGTCGGATATCACCAACTATGAAGGCTGATCGATGTAGTAGACCTGGAAGAGCTATCGATAGCATCATCGAGGTCATCAAGTCAAACACTACCTATGCGTTGCATGCACTTGCGCCGATAACATCTTAAGGGTCTATGCCTCGGTGACTTCCCAGTAGAACCGGCGACTATCCCGAACCATTGCCTTGGGTCAACAGGAGGGTTTATCCTTCCCGTACGCCCAGCCTGGTCGCCTCATGCAGCAGCAAGGGACCGAAAGACATGAACGAACCCACGAAACCGACGAGCATAATTGACGCGGACGCCCCGGAATCCCGAATGGCCGATTTCTCCGAGATACCGCTCATCGACCTGGCGCCGATTTATGGTGACGATGCCAAGGCCAAGCAGCGTATGGCAGCAGCGCTGCGCGAGGCCTGTATCCGGGTTGGGTTTTTCTATGTGAAGAACCACGGCATTCCTGAGGCGCATATACAGGGCGCGCGTGCACAAACCGAGCAGTTCTTCGCGCTGCCAGAGAGCATCAAGTCCAAGTACCATATCGGCAGGATCAAACGCCATCGCGGGTTTGTGCCGATCGGGGCACTGACTGCGGGTCCGGATGAAGATCCCGATCAGCAGGAGGGCTACGAAATCGCCCTGGAGTTGCCTGACGATGATCCGGATTACCTGCAGGGCAGCAAACTGTTCGGGCCCAATGTCTGGCCGGAAGAACTACCGCGGTTTCAAGCAGAGGTGTACACCTATTTTGAATCGGTGTTTCAGCTGGGCTGTAAACTGTTTGGCGCATTCGCCCTGGCGCTCGATCTCCCAGAGCATTACTTTGACAATGAACTCAGTAAACCCATCGCCCAGTTGCGCCTGTTGTATTACCCACCGGTGGAGATAGAAAAACCGGAACCGCAGATGGGCATCGGCGCGCACACCGACTATGAGTGCTTCACCATTTTGTGGCAGACCGAACCCGGCCTGCAGGTACAGAACCGGAACAATGAGTGGATCGAGGCACTCCCGGTAGAGGGCACCTTTTTGGTTAATATCGGCGACATGATGATGCGCTGGACCAACAACCTCTTTCGTTCCACCCCACATCGCGTCGTGACGCGGGCCCGCAACAAACGCTACTCGTTTCCGTTTTTCTTCGCCGCAAACTACGACACAGTTGTGCGTTGTCTTGAAACCTGCATCAGCGAAAAAAACCCGCCGACCTATCCGCCAACCAAATTCGGTTACTGGGTGGAGAACATGCATGCCTATTCCTATGTTTACCGGCACGACGAACGCGGCAAACTGCCGAACCCGGAACTGGAACTCTAGGGTCGGTCACCCGTCAGGCATAAGCATCCAGCCAACGGGTTCTTTCGCCGTCGCGCGACCACAGCACCGGGAAGAAACTCTCACCCATGCGGTCACTGTCCTGGTAGCGGTAGCGGCCATAGATCGGACCGGTACCCACGGCGATGTTCTCAGGCACAAAACAGGCCTTGGAGGAGATGCAGTGCACCACCAGTGCCCGCCTGTGTAACGGGGACTCATTGGGGGCCGACCCGTGCCAGGTCCAGCCATGGTGGAAAGAGCCGCCACCCTTTTTGACGACCACAGGCACGATCTCCGGATCGTCTACACCTTCCCCAGCGGCAGCGGTACGCATCAGCGCCTGATGGTCGGCCGGGTCGTGAAACTCGCCAAGTTCTTCGGAGGGTTTCCAGCGGTGTGAACCGCGCACCAATTGCATGGTCCCCCCGCTGGTCGTGGTGTCGTCCAGCGCGATCCAGCAGCTAATCATTTCACGTGGCTTCAGCCACGACAGATAACTGCAATCCCGGTGCATGCCGATGGAGCCCACGCCGGGCGGCTTCCACAGGGCGTTGTCGACTTGAAGCCGAGCACCGGGCCAGTCACCCAACACCGCACACGCCTGGCCAATGTCGGCGCGCAGTGCTGTTCTGGCGATCGTCAAATCGGCTTTCCAACCGTTGCAGATCTGCCGGGTCTTGGTCGGGTCACTTTCATCAGCTTGCCAGTTGACCTCATCGGGTCTGATCCCGGTCTCGAACCGGCCGGAAAATATGCGTTCGAACGCATCACGCAGCCGGTCTGTGGTGTCGTCACCAATGAGTCCGTCAACGACCACAAAGCCATCGCGGTGAAAATCGGCCGTTTGCTGATCGGACAGTTGAAACATGACGTGGTTCTCTGCGTTGTTCTTCGAACGGGCCTATGGCAGGCAATCCAGGTAGGTCTTCACGTCCCAGTCCGAGACCTGCCAAATGAACTTGTTCCACTCGTCCCGCTTGTACCAGTCGTATATGGCGTACATGTCTCCGGGCAACGCTGCCTTAATTACGTCATCGTCAGCCAGGGCATCCAGAGCATCGCGCAAGGTGGTCGGGATCCGGTCGACCGGCTCGCCTGATTCCAGGACATCGACGAAATTGCGTTCCTCCGGCTCACCCGGGTCCAGGTGGTTGTCAATACCGTCATCGAAGGCCTTGAGCAGCGCACCCTGCATCAGATAAGGATTCACCATCGAATCCACACAGCGGAACTCGAACCGGTCCGGGCTCGAAACCCGGATAGCACAGGACCGGTTCTGCAGACCCCAGCTGGCACCGACCGGCGCCCACATGCCAGTGTCGTTCAGACGCCGGTAACTGTTTACCGTTGATGAGCTAATCGCGACCAGCGCGTTGAGATGCTGAATCATGCCGCCTAACGACCAGCGTCCAATCTGGGCCGGCAGCCATTTTTCATTTTCGTCGCGAAATTCGTTCTTGCCGCCGCTGCGGTAAAGAAAGTTCTCTTCCATTCCCGGAAGCGGGTCGTTGACCAGCGATACGACGTTGTCCTCCCCGCCCCGCCACAGCGAAACATTGTGGTGGCAGCCGTTTGCCGGCATGCCCATGTAAGGTTTGGACATAAAAACAGCCAGCAGATTGAATTCACGCGCCACCTGGGCGCAGATCTGGCGGTATGTGGTCAGTCGGTCAGACGTCCTGATGGCATAGTCGTACTGGAAGTTCAGTTCGATTTGGCCCGGTGCATCCTCATGGTCGCCCTGGATCACGTCCAGACCCATCGCCACGGCATAGTCGTAGACCCGCAGCCAGACGTCGGACAGTTGTTCGAACTGGTCAATGTGATAAGCGTAGGGTTTGGTGGTCTCGTGATACGGCGCGTTGTCGTCTCCCGGCTTCAACCACAACATCTCCGGTTCACAGCCCACCCGCAGGTGCAGCCCGTCGTGTTTCTGCTCGAATTCGCTGTGGATACGTTTAAGATTGCCGCGGCAGTCGGAATCCAGGTATTGCTCCGGTCGGTCGGGGTCCTCACGGCACCAGAACACCGTACAGAAAACCCGGGCAAGCCGTTTGTTCCAGGGCAGCTGGCAGAACGTCTCCGGGTCCGGAAGCGCGAGCAACTCGGAAGCGTTGGGTGGGAATCCAATCAGATTACCGGCCCGATCAGCAAAAACATTAGTCACCCCGCCCAGCCAGGTCTGCATACCCTCTGCCGCAACCTGTTCCCAGTGCGATGCCGGGATTGCCTTGCCCATGATACGGCCGGTAATCGAAACGTACTGGTAATAAATGTAATCGACGTCAAGTTCATCGATCTTTTGTCGAACCTGCCGAATCCGGTCGTCCCGGGATGGCTCGGATAGGTAATTCTCGAGGTCTGTCATATTTTCCCCTTAACCGGTTTAGTGTAACCGAGCCTAGACAATTTCAAGATAACGCTGGCGTTCCAGGTCACTGACGTACCGCCTGGTTGCCTCGGATTCATGGGTGCAGGCAGTGACCAGGTAGTCTACAAACGGATCGCCGAAGATTCGCCGGCAGTCCTGGGAACTAGCCAGCCTGGCAGACGCCTCATACAGGTCGTTTGGCAGGGGCTCGCCACCGATAGCAGCTGCATCCGGACCACCGCCAGGCGCCAGCGGGGGTGGTAGGTCTTGGCCAGAATTGATGCCGTCCAGGCCGGCCCCAAGTACGAACGCCAGCGTCAGATAGGGGTTAGTATCCGCACCGGGGAGACGGTATTCCATCCTGCAGCACTCTTGCGGAACAGGCACGACACGAATGCCGGCGGCGTAGTCCTGAACGGCCCATGAGGCGGTCCTTGGTGCCCAGTTACCCAGGGAATGCCGGCGGTAAGCGTTTACCGTGTGATGGCTGAAGGCCAGGCCCTCGGGCACTAACCGCACAACGCCCGCAGCGAATTGCCTGAACAATGTACTCATCCCGTGATCCTGTTTGGAATCCGGAAAGACGGGATGACCGGTCTGAAGATCAAACAGCGAGAGGTGCAGATGGCCTGACAGACCGGCGCTGTCAGCACTCATCTGTGCCATGAAAGATGCCGTTCTCCCAAGTCGCCGACAACTTGACTTGGTAAACAGTTTCAACAACGCCGCATCATCGGCGGCTCGCATGGGATCGGTGTCTTTTAGGGTAATCTCGAAACATCCCGGCCCGAGTTCTGCACCCAGGCTCAGCGGCTTGATCCCACCGGCTACCAAGTCCTGTTCCAGAGCGGCAATGAAATCGGCATAGACAGCGGCTGTCTCACCGGCCCAGCAATGATTCTCCGGTGCGAAACGTCTGCCCACAGCGAATCCTGAATTGCGAAGCGTCTCACCCGACTCGTTGAGGACAAAAAACTCAAATTCAAACGCGGCCCTGACCCCGAACCCGTGGTCACTGGCCCGGCTGACCTGCTTCTGCAACACCTCCCGCGGGGAACAGGCTCTCGACGGTCCGCAGTAGTCGGCAATCAGCAGCACCGCATTATCTTCGAACGGATACGGGCGACAGGAATCGAGGTCTATGGCAATGGCTTCACCAACGAATGGACCTGGATGATAGACCGCCTCGCCGCTGTCCCATCTGGGCAAGACATTCACAAAGGTGCCGCCCTCACCAAACACTGTCTCGAGACTTTCGATTCGGACCCGCCGCTCACGAAAGTAGGCATTGATATCGAAAATACCGACGTGTGCGACGACCCGCTCTTCAGAGCGCAGTGCCACGACCAGCTGGGATAGGTCTTGGGGCGCAGTTAAGGTGTCAGTCATAGATGGGGGTTGTGTGGGCCGTTCGTTGCAGCGGGGCTAATTTCGCCGCCCGCCGGAAGGGTCCTTCTGACCATCAAAAATCATCAGAACCGAAACAAAAATCAGAACCATGGAAAACGCCACGATGATGGTACCGATGGCATTGATTTCCGGTGTTATGCCCCGGCGGATCACCGACCAGATATACATCGGCAGCGTGTTGTCGCGACCGGTCAGAAAATACGTCACTGGAATCTCGTCAAATGACACCGTGAAGGCAATCAGCGACGAGCCAATCACCGCCGAGCGTATGTTCGGTAGGGTAATAAAAATGAACGTCTGCCACGGCCTGGCACCGATGTCAGCCGAGGCCTCCTCGATCCGTCGATCAAAACGCTGCAGCCTGGCAAAAACGTTGGTCACGACGATCGCAGTCAGCGCAGTACCATGGCCCACGATTACCGTCCACAGGCTGAGCTTAACGCCCACCATAGAGAAAAAAGCCAGTATCGAGACCCCGGTGATAATCCCCGGCAGGGTGATTGGCAGGATGACCAGTCGCCGGAAGATCGTCTTGCCCCGAAAGTCGAACCGGTCCAGTGCAAATGCCGTGGGTATGCCGATGACAAGGCAGATGATGACGGCCGCGGTCGCGACGATAACGCTGTTCCACAGAGCCGCCAGCAGATCGGGATTCGTCAGTGCCTTGTAGTACCACTTGAGTGTCCAGCTGGTCAGCGGCAACTTGGTGATCGGGTTGTCGTTGAAACTGAACATCATCAGGGTGATGATCGGCCCGTAAAGGAATCCCAGCGCTGACGCGGCAGCGACACCAATCGCCACGTTCCCGGGATCCCAGCGTCGGCGTCTTTTCTCGGTAGCGTGCATTTTTCAGTGGCTCAGTTTGAACAATCACTGTTCAGGCAAGATTGATTCGACCGGCTCTCTCCAGCCGGTCTGACAGGGTAATGACGGCCAGTACGATGAGCAACAGGACCATTCCCAGCGCTGAACCCAACGGCCAGTTCATGGCGATCCCAAACTGCGTGGCAACAACATTGGCGACCATGTTCGAGTAAGGCCCGCCCACCAGCGTGGGTGATATGAAATCACCGGCCGACAGGCAGAAAGTGAAGGTGAACCCCGCCAGCACCCCCGGCATGGATAACGGTAGGGTGATCTTGAGGAAAGTGCTGATACGGTTTGCACCCAGGTCCTTGGAGGCCTCGATCAGTGAGCTCGGTATTTTTTCCAGAGACGCGTAAACCGGCATGACCATGAACGGCGTGAAGATGTAGGCCATGGTGATGACCATGGCGAACTGGTTGTAGAGAAAGAAGGTGCTCGGCTCGTCGATGATTCCCATCCACATCAGAAACGAATTGAGTATGCCCTCACTGCCGAGGATGGTTTTCCAGGTATAGGCACGCAGCAGATATGACACCCATAGCGGTATGATCGTCGCCACGTAGAGCAACAGCCGCCAGCGATCCGATGTGACTTTTCTCGCCAGGCAGTAGGCGAGCGGATAAGAGATCAGAAAAGCCGTCAAGCCAACCAGAAAGGCGATCTTGATGCTGCGGAACAGGACAAGGTAGTACTGTGGGTCCTCGATCAGCTTGAGGTAGTTACCGAACTGAAAATCCGGCACGTGAAAAGGGAACTTCCGGGTGTAGAAGCTGATCGTTAGCATGATCAGGTAGGGCACCAGTAACACCAGGGACCACCATATCGCCGGGCCCGTAAACAGCAGCCAGAAGTTTCTGATGTTTCGGGTGTGTTGTTTCACGCCTGGCTGCCTGACCGGCTTTCTACCTGGAAAACACTGTGATCGTACCGGGGGGCACGCCACAGATCACCCGCTCACCTTTCACCGGGATGGCCGCCGCTTCAAGCGTGGTGTCCAGTGGATGGTGAAGTATGATGCTTATGCCCTGCCCGAGCGTTATGGTGAAATAGAGGGCATGTCCGCTGTAGAGCACCTGCTGGACATCGCCTTCAAACGTTTCCATTCCCGAAAGATCATCGCCCGCCGGATCCACCAAACGCACTTTCTCGGGACGAATACAAAGTGTCATTCTGTCGTCGATGTCGCCGATGATGCTGGCATCCGTGACATCGATCTCGAGTTCACCAAACCTGGCGCAAAGGCGCCCGGATTCACTGCGGTTCAGGACAGCCGGCAACATGTTCGACTGACCCAGAAAATCGGCAACGTAAGGTGTTCCGGGCTGATCATAAAGTTCGGTGGGGGTGCCGAGTTGCTCGATCATTCCATCACGCATCACCATGATCCTGTCCGACATCACCATGGCCTCGGTCTGATCGTGCGTGACCATGATAAAGGTGATACCGATTTTCTCGTGCAGCTCCAGTAACTCAACCTGCATCGACTGGCGAAGCTTGGCGTCAAGTGCTGACATGGG